>SAMEA104315424__coassemble_435_pt1 | contig 39161 bp, 33 predicted proteins | sample SAMEA104315424__metabat2_low_PE_034 | metagenome-assembled genome bin SAMEA104315424 (sample SAMEA104315424) | gut metagenome | biome: Monkey gut; feature: monkey-associated habitat; material: faeces | place: China | collected 2013 | reverse complement strand
TGATTTCGGGAAGGCGGTTGGCAGATACGATGGCGAGGGCGCCATCGCCACGTGTTGCGGGAGTGGCGCAGTCCACTGCGACCTAAGATCGACACGGGAGGGTCGCACTTGTTGCGACCGCCCGTACGTGGCGACGGCGTCCTCGCCGTCGTGGGAAATGGCCTTAGCCGTGTAGAAGTGGAGAGATGTAGATGGCAACGGACGCGCGGGTGGTTGAGAATTTACGATTTTTCGATTTACGATTGCATTTGAGGATTTGCCGTGGCGACGGCGCCCTCGCCGTCGTGCGTTGCGCGGGAATTGACTGATTTCGGGAAGGCGGTTGGCAGATACGATGGCGAGGGCGCCATCGCCACGTGTTGCGGGAGTGGCGCAGTCCACTGCGACCTAAGATCGACACGGGAGGGTCGCACTTGTTGCGACCGCCCGTACGTGGCGACGGCGTCCTCGCCGTCGTGGGAAATGGCCTTAGCCGTGTAGAAGTGGAGAGATGTAGATGGCAACGGACGCGCGGGTGGTTGAGAATTTACGATTTTTCGATTTACGATTGCATTTGAGGATTTGCCGTGGCGACGGCGCCCTCGCCGTCGTGCGTTGCGCGGGAATTGACTGATTTCGGGAAGGCGGTTGGCAGATACGATGGCGAGGGCGCCATCGCCACGTGTCGCGGGAGGGTCGCAGTCCTCTGCGACCGCATGCGCGGCTCACTTCGTTCGGGGGATATGTCGCTACGATACCAGCGTGTGGAGACAACCGCCCCTCCCAGGGGAAATGACAAAATCAACAAATCACTAAATGCAATCGTAAATCGCAAATCGCAAATCGCAAATTCCCACTACCCTAACACCTGAACTCCACATTGGGCCAAGACTCAAGCCTACGGAACGCTTCCGGCAGAAGGTTTGCGTCGGCAAGTCCGCCAATGTCCCGCCACTCGAACTCTATCCAGTCCTCTTTGGCGCACACGCTTTCCACGTCCATATCGAACTCGTACACGAGGTTTATCTCGGCGTGCGGCTTGCCGTGCTGCGTGAACGCATTCTCGACCACTCCGATGAACCGGCCCACAGCGGCCTCCGCGCCAATCTCCTCCAATATCTCGCGCCGGAGCGCCTGCCGCCCAGTCTCGCCGAACTCGATGTGTCCGCCGGGCAGGTATGTGGAAGAGCCGCCCTTTGCCCTGCACAGAAGGATCTTGCCACCCCTTACGCAAACGCCCCTGGCGATCGTCTCGATTCCGGCAAGCTCGTATTCCCCGAACGCGGGCGACTCACCTGACGTTTCGCTATTTTGCATATGCGTCTTCGATGAGCTTCTTGCCGTTCAGGAACTCGGTTATCCTGTCGAGCCACGTGTAGCTTCCGGTACCCGGCGAAGCGGTCTTCTGGAAGCAGTGGCTGCGCTTGGCCAGCGTGTGGAGGTCGCCCTGGATGCCCATGCGGCGCAACTGCTCCCAGCACTTCACGGAGTTCATCGCCGCCCAACCATCGGCATCGCCATGAATGAACAGGATGGGACAGGTATCGGGATCAAACGCGAATTCCGGGACAAGACGCGAATCGTCTTCATTGCCGCCCTTCGCGTTCGGTCTCTCGGCGCCATCGGTCAGCGCATACGCCGGATATATGGCGACGGCCCACTGCACGTTGCACGGCACATCGTCTATCTCGTCTATCCGCCAATAGGAGCGGCTGCGCGACGAGGTGGCCCCCATCAGCGTGAGGTGTCCGCCGGCGGAGGATCCCATGATGCCGATGCGGTTCGGGTCAAGGCCCTTCGACGCGGCCTTCGACCGGACGATGCGGATCGCGCGCTGAAGATCCTGCCATGCCGTCGTATGCTTTGCGAGCCCGTTGCCAGGACGCGGCGTGCGGTACTTCATCGTGACTACCGCCATCCCCTTCGCGTTGAGGTAGCGGCGCACGGGGGCGACCTCGAATCCATCCGGATTGTTGCCCGAATATGAGCCGCCGGAATATACGATCTGGATTGCCTTGGTCTTGAGCGTCTTCGGCATATGCCACTCGATGTACGGAGTGCACTGGTTCGTCTGCGCATCCGGCATCTTGCCGTCGGGCCAGATCATCTCCTTCTCATAGGAGGCGCGGTCGGCGTCATCCGGGAAACGAGACATCACCGCCACCTCCGGCCCGAGACGCCCGTCGAAGTTCATCTGCCTGACGAACTCCGCTGCGCGGTCGAACCAGTTGTCGTACCCGGTGGCGCGGTCGCCCGTTCCGTCCCTGCCGAAGAAGCCATGGTTGCGGTCTGCGAAAAGGTGGAGCTCCGCCGGGATCTTCATCCTGCGAAGCTGGCGGTACACCTCCGTGGATGCGTTTGGCGAATACGGATCAAGCCCGCCATGGAACATGCACATCGGACACGTCTTCTCGTCGAACTTGAAGCAGCTGTCGAGCTTCACGTCTATCGCATCGCCGTTGCGCGTGTTGGGAATCCCGACGCCGTCCGTCAGTGCATACGCGATCGCGCAGGTTATCGCCCAGTTTATGTTGCACGGGACCGTCCTGTCGAGTTCGTCCACCGGCGCGTATGCCGGGGTTTGCGAACTTGTGGCAAGGAGCGTAGCGAGATGCGACCCTGCGGACATCGACACCGTTCCGATCCTGTCCGGGCAGTAGCCGCGCTTCGCCGCCTGCGAGCGGACAAGCCTTACGGCGCGCTGCCCATCCTCCCATGCGGACTGGTATATTGGCAGTCCCTTCGGACGCGGCGTACGGTACGTGAGCGACACGCATGTGGCCCCGATCGCGGAGAACTTCCGGCGCCACTGCTCGATCAGCCCGACGTCGCAGCAGCATTGGTAGCCTCCGCCGGAGATGAGGATCATGCAGATGTTTGTCTTCACGTCGTCGGACGGCGGATCAAACCAGTCGAGATACGGGCGGCGGAAGTCGTCGGCATTGTATCCGGGCGACTTCACCTCCGCCGTCGTCGCCCCTATCTGGTGCGACTGCGCATCGGGCATCATTCCTTCCGGCCAGATGTACTCGCGCTCGGTTGCGGCTTGCGCCGCCCCAAACGAAACCGCCAAAGCGATGCATCCAAGCTGCATCAGACGCTTTCCAACTCTCATCTCATTCACTCCTCATTTGTGCATTCACTTTTTATCACGCCCGCCGCGAAGCGAGGCACCTCCGTTTCAAAGACCATCCTCTTGCGCGTGTGCGGGTGGATGAACGCCAGCCGCCATGCGTGGAGCAGCAATGGCCCCCTGTCATCGGAGCCATAGCGCGAATCGCCGACCACCGGATGACCGCTCTCCGCGAAATGCACCCGTATCTGGTTCTTGCGCCCGCTCTTCAGCCGCACCTCCACAAGCGACGTGCCGCCATCCTCCGAAAGCACCCTGTAAAGGGTCTTGGCGTACTTGCCGAACTTCGGGTTCTTCACCGAACGGACCTTCAGCGTCTTCTGGTCTTCCGCAAGATAGCTCTCGAACGAACCTTCCTTCGCTTCAAGATGCCCGCGAACCCTCGCGAGATACGTCTTCTCCGTGAGTTCGTTCCAGTTGGAGCGGAAATACTCCTGCACCTCCGCGCTCTTCGCGACCATCATGATGCCGGACGTCTCGCGGTCAAGGCGATGCACGAGATACACGCACCTGCGGCTTTTGGCCTGCCCCTTGCGCACGTAGTCCGTCAAGGCATCCTCAACGGTATATTCGCCGCCGCGACGCGTGGCGCACGAAAGTACGCCTGCGGACTTCTCCACCACAATCACGTCAGGGTCGTCGTGAAGCATTTCGATGCCGCGAAGACGCGGGCCTTTGCCTTTGCCGCGCTTCAAGATCAGGGCGCCTCCACTATGCCATCCGGGATGCGCTTGTCAATCGCCATCTTGCCGCCCTCCATCCGCCACGACACCTCGATGCGTCCCTTCGGCGTATCAAGCCAGCCGGAAGCCGAAGTGACTCCGGCCACGGCATGCGGCACAATGCGAACCTTGTCGCATCCTACGGCATCGTCGCACACCGCTATGCCCAGCACATGGCGAGTGAACCACTGTTCGACGCTGCCGAACATCGGATGGCAGTTGCTGTACAAATTGTGGCACAACGCCTCGAACCAATCTTCCCACAGGGTAGTAGCGCCCCGATCCAGCATGAAATAGTATCCCGGCGCCCCCTCATGCGTAGCCACCCTGCCGGCCAAGTCCGCATCGCCATGCGCCGAAAGGTACTCGAACAGGTATTGCGTGGCGAAGATGCCGGTCGTGAGCGCATCGCCGTGCGAGGCGATGTTGCGCTTCAGTATGTCGTAGGCGCCCGGCACGTCCCTCTTGTCCAGAAGCCCGTTGTACAGGGCGAACAGCTGCTCGCCCTGCAATCCGCTGTTCACCAGACCGCCCGACTTCACGTACTTTGCCCTGAACTTCGCCGCGACACGATCCGCATGGGCGCGGAACGCGGCGGCATCGTCCACCCTGCCGAGCAAGCCGGCGAACTTCGCGGTCTTGGACAGGAACTCGTGCCAATGGGCGAGGCAGGTAAGTCCCGGATCGGCCTTCTCGACGGCGATCCAATCGCCAAGGCATGGAGGAAGGTCGTCATGCGGATAGCGTTCGGACACGATCCTTATGAACCGCACAAGGGCAGGGTACGCCACCTTGAGCGATTCCAGATCTCCATCGTAGCGGATCATGACGTCAAGGAGCACCGGCACTCCGATCGCCCAGCCCATCGGCGCAACGGCACGTCCGCCCGTCTCCTTTTTGGGGATTACTGGATTGCTGCCGATCCCAACGTACGGGGCCGTCTCCGTGAACAGGCCGTTGTCTTCGGCCTCATCGAGGAAATCCTGCAGCGTCTTGCGGTAGAAGGGAAGCATCGCCCAGTTGCAGCGGAACGACTCTGCCGTGCACGCCAGGTCTCCGCCATAGCCGAACTTCTCGCGTCCCGGGCAATCGGACTGCACGCTCTGCAGGTTCGCCCGGAACGTCCGGCGGCAAACCTCGTGCAGAAGGTTCAGCTTTTCGTTTGAGCAGTTGAACCGTCCTCCCTCTTTCAGATCCGCAGACCACGCCAGCATCTCGAAATCCTCTGGGGTCGGCATATACGGAAGACCTTCCACCTGAATGTAGCGGAAGCAGTGGAACGTCATTCTCGGCTCGAACGTCGCATCGGCGGCGCCGCCGGATATCCAGGTGTCGCACTGCTCGGCGACGCCAAAGAGCGGACCCTTCTTGGGATCCTTGATCTGCCCCGCGACGGCGGTCATCGTGTTCACCGTACCATCGACGTTCATCAGCTCTCCAAGGCGGAATTTCACGACCGTCCCGGTCGGGACAGTCCGCATCCTCACGCGATACGTCCCCGCGCGGTTCGCTCCCATGTCTATGAGCCACGTCCCCTCCTTCCCCGGGATGCGGGACACGCTCTTGGCCTTCCATCTGCCGATGACTACGGTCTTCGGGAAGTCTCCGGCTTGCACCACCTTGCCATCGGGGCCCTTTACGACCCTCGCCTTGCCGTTGGCGTGGACAACCCATCTGGCGTCTTCCTTCACGCCAAGGTATATGCTGTTCATGAGAAGCCGCCCCTCGGCGGCATCCCATTCGCCATCGGTCTCAACCTGCTGGCGGCTCCCGTCCTCGTAGGTGATGTCCAGCGTGGCCCTCACGCACGGGATCCCCTGGGCCATCGCATCGCGCAGGTTGCGCCGATGCCACATCTTGAGCGGCAGCAGGTTCCACCATCCGTTGCCAAGCTCTACGCGAAGCTCGTTCTCCCCTTGCGCATTGACGAGCGAAGTCACGTCGAACGACTCTTCGAGGATCCGCTTGCGGAATGGCGTCAACGGGGACAGCGCCGTGGACGTGACCCTCGTGCCGTTCACGAAAAGGTCTCGCATCCCAGGGGCCGCCACGCGCCATTCGGCTTTACGAACGCCAGCCTTCGCCGTGAACTTGCGGATGACGATGTCGTTCGGCGCATCCTCGAAGAATGCAGCGTCGCCGACGGGAAGCACGTACGATCCGGCTATCCATTCTGCTACGGCCAGAAACAGCGCAGCACAACTCATATCGACCTCCTCTCGATCCCCTCATTCGACGCGACGTGCCGCACGCGCCGTTCAGCGCAGCAGGCATGCGGGATATTCCCCCGCCGCCACAAGCTTGCCTATCTCCGCAGCCACAAAGGGCTTGTCCTCGCGATACGTCACGCCGAACCAGTTGGAGTCCGTAGGCAGCACCGACACGTCCGCCTTGCCCTCGTGGATGAGCTCATCGACGACAAACGGTATGTACCATTCGGACTTCGGCGCGGAACCGTTCTTCTCCAGCCATGCCGGGAAGCGGGCCTCGAGGGCATCGAAGAGATCGGGCGTGAAGCCCCAGAGGTTCATGGAGACGCGTTCTTCGCCCGTAAGCTTCACGGGGTTGGCCTCGTCTTCACGATTCTCGGCGCCGCCAGGTACGCGCACGAGCTTCGTCATCTCCGTCACGGACAGAAGCTTTCCGTTCTCGACGGTGCAGATGCCGCGCGCGACGGAGCCGTTGTCTGAAAGCGTGAGGTCAAGCTTGTACCCGACCATGGCAAAGTGGAACTTGCCGTCCTTCGCGCCATCGTTCGCCGACAGGAACGCCGCGAGCTTCGCGAACGCATCGCGTCCATAGAAGTCGTCGGCGTTGATCGCCGCGAACGGCTCCTTCACCACATTGCGGGCGGCGCGGATCGCATGCGCGGTACCCCAAGGCTTCGTGCGGCCTCCAGGCACCTTGAAGGGCGCAGGCAGGTCGTTGATATCCTGGTAGCAATACTCAACGGGAAGGACGCCCTCGTATTTGGAGCCAACCTTTTCCTTGAACTCGGCCTCGAAGTCCTTGCGGATTATGAATACGACCTTGCCGAAACCGGCGCGTTCGGCGTCGAACACGGAATAGTCCAGTATGGCCTCGCCGGACGGGCCCACCGGGTCTACCTGCTTCAGCCCGCCGTAGCGGGATCCCATTCCTGCGGCAAGAACAACAAGTGTCGGTTTCATGTATTTATTCATTCCTTTCGTGATTCTGGATGCGCACAAGAAGTGCGCATGGGAAAATGTATTCGCGGATTATAGCACGAAAGCCATCGGCGATGCAAAGAATCACCACATTCCGGACCGAAAACCGCCTTGCGCCCGCTCAGCGGCTAAGATTCAGGAAACGAAGCTCCGCTCAAATCCCCCTGAAGTGCCCTTCATTCGCCCCGCCACTTCGTCCTTTGCCGCAAGGCGCGGCTTCGCCGCTGGCACAGAGGGGGCGCACACGTCCTTCAAGTTCTTCAAGTTCCTGCGGCAGCGGCGGTGGCGCAGGCAAGGCATCCACAATCGGCTTAAGAAGAGCAAGAAGCGGTTTAAGGTCATGTTGAATCGTATCCCACATCACGGAATAATCAACATCGAAATACTCGTGTACGACAATGTTTCAGAGACCGACCACATGCGTCCACGGCACCTCAGAATGGTTGGCGCGGAATTCTGCGGTTACACGATTCGCAGCTTCGCCGAGAACGGTGAAATAGTGCGCAACGGCCGCGCAATTCCGATCATCTGCCACAAACTGTTCGTAGGAGATCCCATCCGTAAACTTAAGAATCTTCGCTATGGCATCCCACATGTGCTGCAAGCGCTGACAGTTGCCGATCTCTCCCTTCATACCGCCTCCAGATCGCGCACAACTTCATTGGCAAACCAAGGCGAACGGCGCAAACTCGTCACAGAAACAACATCGACAGGGCGACCCAGCAGCTGCGCAAGATCAAGATTCAAGGCTGACTGGTTCATGTAGGTCGCACCCGGAACATATCGCACGAGAAAATCAACATCGCTCTCCGGCGTCTCCTCCCCACGGGCACATGAGCCAAAGACCCAAAGCCTCTCGGCCTTGTGCGCACGAGCAATCGCGTAGATGGCGTCCCGTTTCTTCCGAATCTCGTCAATCACACACATGGCGCACATTATAGCAAAATATGCCGAACGGCAAAAGTGGGTCAACATCACGGCAACCAAACCATAGTTGGTAGATGGTAGTTGGTAGTTGGTAGTTGGTAGACCTGAAACCTGAAACCTAAAACCTCACAAGCCTTCCGGCGAAGCGTCCGTTCGAGAGCATCGCCGCCGCCATGACGAGCAGAAGTCCTGGAACCAGGAAGACTCCGAACCGCTCTGTCGCGCGCATCTCTTCCTCCTCCGCCTGTTCCATGGCCGCGACCTGACGCAAGAAGCGGCGGTATATCGCACCGAGCGTCGTCTCCGCCGTTCCGGCCGTCGCGAGCGGCACGTAGCGGCCGCCGGAAATGGAGGCGACCTTGCGAAGGGCCTCCTCCTCAAGCCTCACCTTCACTGGCTGCCCCTTGAACATCTGCACCCCTTTCCCGGAAGGGTCGGGGATCGTCGATTCGCGGTTCCTGTCGCCAAGGCCAACCGTGAAGATCGGTATCCCGCGCCTGTTGGCCATCTGGGCGCACTCTATCGCATTGTTCCTGAGGTCGCCGCCATCGGATACGAGGATTATGGCGTTGTGGTCGTCCATTGCCGGATCGAGCGCCTGCAGAGCAACGCGAATCGCAGACCCGATATCCGTCTCCCCTCGCGGGGCGGATTCAGTCGTGACGGCCTCAAGCGCCGAACGGAGAAACGCGGTGTCGGTCGTAAGCGGACAAAGCAGCACACCCTTGTAGCGGAACGCGACAAGCGCACACCTATCCCCTTCGAGGGAGTCGATGAGATCGGCGATGTCCGCCTTGGCCCGCTCCAGACGGTTCGGACGCACATCATCGGCGAGCATCGAACGGCTCACGTCGAGCGCGACCACCACGTTCCGGCTCTTCGCCGCAACGGTCTGCGAACTGCGTCCCCACTGCGGCCTCGCCGCCGCCAGCAGACACAGCGCCAGACCGGCGATTATGAGGATCGATTGCACAAGGAACGTCTTCGGGCGATTCGGGAGCAGGCGCTTCCGCAGGGCGGGCGCGACCATGTGCCTGAGCCGGCTTTCGGAGCGGGCACGAAGGTATGTCCACAATACGCCCGCGAGCGGCACAAGCAGCACAAGCACGAGCATCCATGGATTTATGAAGCGCACTACACGAGCCTCCTTGACGTCAGCATCTGGATGGATACGGCCGCAAACACCATCAAGGCGCCCGCCAGCAGGAAGGGAGGGAAGTATTCGCGGTACCGCTGGAAGACTGTACGGTCGAGGGTCGTCTTCTCAAGCGAGTCTATCTCCTCAAGCGCGGCCCTGAGTCCCTTCGCGTCGCGAACGCCGAAATAACGCGCCCCGGTGGCCTTCGCGATCGACTTCAGCTGCGACTCGTCGAACGAGGAATTGGCGTACTGCACGGTTTCGCGCCCATACATGTCCTTCACGCGGAACGGGGTGCGGGAAGAATGCGTGCCAACGCCTATCGTGTAGACGCGTATCCCAAGCTTCGCCGCAGCCTTCGCGGCGTCATCCGGCTCCACGGCGCCGGTGTTCGACACGCCATCTGAAAGCAGAATGACGATACGCGACTTCGTCTCTGCGTTCTTGAGGCGGGCAAGCGCGGTCGCAAGCCCATCCCCGACAGCCGTCATGGACTCATCCGGATCTATCGGCTCCCCCTTCTCGTTGAAGCTCATCGCCGGCACCTGGACCCCCTTCAGCACCTGGAGAAGCGCTTCGTGGTCTGCGGTGAGCGGCGTACGGGAAGCCGCGTATCCGCCGAACGTAATCAGGCCGATCAGGTCATCGGGCCGCGCCTCCACGAACTTCCCGAACAGCTCCTTCACCACGTCCAGACGCGTCTTCGCCTCCTTCAGGCTGCGGATGTTCGCCGGGGAAAGGTCAAGCGCCTCCATGGAGCCGGAAACATCGACCGCCATCGCGATCGCTATGGCATCGACGTTCCTGCTTCCTATGCCCAACGGCTTTCTCGGCCGGGCGCAGGCGACAACCAGCAATGCCGCACCGGCAAGGAATACGAAAGGCAGGATGTTCGCGACGCGCGCGCGCCAGCCCGCAGTCCTGAGCGGCAGCCGCCGCACGGGGGCGAACTTCACGCCACCCCTCCTTCCCTTGCGCAGCATGCGCCATGCGGCGACTCCAAGCGGAAGCGCCATCAGGAAAGCGTATGGCCAGGCAAAGCTCACCTTCCGCCTCCCGCCTTCGGGGATTCGCGATTGCCCCGGCTGTCTGCCGAGAGATAGCCCTTTGCCTTGTCCGTGGCGGAGTCGGCCATTTCGGGGGTCGCCTCGACACCGGCGAACTTTACCATGTCTGCCGATTCGAGGAAGTTCCGCAGTTCGGCAATCGACTCCTTCGTGAACGCCGGATTGCCCGCCGCCGCCCGGAGAAACTCGTCCGTTGTGAGGTTCGGTGCGCGAACCGAATGCCTGCGCTGGATGTACCTGCGCACAACCATCGTAAGCTCAACGTAGAAATCCTTGTACCGTCCGCGTCCCGGAAGCCCCTTCTTGAGCAGCCTGTCAAGTTCAAGCATGGCGCGTTCTATCGGACTCATCCTATGCTCCCTGACCTTCTGCATGATTTTCTTAACCGCATACCATATGGCAAGCGCAAGGCACGCCATCGCGGCAAGCGCAAGCGCGACCTTCCACACGAGCGCCCAGGTGAGCGGAGGAAGATCCTTTTTAGGATCCACCTCCATACCGCCGGTCACAATCTCCCTGGCGGCGGGGCCCTCGAAGTACACGGGCGACGTGTAGAACGATTCGCGAACCGAAGGCTCGGCATTCCCGCCGGAAGACGGCTGCCCCTGGCCTCCCCTGGTTACGGTGACGACGAACGGGGCCAGTTTGTAGGCCTTCTCGCACGGCTTCGGGACCAGCCGCCACCTCGACACGTACGTAGTGCCGCCGTCGGCCCCGACAAGAGGATCATCCGCGAAATCCTCGGCGATGGAGAATCCGCGAAACCGGTCGCGCAGATCGGGCAGCGCAACCGACGACCCCGCCGGGGCGACGGCCGTGACCGTCACCTCGAAGTCGCGGGCCACGTCCACGCGGTCTGCGGAAGTCTCGACTGTCAGCGATATGCCGCACTTGGAGAGATCAGTGCTTGTGGCGGCAGACGCGCCCGTGGCGGCAATGAGCGACGCCACGGCAAACGTCAGCGGACGCAGCCATGCGAAACGGGATCTATGCCAATTGAAGCTCAACATCGCGATGGATTATACCACAGTGAAGACATTCCCTCAAAGACGCATCTCCCGTTCACGCGCCAAAGCGGATGCTCGCGGCACGGCCATGCGCATCAAGTCCCTCGACGGCGGCAAACGCCGCTATCGTCGGCTCCGTATCCCTGAGGTCTGCCTTGGTGAACGCCACGAAGCTGTGGCGGCGGCGGAAGTCGTCCGGCGTAAGCCCGTTGAACATGTTTGCGGCGCCGCCGGTGGGGAGCACATGGGAAGGACCTGCCACGAAGTCGCCGGCCGATTCGGGAGTCCATGCGCCGGCAAACACCGCGCCGGCGGCCCGCACTCCCTTCATCAGCCTTGTGGCCTCCCTGCACATGATCTCGAAATGCTCCGGGGCGAAGCGGTTCACAAGCTCAAGCCCCTCGGAAAGGCTGGGCGTCACGACGAACAGTATCCCGTCCCGATCGACGACCCTTTGGATTATCTCCTTGCGCGACAGCGTATCCATCTGCGCGAAGAGTTCCCTCTTGACCTCCTCGGCGAAATCCCTGGACTGCGTGACGAGCAGGGACTTCTCCCATCCGCTGCCGTGCTCGGCCTGAGAAAGGAGATCCGCCGCGACCCACTTTGCGCTCACCGTGCCGTCGGCCAGGACTGCTATCTCGCTCGGTCCCGCAACCTGGTCAATGCCGACATATCCGTACACCTGTCGCTTTGCCGCCGTGACATATGCGTTGCCGGGGCCTACGATCTTCTGCACCTTGCGGCAGGACTTCGTGCCGAACGCCATCATTCCTATCGCCTGAATGCCCCCGACGCGATATATCTCGGTGGCCCCCGCAAGCTTTAGCGCATAGAGAAGCGTGGGGTTGACCGCGCCGGTCTTCCCGGCAGGGGTACACGCGACGATTTCCTTAACGCCGGCGGCGCGGGCGAGCGTGACCGTCATGATGGAGGTGGACGCAAGCGGCGCGGTGCCGCCTGGCACATACACGCCAACGCGATCCATCGGCGAGAAGAATTCGCCCGTGCTGCCGCCGCGAGGCGTCTTCATCGTCCAGGATGAACGGAGAGAGGCCTTCGAGAAGCGCATCACGCGGGTGTACGCATCCCTTACCGCCCGCTTGAGATGCGCCGGGACGGACGCATCCGCCCGCTTCAGCTCCGCCTGCGAAATCCTGAACTGCCCGGGTTTGAGATTCGCCCCTTCGAACCTGGACACACAGTCGGCGACGGCGGCATCTCCACGCACACGCACATCCGCCAGCACCGCGGCGGCGGCCTTCTCCGCCTCCTCCGGAAATGCACTGCGTTCCAGGAACGCCGTGACAATCTTGCTTTGCCGCTTCTTTTCGGACCAATCTACGATACGCAACATGGCTTACAGAAATCTCCCTGCTTGTTCTGTCAATTCCGTGAATTATACCACACATAAGGTCCAACGAAGGATGCCTGCAAGAGCGAGTCGGCACATACCTAATTTAGTGCAGAAAGAGGACAGACGATAATCCCATCCTCCTGACGCGTGTATGCGAACTCTCCAACCGCAGTCACAATCATCCGAAAGGCAGGGGTCGGCAAATTCTTGTCCGCTATCAATCGAGAAAGGGCATTTAGCGTATTCGCGCCTTCGTCTATCAGACGCTTGCCGCCAAGTTTGATCTCAAACAAGGCATATCGTCCATTTGCAAGGTGAATGACCGCATCGCATTCAAGACCTTGCTTGTCATGATAATGTCGAACCTCGCCTTCCAGCGCTTCCGCATAGACCCGCAAATCCCGCATTGCCATCGTCTCGAACAGAAAGCCAAATGTCTTCAAATCGTTCATAAGCTCGCCAGGACCTGCGCCAAGCGCAGCGACAGCAATTGACGGGTCAACGTAATAGCGCGTATCTGATGTCCGCACTGCGTCTTTTGTCCGCAGATTTGGACACCATGCATGCGATTCCTCTATGACAAACAATTTCCGAAGCGCATTCAGATATGAATATATCGTGTCATCGCCAATGGAAATCATTTCGCTTGAAGCCAAATCTGCCTTGATGACTTTTGCCGATGCCTGCGTTCCCTGAAGCCTTGCATATGACCGCATGAGCTTGAGGGCCCGATCTGGATCCCTGGTCGTATTGTCCACTCGCGAGATGTCACGCTCCGCAATCGCCTGCAGAATGTTCTTCGCCGTTTCAAACCGAGCCCTTCCAGTCATCATCAACGACTGCGGCCATCCGCCTCGACAAACGATGTTCGCCATGTGTTCCAGGTCAAACGACTTCGCAGTCTCCGCCGTCACGGGATGTCCATTGAACAAATCCGCAAGTCTCACGGTGCCAGACGACTCGCCAGACTCAAACAAAGTCATTGGACGCATCTTAAGCCACGAAAAGCGCCCCGTCCCGGAATGTTTCAATTCATCTATATCGACAGGGACGGCACTGCCGGTAATCATGTACCCACCTATGATGGATTCCCGGTCGGCTTTGTAGCGAATGGCATCCCAAAGCTTCGGCGCAATCTGCCATTCATCAATCAGCCGAGGTTGGATGCCTGACAAGATTCTGTCCGGATCAATTTGAGCGAGTTCAAGATTCTGTTCACGGCGTGTCGGCTCGTCCATGAAGATGCAGCTTTTTGCAACCTGAAGGCACGTTGTCGTCTTTCCGCACCATTTCGGGCCCTCCACAAGAACGGCGGCTGAAGACGATAACTTCAATTGCAATATTTCATCAACAATGCGTCTTCTGTATTTATTCATAATGGCATAAATTATACCATATTTATGCGCATCAATCATCCATTCGGGCAGTTGGCTTGATTTCGTTCGGGTAGTTGGCTCGATTCCATTCGGGCAGTTGGCGCAATTTCGTTCGGGCCGCAAGGGGCCGAGCGCGTCCCTCCCGAAAGAGCATCCCTCGGTTAATGGTCGCGACAAGCGCGACCCTCCCGCAAATGAACCAATGCCCAAATGGTCCAATACAATCGTAAATCGTAAATCGAAAAATCGCAAATGCCACAACCAACTACCATCCTACCAACTACCATCTACTTCCTAACCCACATTGCAAAACTTTGCGGTTGCATTGCAAGTTGGCCCTATGGTAGAATACGCGCCGTTTTTTGGAATTGGTAGATCATGATTGTATGCTCGTTCATGTTTGCGCGACTTTACACCCTTGGCCTTGCGCCACGGGGCGGTTTCGCGTGTACTTGAACGGCAAAGCAAAGTAGGTTCAGGAAATGGCGGTCCCGCTCAGATGAGTGGGGCCGTTTTTCGTTTCAGGGAAGGAGAGCAAATGAATGACAACAAGGTGAGATTCTTCGACACCACCCTCCGGGATGGTGAGCAGGCGCCTGGCTACTCGATGACACTCGAGGAGAAGCTGCGCATGGCAAGGCAGCTCGAACGGCTGGGGGTGGATGTCATCGAGGCGGGATTCGCCGCCGCATCGCCCGGAGACTTCGACAGCGTGAAACAGATAGCGGATGCCGTGCGCGGATGCACGGTGTGTTCGCTTTCGAGGGCCTTGCCAAACGACATTGACGCCTCCGCGTCCGCGCTTGCGGGGGCGGCGAACCCGCGGATACACACCTTCCTCGCCACAAGCGACCTCCATCTGCAGTACAAGCTCAGGATGTCACGCGAGCGGGCGCTTGAGCAAGTCCGCAAGATGGTCGCGTATGCGCGGGGCAAATGCGCCGAGGTCGAGTTTTCGGCCGAAGACGCGACCCGCACGGATTCAGACTATCTCTGCACCGTGATCGAGGCGGCCATCGCAAGCGGCGCGACCATAGTGAACCTGCCGGACACCGTCGGGTACGCCACCCCGAAGGAGATAACGGACATGGTGACGAACGTGCGCAATCGCGTACCGAACATCGACCGGGCTATCATCTCGATGCATGTGCACGACGATCTCGGACTTGCCGTCGCCAACTCACTCGCCGGCGTACAGGCCGGCGCCAGACAGGTGGAGTGCACTATCTGCGGCATCGGCGAACGCGCCGGGAATGCGGCTCTCGAGGAGATCGTCATGGGGCTGCGCACACGAAGCGACTACTACGGGCTCTCGAACTCCATCCATACCGAGGAGATAGGGCGTACCGCCAGACTGCTCTCTTCGATAACCGGCGTGAAGATATTCCCATCGAAGTCGATCGTCGGCGCCAATGCGTTCGCGCACGAATCCGGCATACACCAGCATGGGGTGCTGACCAACGCAAGGACATACGAGATAATGACCCCCGAGTCGGTTGGCGTGAAGAAGACGGAACTCGTCCTCGGCAAGCATTCAGGGCGCCACGCATTCAGCGAGCGGCTCAAGACCCTGGGCTATGCTTTGCCCGAAGAGCGCATCGACGAACTCTTCGCGCAGTTCAAGCGCCTGGCGGACAGGAAGAAGACGATCTCGGATCGCGACATTGCCGCCCTGGCGGAAGCGGCCGTGCCGACGGCTTCCGACCCCGCGAAGCAGTATACCCTCGTATCCTTCGTGGTGAACAGCGGCAACCGCATGAGCTCCACGGCCGACGTCACTCTCCAGCGCGGAGGAAAGACATATCAGGAAGTCGCGCTCGGCACCGGACCCGTATACGCATCCATAAGGGCAGTGGAAAAGATAATCCGCCACCCGTTCAGTCTGGACGACTACACGATACAGGCCGTCACCGAACACCGCGACGCGCTCGGAGAAGTCTCGGTGAAGATCTCCGACGCAACGGGCACTTACCGCGGACGCGGCGTATCGACGGACATCATCGAGGGATCGATACTCGCGTGCCTTGCCGCAGTGAACAGGATGCTCGACGAAAGCCAGGGCGGCATCGGAACCGGAGCGGCATCAATCGCACAGCATTCCTTCGACCACGACATGCTCGGAGGAGGCCATACGGACAAACAGAAAATCGAGGAGGCAAACTGATATGGCAGGGATGACCATGAGCCAGAAGATCCTGGCCGCACACGCAAACCGGGATGAGGTCCACGCCGGGGAACTCGTAATGGCGAAGCTCGACCTTGTGCTTGGCAACGACATAACGGCCCCCGTTGCGATAGGGGAGTTCCCGAAATTCGGCAGGGAAAACGTATTCGACCGCGACAAGATAGCGCTCGTTCCCGACCACTTCACGCCAAACAAGGACATAAAGGCCGCAACACAATGCGCATGCATGCGGAATTTCGCATACAGCCAGAATGTGAAGAACTACTTTGAGGTCGGCCACGACTGCGGAGTGGAGCACGCACTGCTGCCGGAGAAAGGCCTCGTCACCGCAGGCGACCTGGTCATCGGCGCGGACAGCCACACCTGCACATACGGGGCGCTCGGCGCATTCTCCACCGGCATAGGGTCAACCGACATGGCGTGCGGCATGGCTACCGGGATGACTTGGTTCCGCGTTCCCGAGGCCATCAGGGTTACGCTGCACGGATCGTTCCGTCGCCATGTGAGCGGCAAGGACCTCATCCTGCACCTTATCGGGATGATCGGCGTTGACGGAGCGCGATACCAGTCGCTCGAATTCTCAGGCCCCGGCGTCGCCGCCCTTTCGATGGACGACCGTTTCACGATCGCAAACATGGCCATCGAGGCCGGCGCGAAGAACGGCATATTCCCCGTTGACGGCACCTGCCTCGAATACCTCAAGTCGCACGGGGCAAAGCAACCCGTCGTAATGGAGGCGGATGCCGGGGCAGCCTATGCGCGGACAGTCGATATCGATCTATCGGCCCTCCGTCCAACCGTCGCATTCCCGCACCTTCCCGAAAACACCCGTACCATAGATGAGATCGGGGACATAGCGATCGATCAGGTCGTGATCGGAAGCTGCACCAACGGAAGGCTCTCCGACCTGCGCATCGCCGCCGAAATCCTCAAGGGGCGCAAGGTCAATCCGCACGTTCGCTGCATCGTGATTCCTGCAACCCAGCGCATCTGGATTGAGGCGCTTGAACTCGGCTACCTCAAGACATTCGCAGAAGCCGGCTGCGTAGTGTCCACACCCACTTGCGGACCCTGCCTTGGCGGCCACATGGGCATTCTCGCAAAGGGGGAACGCGCCGTAGCGACGACAAACAGGAACTTCGTCGGACGCATGGGCCATGTCGAAAGCGAAATATATCTGGCATCTCCCGCCGTGGCGGCGGCAAGCGCCGTCGCAGGGAAAATCATCTCACCTGAAAACATGGAGGAATCGTAATGGAAATTTGCGGAAATGTCTTCAAGTACGGGGACAACGTCGATACGGATGTCATCATCCCCGCGCGCTATCTCAATACGGCAGACGCGAATGAACTCGCAAAGCACTGCATGGAGGATATCGACGCCACATTCGTCTCCAAGGTTGCCCCCGGCGACATAATGGTAGCCGGGCGAAACTTCGGTTGCGGGAGCTCGCGTGAACACGCTCCATTGGCAATCAAGGCGAACGGAATCTCATGCGTGATCGCCTCGACGTTCGCACGGATCTTCTACAGGAATGCGATCAACATTGGCCTTCCAATAATGGAATGCCCGGATGCCGTGGATTCCATTGCCGCAGGCGATCAGCTTTCCGTCGATCTTTCGTCCGGGACAATAACGGACATCACATCCGGCAAGACGTTCAGGGCCGAACCGTTTCCCCCGTTTATGCAGGATCTAATCGCTGCGGGCGGACTCGCGGCCTACATGAGAAAGGCGGTGCAGAAATGAAAAAGCGCATTGCAGTTGTCGCCGGAGACGGCGTGGGGCCTGAAATCGTGGGCGAGGCAATCAAGGTACTGCACGCGATCGGGGACAGGTTTGGACATGAATTCGAAATTGACCAAAGGCTCATAGGCGGATGTGCCTACGATGCCACCGGGAAATGTCTGCCAGCAGAGACGCTTGCCGCGTGCAAATCGTCCGATGCCGTACTGCTCGGCGCGGTCGGCGGACCGAAGTGGGATTCGCTGCCTGGAAAAGACCGCCCTGAACGGGCTTTGCTCGGCATACGTTCCGAACTTGGCCTTTTCTGCAATCTGCGACCGGCAAAGGTGTGGAAACCCTTGAAGAGCACAAGTCCCCTCCGTCCTGAAATCGTATGCGGCAATGATGGCAACGGCGGCATTGACTTGCTTGTCGTACGCGAACTCACCGGCGGCATATACTTCGGAGAGCACCAGAGAAGCGGTGACGGACTTTCCGCGCATGACGTGATGCGCTATTCTATTCCAGAAATCGAACGCATCGCGAGAATGGCCTTCGTTGCCGCAAGGAAGCGCAGAGGCAGCGTTGTGAGCGTCGACAAGGCAAACGTCCTTGAAACATCCCGGCTGTGGAGAGAGACGGTGACCCGCCTGCATGAAAGCGAATTCCCGGATGTTTCGCTGTCCCACATGTATGTCGATAATGCCGCAATGCAGATTGTGCGCAACCCAGGGCAGTTCGACGTGATGCTCACAGAAAACATGTTCGGCGACATCCTTTCCGACGAGGCTTCGCAAATCACCGGATCAATCGGCATGCTGCCATCGGCTTCGCTTCGCGAGGATGGCTTCGGAATGTACGAGCCGATTCACGGATCTGCGCCAGACATCGCCGGCAAGGACATTGCGAATCCGATAGCGACCATACTGTCCGTCGCCATGATGCTCCGCCATTCGTTCAACTTGCAGGACGAGGCAAAGGCAATCGAGGATGCCGTTTCGGCTGTGCTTACAAAAGGCATCCGAACCGCAGACATTTCCACCGCAGGGATAGACTCCGTTGGAACGGTTGCGATGGGCGATGCTATTTCGTCCGCTATCAATTCTTAAACCTAACAATCGCAGTTGTGAATCATCCAGATCTTTATAATCGTACACGGAGACACGGAGTTCTAAAAAAGCCGACAGAAGTCCTCTGGTGAAATCGCCTTGACAGGAGAACCGTTGAAGTCGGAGAGGTTTCGCGTGACGATGTAATCACAGTTGGAAGATTCGGCACCTGATGCGACAACTGCATCTTCAAAGTCATTTATCGGCAATTCACGCGCACGGCGGAATTCATTTAGTCCGCATGGAGCCAATCCAAAAAACTCCATTAGCCAGTCCACAGCGCGTTCGGCAGTTACCTTGTTAGCATGCTTTCGCGCGAGATAGTAGACCGTTGTTATCGCATGCGGAGAGATGATTGCCTGTACGCGACTGCCACTACCTGCGATGGTACAAACCTTGGCAGAAGCATTGACCCATTGCGGGCGATTCGTCACCACGTCAAGGATGACGTTGAGATCAATCATCACTTTCATGTGTGCTTTTTCTCAAGATAGGCATAGTAGTCGCAGATGTCATCTTTTGGATTCTCAATTGGGACAATGCCGATCATGCGCTGGACTTCTGGTGAAATCTTATCGTCTTTTGTTTCACATGAGTTTTTCAGCCCCTTGATGAAGCCGACTAACAATTCCGAAACCGTTGTTCGACGTTGGTTCGCATATTCGCGGACGAAATCAAGGTATTCACCAGGTAGGCGAATCGACACTCTCGCATCTGCGTACATACATGATCCTTTCATTTGTTCGTACATAGTATACCACAATTCCATTTGATCGTTTCCCTTCTCTCCCATTAGGATAATCAATGCGCGATGTCAATCAACCATCCCATTCGCGTTGTGGTATAATCATGGAAAACGAAAGGATGTCTTATGTCGATGAATTGCGCTTACTGTGATGAAGGCAAGCTTTTGGATGCCTTTGGAATAAAGATATGCGAACTGCCCGCAAGCAGGGTGTATCTGTTCAAGGAACAGAGCCATAGGGGTCGCTGCATCGTGGCCAGCAAATTCCACGTCAGCGAAATCGTGGAACTCTCACCCGATGAGCGGCATGCCTTCATGGATGACGTATGCAAAGTCGCAACGGCCATCCACAAGCTCTTCAAGCCGGCAAAGGTCAACTACGGGGCATACGGCGATACCGGCCACCATCTGCATTTCCACCTGGTGCCGAAATATGCCGACGAATTCGAGTGGGGCGGCACTTTCGAGATGAACCCAAAGCGAACCACCCTTTCCGACGGCGAATACTCTGCCCTCGTCGATTCCATCAGGAAAGAACTCGCCCTTTGATCAAAAGCGCGGTGCAATGACGCGCAAACTCCGCCGCACATTCATGGGGCCTCCCCTTTGGATGTGCGGACAATTTTTATAGACTTACATACGGACTGCCGCAAGACGAGCAGCATGCTCCATCATTGATGGGAGCGCCACAATGCGGGCATCTGGTCTCAAGAACTTCACCGCAATGGGCGCAGTATCTGCCCTTCTGCAACGTAACCCTGTAGAGGGTACGCCCCGCAACCGAATATGGAGAGTTCGACGGACATTCCGGCTCTGGGCAAAACCCAACGGCCACACTGGCAAACCTCGAAACCGCTTCCTTTTCCTCTGCCGCCAGTTCCTCGCTGAGAGCCTTTATGTCCAAGCCCAGACGCGCCGATAGCCTATTTACGTACTCTTCGGACAGTTTGGTGGGATTACCCTTCTCAAACATCGACAGGGCCGCCTGATGGCAACCTATCTCCTGCGCCAAGGCAGTCTGCGTAAGCCCAAGTGCGCGGCGAGCGTCCTTGAACTTTATGCAGATCTTGCTTGATATGCTATTCACTCTGGTAATCCTTTAGGCCGCATATTATCCCTTTTTTGCCCTACCAATGCAAGAGCCTTTTATAAACACTTATCAACATATTTATAAACATATTAAGTTATAAACAATTTATAATAAGCTGTCTATAACTCCTTAACGCTTAAATACTCCATTTTTCAGTGGAAAGAAAATACATAGAAAAAATAATTATAAACAAGGAAGGCATCTCTTCCGAGATGCCTTCCTTGTCGATAACCTCTGCATACCTTGCCTATTGTTCATAAATGAACAGCCTACAGTCTATTGGCCCATTGTAGAACGGTATCCTTTCAGCATACTTCAAATCCACGGCATGCGCCAAATCAGGGTTTCCGGTAATAAGGCCAGCCGTCATGCCATGGCATTTTTCTGAAATGAACTGGCCTATGCGGCCATACATGACCTTAAGTTCTTCAGGGTCGCCAAGCCTTATGCCATATTCAGGATTGAAGAATACGGCTGGACGTGAACTATCGGCATTTCCCCGTTCAGCTGACTGCGTAGTGACCGCACATAGATCGGTATCGGCGAAATCGCATGCTCTAAACTTGATGTGCTTGAATACTCCTGCGGCATTGGCGTTGATTTGCGCATTCTGGATCGCTTCAGGCGAAATGTCCGTCGCGATTATCGGAGGGATACTATCCTTTTCGTTTTCAGCCGCCTCAATGAGCATATCCTTGAATATCTGTTCGGGCGATACCCCAAAACGCTGCCTTGGGGCGACTCTCGGCGCCTTCTCCCCCGGAATCACGTTACTGTATCCCTTTATCCCCATGAATCCAAACCTTGCGCGAAGGGATCCGGGGGCGCGGTTCATGGCCTTGAGCGCCGCCTCTATCGCAGGTGTGCCGGAACCGCACATCGGGGAAATGAACGGTGCCTTGCCATCCCAACCCATAGCATCGATGCATGCGGCCGCAAGGGTCTCCTGCATCGGGGCGGATCCGGGTATCTTGCGGTATCCGCGCTTGGATAGCGGAGCGCCAGACGTATCAAGATATATGATTGCCGTATCGCAATCCCAATGGACAAATACGCACGCTCCAAGGTCGTAGTCGCCGCCGGAATCTGGCCGTTGGCCAACCTTCATCCTTATCTTGTCCACAATCGCGTCCTTTACGACAAGCGACGGCATGCGGGTATCGCGTATGGTGTCATTGTGGACAACAGACGAGACGCTTACATAGCCATCCGAGGCTATGAGGTTTTCCCAGTCTATCGTTCCTACCTTGTCGTACAGTTCCCGTATGTGGCGGCATTGGCAGCGAAGCAGCGGCACAAGCACACGCTGCGCAGTGCGCAGCCAGAGATTCAGCTTGAATACGTCGCGCAATGCGCCATTGACTACGGCGTAGTTATCCGACTTATCTACGATCTTGTATCCGAGTCCGACGAGCTCCCTTTCTGTCCAGGGGGCGAGCGTCTTTGCGCAAGATATGATAATCGGAAAGTCTTTGTCTTTCCAGAGATTCATCAGTTAATGCGTAGCGGCATCATCACGTAAAGGAAAGGAACCGAACACCTGATGATAGCCGGTGAAGATCCATTGTTCAGTTCTATCGTTACCTCGTCCTCATCTATTGCCTTCAATGGATCCTTCACAAAGGCAGGATTGAAGACGATCTCAATCTTCTCGCCACTGTACTTTATCGGCACAATGTCCTTCGCTTCTCCTATGTCGGCCGCAACGGACGAAACGAGGAGCTGGTTCGAATCAAACGTAAGGCGAACCGATGAGGATTCCTCCATGGTCATTACGCTCGCACGGTCTATTGCATCAAGGAGCAGCTTGCGATCCACAACTATGTGCTGACCACAATTGGATGGAATTACCTGACGGTAGTTCGGATATATCTCATCGAGCAGCTTTGAATATATCTGCGTTTCGCCAAGGTTGAAGGAAACCTGTGACTTTTCGATGGTTATCTTCACAACTCCATCGCCGCCAAGCGAACGCTGAAGCTCGGCGACAACCTTCGAAGGGAGGATTATGTCCCTTTCTGCCGCTGCGGGAAACTCGATCTCGTGTTCCACAAGGGCGAGCCTGCGTCCATCCGTGGCCACCATGGTGAGCTTTCCGTCCTTGAAGCTCATCAGCACGCCCTTGAGGGTCTTGCGCGTCTCGTCCTGAGAAACGGCATACGAGGTCTTCCTCAGCATTTCACGGAGGGTAGCCTGCGGAAGCTCATAGGCAAAGGCATCTTCTGACGCCGGCAAAGGCGGAAAATCGGCAACCGGCATACCGGAAAGCCTGAACGATGCGCTTCCAGCCGATATGCGCGCACGATCCTGGGCATCCGCATCAAGCTCAACAACACCTTCCGCGCATGCCGCTATTGTGCTTGAAAGAAGCTTGACTGGAAGCGTTGTCGCCCCCTCTTCGACCACTTCGCAATCCACCGTAGACCTTATCGAGATATCGAGATCGGTGGTGACAAGATTCAGTTTCCCGCCCTTGGCCTCAAGCATCGTATTCTGGATGATCTGAAGCGATCCCTTGCCGGCTACGATGTTTTGAACTTTCTTAAGTCCCTCAATGAACTTTGAGCGGATGATCTTAAACTTCATGGCAAACTCCCTTTGGTTTCCTTTGTTGCGTATTGTATCTTATTAGTGGTATTGAAGTAAAGAAGTTATTAAGTAATAGTAGGATTGTCAACAAGTGGCATAAGTCATTTATAGGCTTGATTTTAAATGGCGAAATGCGTTGACACCCTGTTCATTACAGCTTGCACATCTATTGGCTTCTTATCGCATTTCGCCTTTGCTGTTCATTTTTGTACATAACTTGGCGGATTGTGGACAGCTTGCGAACAGAAAACCCACAATTTATCAATCGAATAGCTCTGATGGCTTTCTTCCAAGCTGTTCCGTTATCTGCTCAATTGATTTTCTGAGTTTTGGCTCGACTGACAGCCTTTTCTGGATGGATTCCGCTCCATATATCACCGTCGTGTGGTTGCGCTTGAATTCGCTGGCCACGGTTGGCGTTGACTGCCCGGTAAGCTTTCTTGCGAGAAACATTGCCACCTGACGTGCCGTGGCCAACGGTTGCGTTCGATTGGATGAGAGGATCTCCGCGTAAGATGTGTCGTAGAACGAGCATACGGCCTTTATTATTTCCTCTACTGAAAGCCGTCTTATCGTGACTTCCTCTTCCGTCAGTTCCTTCAGCAGCACCTGTGCCATTTGCTTCGTGATTTCGATATTCGGATTTGCATCCATGAAGCGCACTACAAGGTTCAAGGCCCCTTCCATGGCCCTAACTGACGACTTTATGTTTTCCCCGATGAAGGTAAATATGTCATCGGGTATCGTCTGCCGACAGTTTCTCGCCTTCGCCTTAAGGATTGCAATGCGTGTTTCGTAGGATGGTGATTCTATTTCGATCACGATTCCCTGTTGGAATCTGGTCACAAGCCTCTCTTCAAATCCGTTAAGCCTCTTTGGCGGCACATCGCACGTCATAACAACCTGCTTACCGTAGGTCATCAGGTCGTTGTACGTATTGAAGAACTCTTCCTGGAACTGTTCCTTTCCGCCAACGAACTGCACGTCATCAAGCAGAAGCAGATCTATGTGGCGATATCGCTTGCGGAATGATTCCATCGCCTTGTTAGATATGGCGTTGATGTACTCGTTGAGGAATGCCTCGCTCGTTATGTAGCAGACGCTCTTTTGCGGGTTGTGCTTAAGCACATAGTGGCCGATCGCCTGCATGAGGTGCGTCTTGCCGAGACCCGTGCCGCCCCATATGAAAAATGGATTGTTGGTGTTCCCGCCAGGCTCCTTTGCGATGGCTGATGCTATTGCGTACGCAAATGAGTTTGACGGACCTTTCACGAAGTTTTCGAAAGTGTAGTTGCTGTTCAGAGGTATCGTGGAAGCGAACTTCTTGAGAAGGGCCTGCGATTCGCCGAAAACCTGTCGCTTGCTTTCCTGCTGACGCTTTTCTTCCGCATCGATCCGCGCTGCTTCACTTACGTTGAAGACTACCTTTACGTCTTCAGGAGCGCCAGCCTGTATCAGGGCAACCCTGAGGGGTTCAGAATATATTTCGGCATAGTAGTCGGCTATGTACTGATCTGCGACTCCAATGGAAAGAACACTTCCTTCAAGCTTATGGGAAGCGAAAGTCATGGCATGACGATTCCATTTTTCAACCTCTTCCTGAGATTTCAGAGATGCCTTATATAGGGCAACCGCTATGTCCCACAATTCTGCTCGCATTCTTCTACCTATTTTGCCTTTTTTTAACTTTCTCATTAAAGCATAATTTTACTGAATAGTCACCATAAATAAGCGCAAAGTAGTACACAACTTATGAACAGTTTTTGTTCATAAGTCGGCATTTAAGGTTCACAACTTACATTGCACTGCGTACTTGGTCTTTTACTGTGATTATGGTGGATAGGTTTTAGTTGGTAGATGGTAGATGGTAGATGGTAGTTGGTAGTTGGTAGAATGCAGTTGGTAGGTGGAGCCAAAATCTTCAAATCCCTAAATGACCAAATGCAATCGTAAATCGCAAATCGAAAAATCGTAAATTCTTACTACCAACTACTTTGATATAATACGGCAGAGATATGTGTGATAATGTGTCATTAAGATCAACTATTGGTTTATGCACTGCAATATGTTCATAAATGGTTCACAAATGTTACTATTTTCTTTGCGCAAATACTGGTTAAGGTACTTGACATTCATCAAAGCATTGAAAATAAAGGGTTTCGTGCCTGTGCATAAATATTTTGATGTCGGATAACACAATTATTCAAATTGTCAATAACTCTCGTAAATGTGCAAGGCAAGTTTAATTCACATGATCTTATGTCACAGCGATTTCAAAGTTATTATAAACATGGAATACGAATCCTTATAATCGCACACGGAGGCGCGGAGGCACGGAGTGAAGTCTTTGAAAAGCATCGCATCTTTTGGTGTATTCCACGATCTTCCCTTCACATTGGGTGAATAAGCAATGCGTACAAGAAGTAGACGAGAGGCATATAATCACGTAAACGACTTGAAATCCAGTCATCATTTCTCCGTGTCTCGTAACTCTCCGTGCGAGACAAACATTTCGAGTTTCAAGTCCAAGCTGCCACATTTAGGGTGAAAGACCAGTATACCCTTCAGTAAAGAAAGAAGAGCTATAAAATGTCAACTGAAAATGGTTTTGAGATTATCGTAATTGGAGCAGGACATGCCGGAACTGAAGCTGCCCTCATTGCCGCAAGAATGGGGATACCCACCCTTCTGATCACCGGGAAAAAGGAATCTATCGCGACAATGCCTTGCAACCCTTCGATAGGAGGCTTGGCCAAAAGTCACCTCGTATACGAACTTGATGCTCTCGGCGGAGAGATGGGATACAATGCCGATCAGACCGCGCTTCAGGAGAAGACGCTGAATACTTCCCGCGGACCGGCAGTGCAGGCGACCCGTGCCCAATGCGACAAGAAAAGTTACACAAAAAGGATGCAGAACGTAGTCTTCTCGCAGGCCAATCTGACGGTGCTTGAGGATATAGTTACGGACATTATTGTCTCTGAAGGAGAATGTCTTTGCAAGGAAGCAGATTACGGGCATGGAGCCACAGCCGCCGCTGCAATTGGAGTGACCACAAAAAATGGAGGTGAGATTGCCTCAAAGGCCGTCATCGTCGCCACCGGTACTTCATTGAGGGGACGTATTTTCATTGGACACGATGTGGAGGAATCCGGCGGAGACGATCGCCCTGCTGCCAATATGCTTTCAGGATCGCTGGAAAGACTTGGCTTTGAGTTGGTGCGTCTGAAAACAGGAACGCCACCAAGGTTAAGGGCATCTTCCTGCGATTTCTCAAAATGTATTGAGCAAAAAGGCGAAATTCCTCCACCCCTATTCAGCTTAAGATCAAAATGTTCCACGTGGAACATTGGTTGTGGGTGTTCATCTCCATGTTTGGAAAAGATTGACGATCTGTCCGCTGTTGGCCATGGTATGTTGGATTGCAAAGACAGTTCTATACACCCTCCTGTCGATAAGCGTCATCCATATTCCTCGTCAAAAGAATGTTCCACGTGGAACATTCCCAATATTCCTTGTTGGATGACGCATACAACGTCAGAAACTCACGATATAATCAGATCTCATCTGTCTGATTCGGCCCTGTATGGCGGTCCGATTAAAGGTACAGGCGTGAGGTATTGTCCGTCCATTGAGGACAAGATAGTCAGGTTTGCGGACGCCGTTCAGCATCATGTCATGCTTGAACCCGAAGATTTTGATCAGACGGTCATATATCCTAATGGTCTTTCCTGCTCTTTGCCGAAGAAAGTTCAGGAAGATATGGTTCATTCCGTGCCGGGTCTTGAAGTTGCCGAGTTTCTGAAGTATGCCTATGCCATAGAGTATGACGGCATAGACGCAAGGGAGCTTAAGCATACGCTTGAGTCGAAGCGCATAGCTGGATTGTTCTTTGCCGGACAGGTAAACGGAACCACGGGGTATGAAGAGGCCGCAGCGCAAGGGATAATGGCCGGCGTCAATGCATCATTTCAGGTAAGGAATGAGAATCCGCTTGTGCTTAGCCGTCAGGATGCGTATATAGGTGTCATGATAGATGATCTTGTCACGAAAGGAACGGATGAGCCTTACAGGATGTTCACGTCGCGCGCAGAGAGGCGTCTTATCCTTCGGCAGGACAACGCCCGGTATCGTCTGATGGATGCGGCGGATAGAATTGGCGTTTTGCCTCGCGAGATCAGGGAGGAAACTCATCGTTTCGCTGAAATGATCGAAAGGCATTTGCATTCAAAACCCGATGTAATTGCTGTATTGCCGCAGGCGGTTGCCGAAGAGATTTCCATCTTGCGTCGATATGAAGGGTACATTGAGCAGGAGAAAATTGCGGCGGAACGGGCAAAGCGAGATGAGAGTACAAGAATCCCATCATGGCTCGATTACGATAGGTGCCCGGCGGTAAGGTATGAAAGTCGCGAAAAGCTCAAGAAGTGGAGACCTGAGACGCTCGCCCAGGCATCTCATATCCCTGGGGTTAATCCTGCTGACATTGCGGTGCTATCCGTGATAATACATCGGGGGCATCATTAGGCAAGTAGATGAAGTTGGTAGATGATAGTTGGCAGCTTTGAGGGCATTCCACTCTCGCAACCTCTTAACTTCTCAACCTGAAATCTATCAACTACCAACTACCAACTATCAACTACCAACTACCAACTACCAATTTACGATTGCATTTAGTCATTTGTTGATTTAGGTATTTTGCCGCAACCTGTCGCCCCACCATTGGGTGACCGACCTTGCACGAATCAGCTTTGCGCAACACATTGGTAGGACGATTTCGATGAAATCGCCGCCAGCCGCCATATGTACGGCAACGAGGACATTCCGAAATCAATCAATCCTTAAATCCCCAAATGCAATCGCAAATCGTAAATCGGCAGTTGAAGAGCCATTCATGTGGATCTGGGCGGCGTCCCGTTTCCAGGTCTCGGCCGCAAAAGGGGGCGCAAGGCGGGCGCAGAAGGCCAACAATTTGCAACCGTCACTTGACGTCAGCTGCTTTTTTAGGTTTAAGTGCAGACATAAGGTTATGCGACATATTACATTGACTGCCAATGGAATTGAATTATGAACACAGCGGCACAGAGAGGGAGCTTTGACAGGATTTACAGGATTCGCAGGATTGCCGTGCAGGAGTGGAGAAGGGTAAACGGTAGTTGGCAGTGGGTAGATGGTAGTTGGTTGTGGCATTTGCGATTTTTCGATTTACGATTTACGATTGCATTGGACCATTTGGGCATTGGTTCATTTGCGGGAGGGTCGCGGTTTACTGCGACCGAGGACTGTGCGAGGCTCTTTCGGGAGGGACGAGCTCCTGCTCGTCCGTTTCCCCACGCCGTTTTCGGTCGAGCGGGAGCTCGACCCTCCCGTCGCAAGGCACAACAATGGCGGAAAGGAGGTAGGTTTTCAAATACCTAAATCTCCGAATGCAATCGCAAATCGTAAATCGCAAACGCCCAACTGCCAACCATCCGCTACCATCTGCCAATTAAATCCAAACATGATATAATAGGACTTCATGAAATTCTGCGGATCGAAGTACCAGTTTGACGAGACGTTTATCGTTCGTTCGTATGAATCAGGCGTGACGAACCACGTTACGCTCCCCACGCTATGCAACTATATGCAGGAGATCGCCGGCCTTAGCGCGGACAGCCTCGGATGGGGCATCCTTAAACTGCAGGAGACGAAGTGTACATGGATGCTGTCGCGTCTGCACATCAGGGTTTCGCGTTATGTCCCATGGGGCGGAAGCGTGAAGCTGCGCACATGGCCGAGCGGGATGAAGGGGCGGCTTGTCGCTACGCGCTGCTTCCAGGCTATGGACGATTCGGGAAATGAGGTGCTGCAGGCCCATTCAGAATGGCTGTACGTGGATATGTGCGGGCAGAAGATTGTCAGACTCCCCGAATCGTTTGCCGGACTGGTTCCGCAGGGCACCCCAGACATACAGTTCGAGAACATAGGCGGCAAGTTCGCCAAGCTTGATGAAGTCGCTTCCGGCACGGAAGTGAGGGTACGGCACAGCGATTTGGACTTCAACGACCATGTGAACAATGTGCATTACGTTGAATGGATGCTCGAATCCATGCCGCCGAGTCAAGGCCCCATTGAGATGGACATAGTGTACAGGTCTGCCGCAAAGGCGGGAGATCTGCTTGTGGCCGAACGCACGTCCGAAGGGAATCGCACCTTACACCAGATTCGCCGTCCTGAAGATAACGTTGTGTTGGCAACGGCGGCAATGGCATGGCAATAGCATGACGGCAAATCAGATAATTGACTTTGCCCGTATTGCACACCTTCGCGAATTGAATGCGGAGCTCGCGAAGACAAAAGCCCGTTTAAGGGAAATCGAGCAGGAACGCGATGCGCTGATGTCGCATTTCAATGTGGCGCTTGTCGCCCTGCATGATTTCTGTCAGCTTGCCGATGGTGAACCGTTTAGGATCATCGACGGATGGAACGTAGTCCTTCGCAACCGGAACGTCGCCAAGCTTGGATCCTCGGAGGTGTCGAAGCTGAAGGGCGAATTCCTGAAGGAAAGGGGAGCGGAACGTCCTATTGACGCCATTTCGGAGAAGGAGTGCGGAAGCGCACCCGTTCGCGAGTGGATCGTCTTTGACGGAAGCGATGAAAACTCGTATAGGGTGGGCGAGCGCAGGGTCACTTATACCGGTGGAGTTGGTCTGCATAGGGCCGACCGCCTTATATTGGATTATATTCACGCGGTGCGGCTTCTGGGATTGGATACATCCCGTATTTGCGTTGAGACGGCCGACAGGGACCTTGCGAAGAAGATAGTCGCGTTCGGGGCGACAGTGTCCATGCTTTTCCGCCAACCAAACGAGAAAGTCAAAAACGGGTAAACTCCAGATTCGGTCAGGTTGCCGTAGTCAATGGAGTATGGTATATTAGCGCACGTCAAACTGAAAGGAGTGCTATGAACAGAAGGGATTTCGTAAGCGGATCGCTTGCATTTGCGGGCGCATCGTTTTTCATCGGCGGCTGTGCCACCAGAAATGGCGTTCGACGCATACCGGCAAACGCGAAGGTGAATGTCGCGATAATCGGCTGCGGGCTGATCGCGAAGACAACCAATGTGCCTGGTTTCCTTCAGGATCCGCGCTGCCGCGTCACGACGGTGTGCGACGTCGTGGAGATCGCGCCGGACTACTTCTACGGCGGGCGGGGTTCGAATTTCGGCGCAGAGGGCTTTGCCAAGGCGGACGGATCGTACCGCCGCGACATCTGCGGCTGGCGGGTAATCCGCGACATGGTCAACAGGCATTATGGAGACAAGGCCTGCCGCGTGGTCACGGATTGGCGCGACGTCATCGACGATGCGACGATTGATGCGGTCTGCATATGCACGCCAGACCACTGGCACGCAATCATGTCCATCGCGGCCATGAAGGCCGGCAAGCACGTGTTCTGCCAGAAGCCCATGTCGCTCTCGGTCGCCGAGGGGCAGGAGATGGTTCGAGTCGCGAAGGAGACGGGCGTCACGTTCCAGGTGGGCAACCAGGGCGCGACCAATCCGGCGTACAGGCTCTCGGAGGAGATCGTCCTAAACGGCTATGCGGGCAAGGTGAAGAGCGCGACCATCTGCATCCCGGCGTGCGACCACTGGGCGGGGCATGGACGCTGTGCCGCCCGCGCACCGCTCCCCGGGTACTTCTCCGAGGAAGGGTGGAACATGTGGCAGGGCCCAGCCCTGCACTGGGAGAACAACGCCTACATCCCGTCGATTCACGATCCGACCTGCTGGCGCTTCAACAACCGCTACGGCGGCGGGATGATCCCGGACTTCGGGGCGCACGAGTTCGACGAGCTCAACCGCGGCCTCGGCACGCAGTTCACGGGCCCCGTGGCCGTGGAGAACATGGAGAGCGACTACGCCACCGGCGCGGACCGCGACGTGTTCTCGTGGCCGGGCGAGTTCAAGTTCGATTTCGTCTTCGCCAGCGGGCTGCGCTGCCACGTGCGCAAGATCGACAGGGCGAACGGCTGGCCGCGCCAGACGATCTTCCACTGCGAGAAGGGAGACGTGGGCAGCTACGACGGCAAGGGCAAGGTGCCGGACTGCCTCAAGAACTTCAAGGAGAGTGACCTTACGGACAAGGACATCAAGCTCTACCGTCCCAACGAGGGGCATGACGGCTCGAAGTTCCACGAGTCGGACTTCCTCGACGGCGTGATCGAGGGGCGCACGTCGGTCGCCTCCACGTGCGAGATGGGGCACCGCACGATCTCGATGGCGCACATCGCCAACATCTGCGCGCGGATGCAGCTCCGGTCCCTCAAGTGGGATCCGGCGGCCGAAAGGTTTGTCGGCGCGTATGCGGACGAGGCCAACCGCTTCCTGAAGGTCCGGTACCACAACGGCTGGGAACTCGGCGCCTGATCGGCTTGCCATGCCAGGAATGCCAATTTGGAGGATGTCATGAAATTCAATAAACTGTTTTTCGTTGCGGCGCTCGCCTGTGTCGCGTTGGCGGGCTGCCGCTGCCCATGCGGTGCGCCCGGCCCGAAGGTGGATGCCGAGGGGTTCACGTGGTTTGACGGGACGTTCCCGGCCGTTGCGCCGAGCGAATACTACATCGTCCGTTTCGAGCGCCCCGGCGGGATTGTCGAAACGGGCTGGCAGAAGGGGCTCTCCCGCTGGCTCTTCACCGAGGTGCGCCAGCTTAGGGACGGCGTTACGATAATCGAGGATGGCGCATACCGAGATGGCGGTGCGCCTACCGCCGGCGTGAATTGGGCGAAGAGAATCCGTGCCGGCGCGCGCAACGTGCGCTACAAGTTCGTCGGGCCGGACTATACGGTGGAGAAGGACGGCAGGCTTCCCGTCCCCGGGGGATACGTGGAACTCTTCAACGGCAGGGACTTGACGGGTTGGAAGGGCGTCACGCGGGAGGAAAACTTCCATCTTCCGGACGTGCGTCGCGCCGCTTGGCCAGAAAAGCGCGAGGCCATGCAGGCGAAGGCCGACGAAATGATGCGCAGGCACTGGTTCGTGAAGGACGGGCAGCTCTATTTCGACGGCAAGGACGGCGGCTACTCGCTTGCGACCGCGAAGGACTACGGGAACTTCGACCTCCTCTGCGACTGGCGGCTTCTGCGCGTCCACGGGGACTCGGGCTTCTATCCGCGCGGCATCTGCCAGGTCCAGATCTGGGATCCGGACACGTGGGGCGGCCTCGGGTCCGGCGGACTCTACAACGACAAGATCCATGTCTCAAACGCCACATCGCGCCAGGACAACCCGATAGGCGACTGGAACCGCTGCCGCATCCGCATGATAGGCGACAAGGTGACGGTATGGCTCAACGGCAAGGTTGTGGTGAATGGCGTCCCACTTGAGGATTACAGGAACCCGGCGGGAATCCCGCTCATCCAGCAGCTTGAACTCCAGTGCCATGGAGATCCCATTCTCTTCCGCAACATCTTCATCAAGGAGCTGCCGGAGAGCCCGGCAGACGTTCCCGACCCTGCCAAGGCCGTGCGCGGGGAGAGGATCGACCTGCTCGCGAACGGCCTTGCGGACTGGGAGGCGGCAGACGCCAAGGCCCGGATGGGGTGGGGCGTGAAGGATGGAATCCTCTCGAACTTCGTGACCGACGATCCCGCATCGAAATCGCGCGGCGGCTCCGGCGGCACGCACCTGAAGACGAAGCGCGCCGACTTCTTCGACTTCGACCTCTCGTACGACGTGCTCGTCCCGGCGAAGTGCAACTCCGGCGTATACCTGCGCGGACGCTACGAGATACAGGTGCTCGACAGCTACGGCAAGCCGGCCGACAGGCACAGCATGGCGGCGCTCTACGAGCACATCGCGCCGTCGGTCTCGGCCGAAAAGCCGGCTGGCGAATGGCAGCACGTCGACGTGACGCTCTACAGGCGGCACATCACCGTCACGCTGAACGGCGTGAAGGTCATAGACAACAAGCCGATCCCCGGCGTGACTCCGGCGGCGATGGACGGGAACGAGTTTGCGCCGGGGCCGATCCTCCTGCAGGGCGACCACTCCAACGCCTCGTTCAGGAACATGGTGCTTACTCCAATACTCAAATGAATGCGATTCGACGCACCCGGCTTGTGTTCCTGTCGCTCGTTGCGGCGATGGCCGGGTTTCTCTTCGGCTACGATACCGCCGTCATTAACGGCGGCGAGCAGCAGATCCAGCAGGTGTGGGGCCTGTCTGGCGCCATGCATGGATGGGTGATGTCGTCCGCGCTCTGGGGCACGGTCATCGGCGCCTTGTCCGGAGGACGGATCACCGACCGCTTCGGGCGCAAGATGACGCTCTTCGGCAGCGGCGTGCTCTATCTTGTGTCTGCGGTGTGGAGCGGATTGGCGATCGGACCGTGGGATCTCATGTTCGCCCGGTTCATAGGCGGGATTGGAGTCGGCGTCTCCTCGATCGCCGCGCCCGTGTACATCGCGGAGATTGCCCCGGCGGAACACAGGGGGCTTTTCGGCGGACTCTTCCAGCTCAACATCGTGCTTGGCATGGTCTCCTCGCAATTCGTCAACTGGCGTCTCGGCACTGCTGGGCTCGGGGACGCGGCCTGGAGGTGGATGCTTGGCGCGGAGGCGTTCCCCGCATTCGCATTTACGCTGCTGTGCCCGTTCCTCGTGGAAAGTCCAAAGTGGCTGCAGCTGCGCACAGAGGTTGCCGCTTCGCCGGAGACCGGCGCGGCGGCAAGGCTGTTCCGCATGAGGAACGCGAAGCTCCTGTTCCTCGCCTGTTCAATCGCCGCGTTCGACCAGCTTTCCGGCATCAACGCCGTCATGTATTTCGCAAAGCGCGTGTTTGAGATGGCCGGCTTTTCGGGTTCGCGGGCATATGCGGCGGCGTCGCTGATGAGCGTACTGCTTGGCCTGGGGACGCTTTTCGGATTGTGGCTTGTCGATCGCATCGGTCGCCGCAGGCTGCTTCTCATAGGCGCCATCGGATGTGTCGTCTGCCATTTCGCGACGGCCGCCGCGTTCCGTTGCGGCCTCGGCGGAATCGCTGCTGTGGCGATAAACGGATTCATCGTGTTCTATGCCGCCGGACAGGGCGTTGTGATGTGGGTGTTCGTTTCCGAACTCTTCCCGACCGCGCTCCGTGCGCAGGGGCAGTCCTCCGCCATATTCGTCCACTGGACTTTTGCGGCGGCGATCACCTTCGTGTTCCCGCTGATGGCGGGGAGCTGGTCCCCTGCGGGGATATTCGGACTTTTCGGAGGCTGCCTGATGCTGCTTGTCGTCTGGGCCGTTTTTCTCATGCCCGAAACAAAAGGAAAGGAACTTGAATAGCATGGAACTGAATCGTCGCAATTTTCTTGGGACTGCGGCCTTTGCCGCTGCGGGGCTGTCTGCCGCAAAGGCGCCGGCCGCCGAGCCCGTCCTCGACAGCAAGCCCATCTTCGGAAAGGCGAGCCACTATGCGGGGCGGGATCCGCGTCTACCGTCTTTTGCCCAGGACAACTTCAGGTTGCCGTTCAAGGTGATGTTTATCGGCGCACATCCGGACGATGCCGATTTCCAGGCCGGCGCGATCGCCCACAAGATTGCCAGGGCGGGGGGCGAGGCGATATTCGTCTCGTGCTGCAACGGCAACAAGGGACACCAATGGATGCGCTCGGACGAGCTTGCGGCGCGTCGCTATCGCGAGACCCAGGCATCCTCGAAGGTGCTTGGCGTGAAACGCTACTATGTGCTCGGATACCCGGATTGCGAGATCGAGCCAAACCTTGAGCTCCGTGCGCGGCTGACGCGACTCATAAGGCAAGAGGCCCCCAACCTTCTCATCACGCACCGCACGAGCGACTACCATGCGGACCACCGTGCCGTCGGCATCGCGGTCCGAGACGCGACATACCTGTTCGGCGTTCCGCTCTACTGTCCCGACTCGCCTGTCCCGGAGACGCTTCCGTTCGTGATGTACGGCGGCGACCCGTTCCGCGAGCCGGCGCCGTTCCGCGCCGATCTCATCGTTGGCGACGACGACGTTCTCGACACGCTGCTTGCGGCATGGGTCTGCCACGAGTCGCAGGAGTTCGAGTGGCTGCCGCCGGAGCATGGCTTTGATCCGAAGACGATGCCCACAGACCTTGAGGGGCGCAAGGCGTTCCTGCGGGACAAGATGATGCCCGGGCGCCCGCTCGCGAACGGCAAGCGCCACCGCAAGGAGATTGATGCGGCATGGGGCGGGAAGGGCCCGCGCTACGCCGAGGTGTTCGAGCTGTGCGACTATGCACGGCCGCCCGCCCCGAAGGAAGTGGAGTATCTTGAGTCGCTTGGCTTCAAGTGGCTTGCGCCGCGTCCGAAGATAGTCGAGCCGGGCGTCAACCCAAAGCACGAGCACGGGTCGGTGTCGTAGCGAGGGCGATTTACGATTTGCGATTTGCGATTTACGATTTTCGATTGCATTTGGCCATTGGGGCATTTAATGATTTAGCCGTGCAGAAGTGAAGAAATGTAGATTCCGGAATGTGGACGCATTTCCGTGAAATGTGTGAATTGCGACCCTCCCGAACCGCTCAACGATCAAGCCCACCCCCGTGCGCCAGGTGCCGATTGTAGCCGGGGTCTGTAAAACGATCGATGCCCGCGTCCGGGAAGCCGCATCTTGCGTCGATTCGCGTTGGCGGAGAATTGCAATGACGACATTCGCCCTGTAGGGGCGAAGCGCTGCGTTGCGGAAGCGTCCGGCAAAAAGTTGTTAAACAAGCTTCCCCAAGGCCGCCTGATTGTGGTATAACTCTCCATGCGGCAATGAAGAGGGAAGATTCCATATCGCGACGGATCCTGAATGTGCTCACTGAGGACATACGGTGCGGGCGTTATTCGGCGTCAGGGGCATTCCCGAGCGAGACGGCCCTCGCGAGGCGCTACGGGGTGAGCCGCTCCCTTATCGCGGTTGTGGTCAACGAGCTTGAGCGTACGGGTCTCGTTGTCCGCCGGCAGGGCAAGGGGACTTTCGTCGTTCGCCAGGCGTCGCGCAAGATCGGGCTTATCGTCCCCGGCGTCGCCTGCACGGACTTCTTCAAGCCGATCATCAGCGAGATCAACCAGCTTGCGCGTGAGGGGGACTGCACGCTCCTCTTCGCCGAGGTCTTCTCGCTCGACCGCGCCGAGCGCATCCGGCAGGTGCGCGGGCTCGCGGCGGAGTTCATCGAGAAGCGCGTCGCGGGCGTGATCTACGAGCCGCTCGCCGAGCCGAACGGGAGCGAGGCGAACAGGCACATCCTCCGAGCCTTTCGCCGCGCCCGGATCCCCGTGGTTCTCATCGACTGCGACGTCGTGCCGTTCCCGCAGAGGAGCGACCACGACGTGGTCGGCGTAAACGACGTGGAGGCCGGCGCGAAGATCGCCAGGCACCTCATGGAGGCCGGCGCGAAGAAGGTCCATTTCCTCGTCAGCAAGCTTTGCCCCACGACGTTCGTGAACCGCCTGTACGGGGCGGAGACGGAGCTCGTCCGCGCGGGCCTCTCCCGGAAGTGCGCAGTGCTCCGCGCCGAGCCAGACGACCTTGCCGCACTCAGGCTCCATTTGAGGAGGCACGGCAGGCCGGACGCCTTCGTATGCGGAAACGACCCGAGCGCGGCGGCGTTCTGCAAGACGCTCGGCGCGGCGGGGCTCTCCGTGCCGGGGGACGTCATGCTCACGGGCTTTGCCGACCTTCCCGTCGCGTCGCTCATGACTCCACCGCTGACGACGGTCCGCCAGTGCCGGGACCGGATGGGAGGCGCGGCGTTCCGCCGCCTCATGGAGCGGATCGCCGATCCCGGGCTCCAGGCGAACGAGATACTTTTCCCCGCGCCGATCGTGGCGCGCGAGTCGACGATGAGGAGGACGGGATGAACCACCATGGCATGCATCGGCTCAAACTTGCAGGGGCGTTGCCGATCCTCGGCATTGCTTTCACGTGCCAATGTTTGGTGGCCGGTGAGATCATATGTGAAGGATCGGACTATCCGTATCATCTTCAGGGTGTGGCAACAGACGGCACGAACCTATACTGGACGTTCACGACGGTTTTGGTAAAGACGGACCTGCAAGGCAAGCTTGTCGCCAAGCACGAGCCGAAGCGAGAGGGTGCGCACATGGGTGACCTTTCCTGTCGTAATGGGAAGGTCTATGTCGGTGTCGGCCGTGGGCGACGCGCGGATGGTTCGCGGATTCCGGGAGAGGTATGGGAGATGAACGCGGAGACGCTGGCGGTCGAGCGGACATTCGCGACACCGGAGGCGATCTGGTGCAACAACGGATTGGCTTGGTGGGATGGCAGCTGGTGGGTGATATCCAGTTCGCCACAAGGATTCGAGTACAATATCCTTGTCGAGTACGACGAGAATTTTGTCTACCGGGAGACGCATCTCGTTAAACCTAACTGTCGCGGTTGAAGTCCTGTCTTGATTATCTGCGAGGAAAAATGAAGGAAGGGAATATGGCATGAGAATGAAGATCGTTTTGGGCGCTGCGCTGTGCGCGGCCATTTCGGCGTGCGCGATCGCGGAGACTGAGGCCGAGACGGCCGAGCGCCTCAGGTGGTTCACCGAGGCGCGCTTCGGAATGTTCATCCACTTCGGGGCCTATTCGCTCGCGGCGCGGCACGAATGGGTGAAGAACTACGAGAACCTGTCGGACGCCGACTACGCGCGGTACGTGGAGAACTTCGACCCCGACCTCCTCGACGCAGGGGAGTGGGTGCGGGCGGCGAAGGACGCCGGGATGAGGTACATCGTGCTGACGGCGAAGCACCACGACGGATTCTGCCTGTTCGACTCAGGGCTTACCGACTACAAGTCCACGAATACGCCGTTCGGGCGCGACATAGTAAGGGAGTTCGCGGACGCCTGCCGCGCCGCCGGCATCCGCTGCGGTCTCTACTACTCGCTGCTCGACTGGCACCACCCCGACTACACGAAGGACTACTGGTATCCCGGGTGCAAGGGCAAGACGAAGGATGAGCTGGCCGCCATGAACAAGGGGCGCGACTTCTCGAAGTACGTCGCCTACATGCACGGGCAGGTGCGGGAGCTGCTGACCGGCTACGGCAAGGTCGATATCTTCTGGTACGACTTCACCGCCCAGAAGCCGGGCGTGCCGTGGTGGGACACGTTCAAGCACACGGCGGACTGGAAGGGGAAGGAGCTGATGGCGATGACGCGGAAGCTCCAGCCCGGCATCGTCGTCAACGACCGCCTGGGCGGCGAGGTGCCGGCCGACGTCGTCACGCCCGAGCAGCAGAAGACCTTCGCGTGGCCGACGCACGGCGGCAGGCCCGCGCCGGCGTGGGAGACGTGCCAGACGTTCTCCGGCAGCTGGGGCTACAACCGCGACGAGATGACGTGGAAGGACCTTCGCCAGCTGCTCGTCATGGTCATCGACAACGTATCGAAGGGCGGGAACACGATCCTGAACGTCGGTCCTACCGGGCGCGGCAACTTCGACGCGCGCGCGAGGGAGCGCCTCGCCGGCATCGGCAGGTGGATGGGGCCCAACGGCCGCTCGGTCTACGGCTGCGGCGCCGCGCCGAAGGGATTCGCCGCGCCGGAGGGGACGCTCCTCACGTACAGCGAGGCGCGCAGGCGGCTCTACGTTCACCTCCTCGAGTATCCGATCGGGTCCCTGCCGATCACGTTCGCGGACAAGGTCAGGTACGCGCAGTTCCTGCACGACGCATCGGAGGTCAAGGTCAAGGTTCCTCTCAACGTCGCCGGGCTTCCGCGCCCGGACGCCGACCCGGCTTTCATCCTGCCCGTCGTCAAGCCTGACGTGGAGATCCCTGTGATCGAGGTCTTTCTCAAGTAAATGAAGGAGAAAAG
>SAMEA104315424__coassemble_423_pt1 | contig 41428 bp, 25 predicted proteins | sample SAMEA104315424__metabat2_low_PE_034 | metagenome-assembled genome bin SAMEA104315424 (sample SAMEA104315424) | gut metagenome | biome: Monkey gut; feature: monkey-associated habitat; material: faeces | place: China | collected 2013 | reverse complement strand
GCGGTCGAGAAGGGCGTCAAGAAGGCGCTCGAGGCCGGTCCGCTCGGCGGATTCCCGGTTGTGGACGTGAAGGCCACGGTGTACTTCGGCTCGTACCACGAGGTCGACTCGAATGAATTTGCGTTCATCGAGTGCGCCCGCCAGTGCTTCAAGCAGGGCTTCCTCAAGGCCAAGCCGCAGCTTCTCGAACCCATGATGGATGTCGAGGTTGCAGTGCCCGACCAGTACATGGGTGCGGCGAACGGCTCCATCAACCAGCGTCGCGGACGCGTCGAAGGCATGGAGGACCGCGCGGGCCTCAAGCTCATCAAGGCCACGGTCCCGCTCGGCGAGATGTTCGGCTACTCCAACGCGATCCGTACGGTCACGCAGGGACGCGGCACGTTCACGATGATCTTCAAGCAGTACGAGGCAGTGCCCAAGTCGATCGCCGAAGAGGTCATCGCAAAGCGCATCAAGGAGGGCAAGGTCCGCGCGACAGCGGAATAAGCCAGCAATTGCGCATGATGCAGAGACAAGGTCACCTGTTCGCAGGTGGCCTTGCTTTTTTCTTGAAGTGCAATGGTCGCAACGAGTGCGCCCTTCGGCGAGACGTATAGTGCAGAAGTTCGACCGATGCGGAAATATCGGGAAGCCATCTTGACAGGCTCTAAATAAATGCTATATTTACTTGCATTCAACCAACAAAAAGAAAGGCGAAAAGTTATGGCTACAACAAAGTGGGTGTGCCCTGTCTGCGGTTATGTGCATGAAGGCGACACGCCGCCGGAGAAGTGTCCACAGTGCGGCGTTCCCGGTTCGAAATTCAAGAAACAGGAGGAAGGCCTCAATTTCCTATGCGAGCACCATGTCGGTGATGGCATCGTTGAAGATGCGGAGGTTACGCAGGGTCTCAAGGATCATTTCCACGGCGAATGCACAGAGGTCGGAATGTACCTCGCGATGTCCCGCCAGGCGGATCGTGAGGGGTATCCCGAGGTCGCGGAGGCGTACAAGCGCATTGCTTTCGAGGAGGCGGAACACGCCGCCAAGTTCGCAGAGCTCCTCGGCAAGACGATCGACATCGTGACGGATTCCACGAAGGTCAACCTTCAGCGTCGCGCCGATGCCGAATGCGGCGCAACGGCAGGCAAGCTTGCCATAGCCAAGCGCGCGAAGGAGCTTGGCTACGACGCGATCCACGATACGGTGCACGAGATGGCCAAGGATGAGGCGCGCCACGGCAGGGCCTTCCAGGGTCTGCTGTCCCGCTACTTCAAGTAATCTGGTCGCGATGGCTTCGGTCAGGGATATGGACCCGGATGCATTCCCGGCATTCTGCCGGGAACACGGGTTCAAGTGCACGGCGCAGCGGCTGGCGGTCTTCGCCTCCGTTCGCGCCGCAACGGGGCATCCCTCGGTTGACGAGGTGTGGGGAGCCGTCAGGAGGAACATCCAGACGATCACTCGCGAATCCGTCTACCGCATCCTGAACGAATTTGCCGAAGTCGGCCTCGTTGGCCGGCTGGACTCGCTTGCGTCCGCAAGGTACGATACCAACGCGAGTCCGCACACGCATTTCATCTGCGAGCGCTGTGGAAAGATAATCGACTACCCGATGCCGAATGGCATCCCCATGCCCGAGGGCATCGCCGGCACGAGCCGCCACCTTGAGCTTCGCATCACCGGCGTGTGCGGGGAATGTCTAAATAGGCCCTGATGTAATTGGCTGGCTGAAGTGTGGTATAATCGGCGGCATTATGAGAACGCTGTGCGTCATTGATCTGATGCCCTTCCTGTACCGGGGCCACTTCGTGTTTCTGAACAGGCCGCGCATGACATATTCGGGGATAAACACCTCTGCTCTTCTTGGCTTCGTTAACGGGATGATGGCGGTGCTGAAGGAGCTGTCGCCCACCCATGTCGTGCTTGCCATGGATCCGGAAGGCAAGACATTCCGCCATGAGGCCTACCCGATGTACAAGGCCCGCCGGGAGAAGATGCCGGAGGATCTTGCGGCGAACATCCCGTATTCGTTTGAGGTTGCGGACGCACTGAACGTCAAGGTCCTGCGCAAGCCGGGGTTCGAGGCGGACGACATAATCGGGACTCTTGCGGTGCGCGCGGCCGCAGATGGCTTCGACAACGTATACGTGGTCACTCCCGACAAGGATGCCGCCCAGCTTGTCACCGACAGGATCCGCCTGTTCCGTCCGGGCAAGGGCTCTGCCCCGTCGGAGATATTGGGCGAGGCGCAGGTGAAGGAGCACTGGGGGCTTTCCTCTCCAAGGCAGATGATCGACTATCTTGCCCTCGCCGGAGACACGGCGGACAACATATCGGGCGTGAAGGGCATCGGGGAGAAGTCCGCATCGCAGCTACTCCGGGACTGGGGGTCGATAGACGCGATCATCGCCCACGCATGCGAGATACCCGGATCCGTGGGCGAGAAGATCCGCGCAGGGGTGGAGGATGCGAAGATGTCGAAGTTCCTCACCACAATCCGCACCGACGTGCCGATAGACGTTGACTGGGATTCGTGCCGCCTCGTCTCGCCAGACGTGGACAAACTTACTGCGGTGTGCGTGAAGTATGAGCTGTACAACCTTGCCAAGAGGTTCGGCATATACCTCTCGCCTGTCAATGTGCGCGCGGAGAAGCCGTCCGCGGGGAAGGCGGAGACGGAGGCGGCGACGCTGCTTACCATCAGCGATGTGCCGCACCGGTATGATCTTGTGACGACGGTCGAAGAGGCGCGTGACCTCGCGAAGATCCTTGAGGCCTCGCCGCGTGTGGCGTTCGATACCGAGACTACCGGCATGGATGCGCGCACCGCCGACATCGTAGGGATGAGCTTTGCCACGGAACCCGGTCGCGCCTGGTACGTGTCCATGCCGCGCGACGGGGCTTTGTCATCCTCGGACGACCTCTTTTCGTTTTCGCCATCTGCGGCCGTTCGGGCAGCCGACATGGTGCAGGCGTTCGCCGCCGTGTTCGCCGATCCGTCGAAGACGCTCATTGCGCAGAACGCCAAGTTCGACATTACGCTGCTGAAAAGGTACGGCATACGCTTCGGATCGGTTGTGCACGATACGATGCTCGAGCATTATGTGCTGGATGCCGCCGCGAGGCATGGCATGGACGTGATGTCGAGGGAATTGCTGGGCTACGCGCCGATCCCGATAGAGAGCCTGATAGGCATGAAGGAGCGCGGTAGGCCCCAGAAGAACATGAGGGACATCCCCCCGGAAATGGTGAAGGACTACGCGGCGGAAGATGCGGACGTTGCCCTGCGGCTAGAGGATGTGCTGCGTCCGAAGGTGAAGGAGGCCGGACTCCTCAAGGTTCTCGAGGAAAGCGAGGAGCCTCTTGTGGACATCCTTTCGGACATGGAACTGACGGGGGTCAAGATAGACGTCTCGGCGCTGCGGGCCTACGGAGTCTCGCTTGACAGGGAGATACAGGGGCTCGTGAAGTCTATCATGGCGTATGGCGATCCCGGGATGAACGTGGATTCGCCGAAGCAGATCGGCGAGCTGCTGTTCGACAAGCTCAAGCTCGACCCCGCAGGAGTGAAGCGCACGACGAAGGGACATTGGTCCACGGATGAGAAGACCCTCCAGAGCGTGATAGGGCTGCATCCCGTCGTCTTCGACATCCTTGAATACCGTGCGTGCTCCAAGCTGAAGTCCACATACGTCGAGAAGCTGCCGCAGTTCATCGACCCTTCCGACGGGCGGGTGCATACGACATTCGCGCAGTCGCTCACCGAGACCGGCAGGCTTTCGTCAAGTTCCCCGAACCTGCAGAACATCCCTGTGCGTACCGAACGCGGCAAGAACATCCGGGCCGCAGTTGTCCCGCGAGACGCCGACCACATGCTCGTTTCCGCCGACTATTCCCAGATAGAGCTTCGGCTCATGGCGGCCATGAGCGGGGACGAGGCCATGAAGGATGCGTTCAGCCGTGGCGAGGACATCCACCGGGATACGGCGGCGCGCGTCTTTGGCGTCAGGCCGGAGGACGTCACGCCTGAACAGCGCTCGAAGTGCAAGATGGTGAATTTCGGGATCATATACGGCATATCGGCATTCGGGCTCGCCCAGAGGCTGAAGGTCACGCGCACGGAGGCTGCCGAACTCATCGACACGTACTTCAGGCTGTATCCGTCGGTGCGGCGGTACATGGACGAGGCCATCGCGAAGGCCCGCAAGACCGAGTACGCGGAGACGCTTCTTGGCCGTCGCCGTACGCTTCGGGACATCAATTCGAGGAACGCGACGGCGCGGATGGCCGCCGAGCGCGACGCCATAAACACCCCGGTGCAGGGAACCGCTGCGGACATGATCAAGCTTGCTATGGTGCGTGTCGCAACGGCGATGGGGAAGGCGGGCCTGAAGGCGAAGATGGTGCTTCAGATACACGATGAGCTCCTTTTCGACGTGCCAAAGGCCGAGGTGGATCAGGTCGTGGAGATAGCGAGGCGAGAGATGGCTGGCGCCCTGGACGTAGGCGTGCCAATCGAAGTCACCGTAGGCGTAGGACGAAATTGGCTTGAGGCCCATTGAGTTGAGATCAAAAGTTGATTGTGGACTGTGGATTTGATACAATCATATGCGTTTTTTTACGAAAGGTAGCATAGTAATGAAAAAGCTTATCGCATTTGCGCTGGCGGCCTTCACCGCGGGCCTGTTTGCCGAGGAGAAGGTTGCCATAAAGTTCGTCCTGCCGCCGCCCCACTCCAGCGGAACGCCGAAGGAGATCAAGAGCGACAACCTTGAGCCTGATCCCGGCCCCGGCAAGCTTCGCGCCCCCATCATGGTCCCGGCTGGATACGATGTTAAGCTCACCACGGAAGACACCCCGGTCACCACGTCGGAGGAATCCGTCACGGGCGACAACGAGTACGTTGTCGATGGCGACAAGACGCCCGATGCGACCTGCATGCTCCAGCTTCCGGGCGGTCTGCAGTGGATACAGCTTGACCTTGGCGCGGAGAAGACTGTATCGGCGGTTTGCGTGTGGCACGATCAGGGTGACGACCGCGTCTACAAGGATGTTGTCGTGCAGCTCTCCAACGACGAGAAGTTCGAGAACGGCGTCACCACGATCTTCAACAACGACCACGACAACTCTTCCAAGCTCGGCAAGGGGGCCGACAAGGAGTACCGCGAGAGGAACGATGGCCGTCCGATCGACGGCAAGCTTACCAAGGCCCGCTACGTGCGGTGCTACTCAAACGGGTCTTCGTCGGAGCCGGTCAACAACTACATCGAGATCGAAGTCTTCGGCAAGTGAGTGTCGCTTCGATAGCAATGGAGTTTTGCGGACGCGGCGGCAAGCGATTGCGGCCGCGTCTTTGCAGGGCGGTGTTTGAGTCGGCGTCCTGCGGCGCTTCTGCATCCGCCGTGGACGGACTTTGCGAGGCGCTGGAATGCTTCCACAAGGCCTCCCTCATCCATGACGACATCCAGGACTGCGAGGAGATGCGGTATGGGCATCCGACGGTCTGGAAGGAGCATGGAGTCGCGCTCGCCATTGCGGCAGGGGATTGGCTTGTCGCTCGCGGGTACGGGCTGATAGCGCGGCAGGATCCTGGAGATGCGCTCGCAATGATCAGGGAGACGGTGCGCTCCCACAAGGCGCTCTGCGAAGGGCAGGGCGATGACCTGGAGGTTTCGGGGTTGCGCACGGCGCCGCAGGGTCGCTCGCGTGACGAATATGTCTCCGTGTGCGAACGGAAGACCGGCGAGCCTTTTGCGCTCGCTGCGGCGCTTGGCGCCATTGCGGCAGGGGCCGAACCAGCGCCGTACCGCAGGTACGGGCTTGACTTCGGTGTGCTGTTCCAGGTGCGTGACGACGTCGCCGACGGCGAGGCGCCGGATTGCGCGGAGAAGATCGCCGGTGAGTTTGCTTCACGACTGTCGGAATCGGATGTGTCGAAAGGGCTTGGCGCCTGGTATGCGTGATTTGCCGCAGGACAAGGGAGATAGACGATGGGCGCAAAGGGATTGAGCTTGCTGAGCGGAGGATTGGATAGCCAGCTTGCGGTGAAGGTTCTTCAGGATGCAGGCGCGGAAGTGGAGTGCGTGTGCTTCGAGACTCCGTTCTTTTCTGCGGATTCCGCCCGCCGCGCCGCCGCCGCGCTTGGCGTGAGGCTGCATGTCGTTGACTTTACCGATGACGAATGCAGGCTCATCGAGAACCCACCGCATGGATTTGGCGGTGCCATGAACCCTTGCATAGATTGCCATGCCACAATGATACGCAGGGCTGGGGAAATGATGGCGTCGTTGGGCTATGACTTTGTGGCGACGGGCGAGGTCTTGAATCAAAGGCCGATGAGTCAGAACCGCCAGTCGCTCGGCGTGGTGGAGAGGACGAGCGGTCTGGCCGGCCGGCTGTTGCGTCCGCTCTGTGCGCAGCTTCTCGTGCCGACTATTCCGGAGGCCGAAGGGAAGATAGACAGGACGAAGCTGCTGGGGCTGTCCGGACGACGCAGGGAGCCGCAGTTCGAGCTTGCAAGGAAGTATGGCGTGGTTGACTATCCATCGCCGGCGGGCGGATGCAAATTGACGGAAAAGGGCTTTGGACATCGTCTGAGGGATCTTCTGGAGCACGAGGGTCTTGGCGATCGCAGGCTCGTGGAGCTGTTGCCTATCGCGCGGCGCTTTCGGTTTGATGATGGAAACGGCGTGATACTTGGCCGCGATTCGCGAGAGAACGCGATTCTGAAGGGATGCGCCGACCTCGGCGCCATAGTCTACACCGTGAATTGTCCGGGGCCTACGGCCCTTGTCCCCGGCAAGCCTTCCGAAGAAGCCCTTCAGCGGACATCTGCGCTTGTGGCGGCATGGTCCAGGCACGACCAGCTGCAGGAACGCGTGAAGACCAATATTGGTGATGTGGAGCCGCCGTATGACAGGGGCCGATTCGTGTCGCGGCAGATATTTTAGGTTTTCATCATGAAGCAGACTCCAGAATGTGGCGAATATGTCGTTCGGTGGCACGGCGACCGTCTTTCGGTGTCGCTGGAAATGGCGTCCGCAAGGGAAGGTAGGGCCGTGTTCCGCACGAACGTGAGCGGCATCTGGACGGACGTCGAGATGCGCAGGCAGCCGCTCGGCTCCTTCACGGTGGACGTGGCGCTCGACAGGGTCGGCGTGTTTGCCGGGAAATGCTGTTTCTTCCCGGATGGTTCGTCCGTGCCGGAGTGGCCTCAGGGCGAAAACGTGCACATCAAGGTCGCGCCGGAATCCACGCGCAGCGCAAATTCGATCTATACCGTATTCCCGCGCCAGTTCGGGTCCTTCCGCGAAATAGCGCGCAGGCTCCCCCACATCATGGACCGGATGGGCTTCCGCATCGTGCAGACCTTGCCTCCGTTCCCGGTGCCTACTACATACGCCGTGATGGGCGAGTACGGTTCGCCTTTTGCGTCCACGGACTTCAAGTCCGTGGATCCGTCCATGGCTGAATTTGATCGTTCCACAACACCGCTCGACCAGTTCATGGAACTTGTGGATGCCGTTCACTCGAAGGGCGGGCGGTTCTTCGTCGATCTTCCGGCGAACCACACCGGATGGGCGAGCACCCTGCAGACGCACCACCCGGAATGGTTCCGGCGCAACGGGGACGGCAGTTTCGCCTCCCCCGGCGCCTGGGGCGTCGTGTGGGAGGGTCTTGTCGAGCTCGACTACGCACATGGTGCGTTGCGCGAATACATGGCGGAGATATTCCTGTTCTGGTGCAGGCATGGCGTTGACGGCTTCAGGTGCGATGCGGGCTACATGATCCCTGCCTCCGCATGGCGCGTGATAGTGGATCGCGTCCGCGAGCAGTACCCCGATACGGTGTTCATGCTTGAGGGATTGGGCGGGCGCATAGACGTCACCGACAGTCTGCTCTCCGACATCGGCCTCGACTGGGCATATTCCGAGCTGTTCCAGACGTATGACCGTGCCCAGGCGGAGGGATACCTCCCTGCGGCCAACGAACGGGCGAGAAGATTCGGGGCCCTTGTGCACTTCGCCGAGACGCACGACAACAACCGCCTCGCCTGTGGAGGCAAGACCTATGCAAGGATGCGCGTTGCGCTTGCCGCCCTGTTGAGCCATCAGGGTGCGTGGGGAATCACGAACGGCGTAGAGTGGTTCGCAACCGAGAAGATCGATGTCCATGACAAGAACGACATGGGCTGGGGCGCATCCGAAAACATGGTCGGGCTTGTTTCGTCGCTGAACCGCCTCCTTGCCGAACACCCTGCGTTCGAGGGCGATGTCCGGCAGGAGCTGATCCAGTGCGGCGGCGGGAACTTCCTTGCGGTTCTGCGCGAGCCGGTGCGTCCGGGATGCGACGATGGCAAGGTTCTCGCAATCGTCAACCTCGATTGCGAGAATGCCGTCCGGGCGCATTGGGACGAAGGGAGATTCCCGGAGTGCAGGTGTCGCGATCTGCTGAACGGACGGACATTCGATCTCTGGCAGGGCGTTGAGATCGGCCCGGGCGGCTTCATCTGCGTAGAGCGCGACGATGGAGGAGCCTGCGCGAATGTCCCGCGCCATGCCATCGCTGAGTCCGGCAATGCCGCCGAACCTTTCGGGGGCGGCAATGTGTCATGGCACTGGCCTGAGGATTGCCGCAGGGAAGTGTGTGTGCCGGACGGCATGGGGCTTGCGATAGATTGCCCCCACCCGTATCGTGCGCTGATTCTTGATGGCGAAAGGGCTTTCCCGCGCATCCCGGCATACTGTGGGGATGGGACTCGGGCCAGACGGCTCACCCTTGAGCTGGCGGTGTTTGCGCCGGACGGCGTGAAGCGTTCGAGGTCATCGGTCCTCGTGCTGCCGCCGCTGGAACGCGCACGTGTCGCGCTTGACGTCTCGGGGGACGAGATTCGCGGCGACGGCACTCTCCGCACGTGCCTGTCGAACGGGAATGGGGCGGACGCATTCCTGCCTTTGCGTTGGGGTGAAGTGCGTTCGCAGTATGATTCGCTGTTCTCCGCGAATCCCAATGCGGAATGCCCATCGGATCGCCTTGTCCTCTGGACGCGGTGCCGGGCGTGGCTCCAGTACGAGGGCTATTCCCATGCGATAGATTCGGAGTCGGCGACAGGCTTCCGCGCGGATCCGTCCGGAAGGTTTGCGGAATGGAGGTTTGTCGTGCCAGCCGGCATGGGGCGCGAGGTGCCGTTCGTCTTCAGGCTGGAACTTGCGGAAGGCGTGAATGCGGCACGCCTTGCGGTGCGTCGCTGCGACCAGGGGGGCGGCTTCGGCGAGCGGGTGCGCATCGTGTTCCGTCCAGACCTTGAATGCCGGAGCTTCCATGAGGTGACGAAGGCCTACAGGGGCGAAGCCGAGATCGCCGCCAGGATAGCCTCAGCGGTGCGCCTTGAGGTTCATGGCGGCGAGATGCACGAAGGCGGCGAATGGTCTTACAGCGTTCCGCACCCTGACGAGGCCGGGCGTGGGCAGGAGCCGTGCGGCGACCTGTATTCCCCCGGATGGATATCGTGCGATTTCATGCCGGGCGATGCGGCCGAGATCATCTGCTTACATGGGGATGTGGATTTGCGGAAGGTCGAGTGGCCTGGCATTGCCGGAGGGCGCAGCAAACGCCCTGCGCATCCAGCGGAATCTCCGGCCCGGCCGATCCCTCTCGTGGACGGGCTCAGGTCTGCATTGGATCTGTTCATGGTCAGGCGTGGGGATAACCGCACGGTGATCGCCGGCTATCCGTGGTTCCTCGATTGGGGGCGCGACACGTTCATCTTCCTGCGTGGTGCGATTGCGGCGGGCAGGCTTGATGATGCGGAGAAGATACTTGCCGCCTTCGCCGCGTTCGAGGAGCGTGGCACCCTGCCGAATATAATATACGGCGACACCGCCGGCAATCGCGATACGGTTGACGCCCAACTGTGGTTCGTGCTGTGCGTCAAGGAATGGATGTCGAGGGCCGGGCGCAAGGCGTCCGTATCTTCTGTCCGCCTGTTCCGCAAGACTGCGCTGTCGATCATCGAGAACTATGTGAAGGGAACGCCGAACGGCATTCGGGTTGATGGGGAGTCGGGACTGGTGTGGACCCCATCGCACTTCACGTGGATGGACACCAACTATCCGGCATGCACCCCGCGATGCGGATATCCGGTGGAGATACAGGCCCTTTGGATATCGGCGTTGCGCTTCGCCGGCGGGAAATGGGACAAGCTTGCGGACAAGGCCACGGAAAGCGTCAAACGGCTCTTCTGCGGTCCCGACGGATTCGCCGACTGCCTTGACGCATGGAACGGGGAGGCTGCCGCCGAGGCGCCCCCCGACTTTTCGGTGCGGCCCAACCAGCTGATGTTGATATCTCTTGGCGTAATTGGGCTTGAATCCCGTGAGTCCTGCTTGTCAATGCTTAATGCGTGTGAACGGCTGCTGGTCCCTGGCGGCATACGTTCGCTCGATGCGCGAGACGCAAAATACCGCGGCACATATGCCGGCGACGAGGATACGAGCCGCAAGCCGGCCTACCATAACGGGACGGTGTGGGCATGGCCCATGCCGATGTTTGCGGAAGCGGCGGTGAAATGCGGATGCCTCTCGAAGGGGCAGGCGGGTTCGCTGCTTGCCGGCGTTGTCGAGAACCTTAACACGGAATGTCTCTGCCAAATTTCGGAAATAGCCGATGGGGATGCGCCGCATGCGCAGAAGGGGTGCAGGGCCCAGGCCTGGAGTGCATCGGAGTTTTTGAGAGTTTTGTTGACAACGTGCATGGGATTGTGATTTAATACGCACATATCTCCTCATAAGGCGCAGATGGTAAAGTGATAGACAAGTTGTTCAAAGGTTTGTTTTTCATCATATTCGGAGCGATTGTCGCAACCGGGCTGGTAATCACGTTCCCGAAATACCGTCAGGCGGCCGGTCTTGAACAGGCAAAGGCGGAGTTGGATCGCCGGATAAACCTCAAGAACGAGGAGATCGCCGCAGTGCGTGAAAAGCAGAATCGCTTTCGCACCGATCGAGAGTTCGTGGAGGGGCTTGCGCGTGAAAATCGCCGCGTGTTCCCTGGCGAGCTCGTGTTTGTGTTCGAGAATTGAGGTCGAGCATGGTGCGGTTCGCCCGTCTCATTGCGGCCGTGCTGTGCTTCCCGTTCGTCTGGTCGCTGTGCCGCACGTTCTACGATTCATTCTTCCTTGCTTCGGGAACGTCAAAGGGGTGGTTCCCCTCGGATGCCGTGGCGCTGTTCCTCGGCATGTCCGCATTCCTGCTGGTGCGCATGATAGCGTCCGACCCCGTGCGCCTATATGTGCTTGGACATGAACTCACCCATGCATTGTGGGGCCTGGCGTTCGGGGCGCGAGTGTCGAGGCTCAAGGTTGGAGCCAAGGGCGGCAGTGTCCAACTCACCAAGTCAAATGTCTGGATCACGCTTGCGCCGTATTTCTTCCCGTTCTGGACGATGCTGGTCGTCGCGCTGGCATTGGCGGTGAGGGGCGTCATGCATTTCACGCATCCCGGTGCGCCGCTTCCCATGCCATGGGCCTGGACGTTCATGGTTGGCTTCACCTGGTGCCTGCACCTGTGCTTCACGATACGCTCGCTGATGCAGACGCAGCCGGACGTCGAGGAATATGGCCGTGTGTTCTCCTGGACGCTCATACTTGCCTGCAACCTGGCGGGGGCGATCCTCTGGATTGCATGCACGACGGACGTGTCGCTTGTGGCCGTAGGCGCGTGCCTCGCGTCAAATGCGGCTAACGCCTATTCCGCCGTGTGGGCAATATGCCGTAGCCTGGTTTCGGCTGTGGTCGCAGGTGTCAGTTCGTGATTATCGCGTCGAACGTGCCGCGTGCGGCGAGCCTGTACAGCCCCGTGCGGTTGACCTTCGAGTGGTCGAGCAGGAGGTATCGCTTCGATGCGTTGTCCAACGCCTTTCGGATCAGTTCGGCCTGCCGCTCATGGTTCGTTGTGACGGTCTTCGCGTCCATGCCGAAAGCCGATATGAAGGCCTTTGTCACGTTGAAGTGCGAGAGCTGTTCGAGCGTCGCCGCGCCGAGGATCGAGTTGAGCTGGGCATCGTAGTTTCCGCCAAGCCCGATAAGGACGTATTGCGGCGGGAACTTTCGGAAGTTCTGCATGATTGAGACTGAATTCGTCACGATCGTAAGGTGCTGGAAGTCTGCCGCCCTCAGCAGCTGCGCGAATTCGTATACAGTGGTGGATGAATCGAGGAACAGGATGTCGCCCTCGGTAACAAGGTCGAGCGCCATTTGTGCTATGGACATCTTTGCCTTGCGGTTCGCTATTATGCGTTCCTGGTAGCCGCTCGAGTCCGTTTGGACTGTCGCCATGCGCTCGTTCCACACGAGACCGCCCCTCACCTTCGAGACGGCGTCGCGCCTGGCAAGTTCCTCCGCGTCACGGTGGATCGTCGCGGAGCTGACCTTGAACTTCCTCATGAGTTCGGGAAGCGTACACCGTTTTTTCGTCTTGAGGTAGTCGAGAATCAAATGTGTGCGTAGCTTATCCATGGGCGCATAGTCTACCATATCTCGGCATATCTCTCAAATGGTCTCATAACCGCTCATTGCCTGTCTCGCACATTTCTGTCGCCATTTAGTATAATTCCGCCAACATGAAACAGTTTGACTACATTGGAATGGGTTTCGTCTCGAACGACCATCTGGCGGTGCTGCCTTTCATCCCCATGGACACGAAGGTAAGGATGCTTTCCCACGCAATCCTCGGCGGAGGGCCGGCGGGGAACTCGACGGCAGGCGCGGCAACGCTCGGGATGAGTGCGGCGTTCATCGGCACGGTTGGAGACGATTCGGATGGTCGCATGATAATCGACGCATTTGCCAGGCAGGGGGTCGATACGTCGATGGTGGCCGTGCGCAAGGGCGCCACGAGCGCGATCGCGTACCTGTGGATAGACGAGAAGACGGGGGCCCGCTCATGCGCCTGGACCCGCGAGGGTTTGGACGAGCTTACGGCGGACGAGATCACGCCGGAGATGGCGGACGCGATTCGCAGGGCGAAGATACTGCATCTTGACGGACACAACGCGGAAGGCGCGATCGCTGCGGCCAAGGTCGCCAAGTCCGCCGGCGTGACGATAATGTACGATGCCGGAACGATCCGCTCCGGCATGGACGGGTTGCTGCCGCTTGCGGACCTTCTCGTATGCTCCGGCGAGTTCGCCGTTTCGGTAGCGGCCGGACGGGACAGCCTGATCACCGACGCATACACGGTGGAGGATGTAGAGTCCGCCGTACACACCCTCTACGAAAGGTACCATCCGGCCGTCTGCGGCGCGACAATGGGAGTGCGGGGGTCGATGTGCTTTGACGGCAAGAATATGGTGAAGTGTCCGGCGTTCCATGTGGAGAAGGTCGTCGACACGACAGGATGCGGAGACCTGTTCCACACGGGCTTTGCGGTCCGGTGGCTTGAGACGCACGACCTGCTCGACTGCCAGCGTTTCGGGGCGGCGGTTTCGGCAATCAAGTGCCGGGGGCTCTCCGGACGCCCGCCGGCGGCGCCTACGCGCACGGAGGTGGATGCGTTCCTTTCCGCCCACGCATGAGGGCGGGAGATCCTGCCCGGCTATTTGCTGAACAGGAACTCAACGACGTCGCCGTCCTGCATCTCGTATTCCTTGCCTTCGGGACGCAGGGCGCCGGCTGCGCGCGCACCGGCGACGCCTCCATTCTTCACGTAGTCGTCGAACGCTATCACTTCGGCCCGGATGAATCCCTTTTCGAAATCCGTGTGGATCACGCCGGCGCATTGCGGGGCCTTCCATCCGCGATGGAAAGTCCACGCACGGGCCTCCTTGGGACCGGCCGTGAAGTAAGACGCGAGCCCAAGCGTGCGGTACGCGAGCTTGATAGTGCGGTCGAGCGAGGATTCCGTCAGGCCGTAGCTTGCGAGGAATTCCGCGGCTTCGTCTTCCGAGAGTCCGGCAAGGTCTGCCTCCATCTGTGCGCATACCACGACCATCTCGCATCCTTGCCTTGTGGCATACTCCCTGAGGGCAGAGACGTGCGGATTGCCTTCGCCGGACACGTTGTCGTCTGACACGTTGGCGCAGTAGATGACCTTCTTGTCCGTCAGAAAGTGCAGATCCTTCAGCACGGGAAGTATCGGGTCTCCATCCTTGCGTGGGAAGCTGCGGACCGGGTTGCCCGATTCGAGATGCTGGAGCAGGGCGGCACAAGCCTCGGCCTCCGGACGGAGCGGAGGCTTTGCCTGCGCTTCCTTCTTGATCCTGTCGTAGCGTTTGCGGAGTTGCTCCATGTCGGCGAGGATAAGCTCGGTCTCGATCACCTCGGCATCGTCCACGGGCGCGATGGGCGCGGACTTGTTGCCGCCCTCCTGCACATGGATTATGTCGTCGTTCTCGAAGCAGCGCACCACATGCAGGATAGCGTCGCATTCGCGGATGTTCGCGAGAAACTTGTTTCCGAGGCCTTCACCCTTGGACGCGCCCTTCACGAGGCCCGCGATATCGGTGAACTCCACCGTAGCCCGGATTATCTGGGCAGGGTTGACTATCTTCGCGAGCTCGTTGAGGCGGCCGTCCTGCACCTCCACGATTGCGGAGTTTGGCTCGATGGTGCAGAACGGGTAGTTCTCTGCGGCGGCCTGCTGCTTCTTGGTGAGAGCGTTGAAAAGCGTGCTCTTGCCGACGTTCGGGAGACCGACGATGCCTACGGAAAGACTCATATTCCTTGACCTTGACCTTTCGATTTGGATTGGCCGCATATTATACCACACATGGAGAGGCGCGCCATGCGACTCTCGCTTGCGGCTTCAGCGCAAGGTTGCGCATTGTGCAAGCGAATTGTCGAAAGTGCAATATACATTCCGGCCCTTTTTTGGTACATTGACTTTCGTCGGCCGGCGAGTGTGGCGTTGGCTTGACGCGAGGCCGCCGCCGGAATCCCATCGACAGGGATGTGTCGGGTTCGCATATGGACATGGAGGAAGGAGAGAACCGAATATGACATGCCGTTTCGGGAAGCCGTCACGCTTCGCCAGCGCATCCCTGGCATTCCTCGCGCTCCTCGCCCCGCGTTCCTTAGGGGCTGCGGGCGGCGCGATCCCATACGAGCGGCGGGAGTCGCGGGATCGGATGAGGCCTCCGGTCCGCCAGCGCGTCGTGGACCGCACCTTGCTCTACGCCGAGACGATCTTCGGCTACTCGCACTTCCAGAACTTCCTCCACTACTGGATAGACCGTCCGCTTTTCACGAGCCGCTCGCTCCGTCCAGACCTCGCGAAGAGGTACCGGACGGACACCAGTGAGAGCTTCCTCCTCTCGCAGAGGGATGCGCTCGCGTGCGGGCTCGACGGACTTGCGGCGTTCGGCAACTTCTCTACCCGCCTCCGGTCGTTCCGGCAGCACTGCGAGTGGGTCGAGGAGTCGGGACTCCCGGGCTTCGGGATACTGCCGGTCGTGCTGTACGGCGAATATGGCATGGACGGCATGCCCCCGCTCGAGGAGTTCTCAGAGTTCATCCTCTACGCGCAGTCCTCCAGGCTGACGCCCGAAATCAACGGGCGCAAGCTCATCGCCACGTACAACACCCGTCGCCAGGACGTGGCGGCGCACCGCAGGATATGCAAGGCTTTGCGCGAAAGGGTCGGCAACGACCGCTACCTGCTCGTCGGCGACTACGAGGACCGGGAGATCGCGAGGCTGCGGCAGGCCTTCTACCGCAACGGATCGCTGGACGGGGCGGAGAAGGCCCGCCTCGTGGAGATGACGACCGATCTCCTCGACACCTTCGACGGGCTTGACCTCCGCCCGTACGACTTCAGGCGCACCCCCGACGGCCCCTACGCCTCCGCCGTGGACATGTCGTTCTTCGACAGCTGCGTGAAGCCCGTTCTTCTCGACGTCTACGCAAGGCCCGAGTATCGGGGGAAGCTTTTCGGCATGTATGTCCTCCAGGGCTACGTGAACTGCCACAGCGGGATGACCCATTCCGAGGACGGCACGGCGACGCTGCGCAGGATGCTTCACTCCGTCGCGGAGCTGAATCCCGACTTCCTCGTGCTCTTCGAATGGAACGAGCAGAACGAGAACACGATGTTCCAGCCCACGCTCTACAGCGGCAGGTCCGTCGGCCGCATCGTCAAATGGTACGCGGACTTCGTGAACGGCCGCCCGCCCGCGCCGTATCCGGGGGACGATCCGTCGGCACCCGGCCTCGTGCTCTCGCATCGCGTCACGTACAAGCCCGGCGAGAAGATCCGCTTCGAGATACTGAACGTCCCCTGCGGCGAGAGTGTACGCGAGCATACGGCGCAGCTTTCGCTCACGGACGAGGCCGGCAAGACGCTTCTCCGCTTCCCGGCGGAAACGTTCGGGACTGACCGCCTCGCGTCCGTAGGGTACGCCGTCCCCGGCGAGGCGTTCCCCGTGGGGTCGAGCATCTCCTGCGTCCTCACGGTGGACGGAAGGCGGTGGGACGGGTTCCATCCGATCCGCAGCGACGCGACGGTCTGCCGCAACTACAAGGAAGTGCGCCAGTCGCTCCGCGACGGCCTTGGCGTCACGGCTCCGGCCCTGCGCGTGACGCGCCTTGGCGACGGCGTCTACCGCTGCGAGAGCGAGGTGGCGCTGAAGGACCCGGACGAAAGGCTCGCGAGCCTGGAGATGGTCCTCAACGAGGACGAAGTCGCGGCGTTCGATCCGTCGGGCGAATTCGACGCGGGCAGGTACGACATCATCCAGCTCGCGTTCACCACCGCGCCCGGCACGTCCGGCCCCGGACAGATCGAGCTCGCGTTCAGGGACGCAGGCGGCATGGAGATTTCCCAGAACTGGCTTTCCGCGGTGAACCCTGGCGAGGTCAGGTGGATGGAGCCGGGCAAGGCACTCCTCGACACGTTCTGGTGGACATGGCCGACGGCGTATTTCCTCAAGTTCCCGAAGGGGAGAGTCGGCGCCGCGTCGGTGGCGGTGAAGGCCGTAGGCGGGCGGCACATGAGCGATCGCGACGTGACCGTGCCGCTCGGACGCGTGATGGAGACGGGCACCTATGCGTCGGAGATATCCTCCGCGACGGGCCTCCGCATCGACGTCATGCGCGTCCGCAACCTGCCGGATATCCCGAAGGAGCCGGACGTAGCGTCGGCGAGGTGGACGTGCGAGGTGCGGTCTTCCGAGCCGAACCCCACGTTCCACCTGCGGGCGATATCGCGTTCCGGGAAGACGTGGCGATCCCAAGGGGTGCGTCCGCCGAAGGACGGCCCGGAAGGGGCGTTGGAGGATCTGCCAGTGTTCAGCGAGTGGCGGCGCAGGCCGGTCGCGCTCGGCGTGCCGTCCGGCGATATCCGCGAACTCTCCTACCGCTTCTCGCCAGACTGCGGCGACGTGCTCGCCTGTTCCGACCCGCGCTTCAACGCGACGCTCGGCGGCGGATATTCGTCCGACGGGGCGTTCGAGGCTCCAGGCCTCCTGAAGGATGCGCCGGATCGTGCGCTTGCGCCGAAGTGGGCGGAGGAGGGCGGACGGTGGCATCTCAGGTTCGACGGCGTGAACGACTACGTCGCCTTCCCGGCGGAAGCGGTGCCGCTCGGGGCGTTCACGCTCCGCATGGAGATACGCCCGGAGGCGAACCCGACCAACATGGTGATCTTTCGCCATGACGCGAACAGGCGCGGGACCATCGCGCTCTTCATAGTGGGCGGAGAGCTCCACGCCATCTGGCCGCCGCGCGTGTTCCCGCACGGAGCGAAGGGATGCGAGCGTATCCAGACCGGGCTCAAGGTCAAGCCCGGCGCATGGAGCGACGTGGAGGTCTCCTACGACTGCGCGACGCTTGCGTTCCGCGTCGGCGGAGACTGTCGCGCGTTCCCGCTCGCGGAGCGTGGCTACCGCTTCTCCCCGTCCGTGTTCGGCGGACACGTGCGCAGGGACGACATCGCCCCGCCGGGCCCCCTTGCCTGGTTCAAGGGGGACTTGAGGGCGTTCTCCATCAGGCACAACGCGAACGGCGGCGGGGGGAAGTAGGCGCGCGGACGCCTTCGCGGTTGCGTATTGTGCAAGCGAATTGTAAAAAGTACGGTTGAAAAAAAAAACCAATTTGATATCATGCGGACATGAAGGAGATGGTGTCGACAAGTGGCGCATCCGTCGCCTTGCGCATCGTGCGCTTCGCATGGCCGGTTCTCGCGGCCATGGCGTCCGGCGGCTGCGGGGTGTCCGCCCCGTCCGTCGGCATGGAGGACTACATCGCGGAGGACACGGCGGGACTCGCTTGCGAGAGGGAGGAGAATGCCGTCCAGCCTCAGATAGGCAAGCGGCGGCGCCTGGCCAAGGAGACCTTGCTGTACGCGGAGTTCCTGAACAAGTACGGGATGTTCCAGAACTACCTCCACTACTGGATAGACCGTCCTCTCTACTGCGACCGCGCGCTCCGTCCGGAGACTTTCGCGTACGAGACGCCGGAAAGCTTCGCGGTGCATGGCGCCCAGCTGAGGAAGGCCGGCCTTGACGGCCTTGACGTGTTCGTCTCCGCTCGGCGGAACGGGCAGATCGCACGGCTGGACGGCTGGTTCGAGAAGGCCGGCACTCCTGAACTGAACATACTGCCGATCGTCAGCTACGGAGAGGCCATCGACAGGAGAGGGCCGGACGTGAAGGGGTTCGCCGCCGCCGTACGCGAGGTGCAGGGCGACGGCCGCGCGACGCGGATAAACGGGAAGGCGCTCGTCCCGACGTACAACTACCGCATGTTCAACGCCGAGCAGCACAAGGCGTTCATGCGCGAGCTCAAGGCGGAACTCGGCAACGACGATTTCATCCTCTGCGGAGACGTCAACCAGCGGACGCTTGCCAGGCTGCAGGGCGCATTCCGCAGGAACGGGGCATTGAGCGCGGCGGAGACGAATGAACTCGAGACTGCGCTTCGCGAAGTGCTGGACGCGACGGGCGGCATCCAGCTGACCGCCACCGAGAAGATACGCATGCCTGACGGGCAGTACTGCACCTGCTACGACCTTTCCTTCTTCGAGAAGTGCACCGCCCCGCTCGTGGAACGCCTCCTTGCGCTTCCCGAATACCGGGAGAAGGTTCTTGGCTTCTACGTGCACCAGGGGTACGTAAACCACATGACGGGGCACGACGCCTCCGAGGAGGGTACGTTCACCCTCAGGAGCAACCTTGCGAGCGTGCTGAGGCTGAACCCCGACTACCTGATCTTCTTCGAGTGGAACGAGGTCAACGAGAACACGATGTTCCAGCCGACCGTATGGGGCGGCCACGTGGCGGGGCGGATACTGCGCTGGCATTCGCGCTTCCTGAAGGGGCTTGCGCCCGACCCGTATCCCGGGGACGACGTCTCCATACCGCCGCTGGCGCTTACGTACAGGGCCACGGCGAAGTGCGGCGAGGTGCTGCATTTCGAGCTGCTGAACGTGCCGGACGGCGTGTGGACGAGGCCGGTGAAGGCCCAGTTGCGCCTCGACGACATCGAAGGGCGGCGGATCGCGGCGTTCCCGGTGGAGACCGTCGATCCCGCGAAGCTCGGCTCCATCGACTACCGCATCTCCACGATCGGGCTGAGGGGCGGGACGGTCCTCGTCCCCACGCTGGTCGCTGACGGGCGGCTGTTCGACGGATTCTCCCCGATCCGCATCGACCCCACGGTATCATGGCTGTACAAGACGGTGAGGCAGTCCCTCCGGGAACGCCTTGTGCCGAAGGGACTGGAGGCATCCGTCAGGAAGGGTTCCGATGGGATGTACGCATTCTCCGTGAAGGGCGACTTCGGAGAGCCGCTCGCGAGCGTGGAGCTGATCGAGAACGAAAACGAGCATACGGCGTGCGGCATCGAGGACGAATACGACTTTGCGGGCAACGCGGTCTTGCGCCTGGCGTTCACGGTCCCGCGCGACGGGGTGGTGAGGGGCGGCGAGGCCACGGTGCGGGTGGAGGGCGCGAGCGGATGCCGCTTCACGCCGCTCTGGCTCGCGAACATCGACCCCGGGAAGATGAGGATGCACGAGGACGGATCGGGCTTCACCGTGAACACGCTGTTCTGGACGCAGGAGACCGCCTACTTCATCCAGGTGCCGAAGCCGCAGCTGGATGCGGCGAAGATACGCGTCACGTTCAGGGCGAGGGGCGACGATTCCTTCGTCCCGGCGGAGTTCTCCGCGAAGACCGTCGCGGACAGGGGGCTTGCCGGGGCGGTGATCAATCCGCGCACCGCGCACCGCGTGGACATCCGCCGCGTATTCGACCTGCCGGACCTGCCGCCGCACATCAAGAGCCCGTCCGTTGACTGGCATGGCAGGGTCGAGACCCGCACCCCGTACCCCGTGTGGCATTTCCGCGCGATAGCCGAGTCGGGGAGGATATGGCGTTCGCGCCCGTTCCGCGCCGAGGCCATCCCGTCCGGCGATGTGCAGGTTCCGGTGTTCGACGAGGTGGCGCACCGCCCTGCCGTCGCGACGTCCCCCGCCGCGCTGGTGCCGAGGCTCAGGTACGACTTCGACCCCGCCGGCGGCGCGACGCTGAAGAACAGCTGGAATCCGTTCTTCGATGCGTACCTTGGAGGCGGAATATTCTACAGCGAAGCCTATTCGGGGGTCTCCACGGGGAAGATAGAGCCCGGCGACCGTGCGCCGAAGTGGGTGCAGGACGATGGACGCTGGTGCCTACGGTTCGATGGCGTGAACGACTACGTGAATTTTCCAAGGGAGGCGTTCCCGCAGGCGGCGTACACGCTCACCATGGAGGTCAAGCCCGAATTCGACGCGAAGCGTCCCATGACGCTCTTCCGCCACTTCTGCTGGATTCGCGGATCGCTCTCTCTCTTCATCCGCGACGGCGAACTCTTCGCCCGCTGGGGGGACAAGGATCTCTCCAAGGAGCCGGGCTTCAGGACCGGGCTAAAGGTAATGAACGGCGAATGGAACGAGATCGTGGCCTCATACGACTTCAGGGAGTTCGCTTTCCGCGTTAACGGGCAGGAGATGAGATTCCCGTGGTCCGGCCGCGCCTGGGCGTTCAAGCCGGCGATCTTCGGCGGGCACGACAAGGCCGAGCTCGGCTGCGGCAAGGTGAAGCCGTCGTACTTCAAGGGGCTGCTCCGCAGACTGGACATCGAACACAACTGCAAGGGTCGCCCGTAGGCGATCATGATAGTGATATGGCCGATCAAGATCGACGACAGACAAGGAGGAGATATGGGAAAGCGAAAATTCCACGGAGAAATGATTCTCCCCCCTGAAGCCGTATGCCGGGCGGGGCTTGCGCTGCTGTCGTTGCTGTGTCCGGTTCTCGTATCGGCGGAGACCTGCGTCTGGAACGGCGGCGTAGAATGGGCGGACTTCGGGACGGCCGGGAACTGGTCTGTGAACGGGAAGCTGTCCGAAGGAGGGTCGCCGGCGACGAACGTGCCTGGCGCGGAGGACTTCATCAGCTGCGATCCTGTGACACAGGGAACGGAGTACATCCTTGGGCGTTTCGACCTCGGTGGAGGGGAGTGGACGATCAGGGGGTGGGCGGGTTCGGCGGTGACGTGGAAGCACCAGTCAGTATCCCTTGTCAACGGGACGCTGACAGTAAGGGATCCGAGAGATGTCGCGTCCGGCTCGAGTGCGCGGACGGGACGGCTCTTCACCGTAGAGGCCGGCGGAAGGCTCGTCTATCCCGCCGGCAATGCGATGAACAGCACCGTCCTCGCCGCATCCGGTCTTGCCGAGACGTGGACCGTGAATGACGGCGGGGCTGTCGAGATCTTCGGCGCGATTGGGGTGCAGGGCCCTGCGGCGACGAAGGGCGCGAAGAGCGAGGTGCGTCCGGGCGGGAGACTCTTGCTCGATCCCCAGGCACTTATCGTTGGAAGCTCGAATGACGGAGGGTATTCCATCGACAACTACGGCACGATGGAACTCCCGCATGGCGTCAACTGGTCAGGGAACGCATGGTCGGGGAGCAATGGCGGGTGTGACGAGGATCGCCTGTCCTTCCGGCAGTTTGCCGGGAGGATGACGCTGGGCGGCGATTTCGTGAAGACGGCAAAGAGCCACCACCGTCCAGGCCGGATGACGTTCGTCCTCGGCGGCGGAACGCTCGAGGTCACGGGAGACGTGCGCTTCCGCACGGCGGATTCGGCCTATGACTCCGCAAAGGGATTCGGCGAGCAGGTATATGCCGAGATGCCGGATTCGGCGGTTGCGACGGTGGACGTGCGGGAGGATGCCGCAATCGACATGACCCTCTTCACCTACGGCGCCGGAGCGGCTTTGACAAAGGATGGCCCCGGCCTCATGTCTCTCGCTTCGCTCCCCGACTCGCTATCGGTCGAATCAGGGACGGTCGCTTTCACACGGGCGCTGGGCGGCGGCGAAAATGTATCCCTCGCGGACGGAGCGAGGGTCGTCTTCGGCGCTACGGGGAACGATGTGGGCGGGCTTGCGAACCCTGCTGCGGCCGCATATACGGTCGGGGAGGGCTTCGCCGCAGGGGACGTGATCGCGACTGGCGGAGACGCGGCGGCGCTTGATGCCATCGCCGCGAACTTCGAGATCCCGGAATACCTCTCGGACTGCAAGGTGCGGGTGCGCGACGGGGTCCTGGTCCTCCGCCTGTCCATCCCCGTTGAGATACGGGCCAGAGACCTTACGCTGTACGAGGGCGATGCAGTGACGAACGCCGGCCATGTCGTCGTGGACGCCCGGACGGGCAAGGTCGTGGACACCGACGACATCCACGGAGTCCCGGAATATTCCTGCGGATATGCGCCAGGCTCCGGCCTGGGCGCCTATCCAGTCGAGGTGTCTGGACTCTGGTCCGAGGACCTTGAGATATCGTATCGTGCTGGGACGATAACGGTCGTGTCGGCGGACGAGCGGCTTACGTTCCACTGGAAGGGAGGACGCGGGTTCGCGGACTTCGGGGACGTGGGCAACTGGGCGATGGATGCCGCGCATTCCGTCACGGCTACGCGCCTGCCCGGCAGGAATGACATGGTGGCGAACATGGGCGAATCCTACGGGGATAGCGTGTATGGCACAAGCTACCGTCTGGCGAAATGGGACTTCCTTGGCGGCGAGCGGCGGTTCTACGGGTACGCCGAGGTTGAGGGCTTCACTGCGTGGAAGAACTGGTGGATTGACCTCACCAACGGCACCCTGGTGGTCGGCAACCCCACTGCGTCCGCAGACCCGTCGCAGGGCGTGCCCTATTCGCGGTTCGGGCACCTCTACAACGTCTGGAGCGGGGCGACGCTCACCTATCCCGCGAATGCGTACGTGAACAAGCCGTTCGCGTCCTCCGGGCTGATGGAGCGCTGGGAGATCCATGCCGGCGGGACGGTCAGGGCGTTGGGCGGGGTCACGTTCGCCTCCTCATCCGATAAGGGCGGGGCGCTGGTGGAGACGGGAGGCACGCTTCTTTTCTCCCCGGAGACTCTTTCCGTCAGTGCGTTCAACAGCTCCGGCATAGAGATTGTCAACCGCGGCGACATGGCATGTCCGCGAGGACTCGTCTGGACCGGGACAGGCTACACCACCATGACAACAGCGGCATCGGGGCGCGACGAGCTGCTTGTCGTGCAGGAGGCGGGTCGCATGCTCCTTGGCGGCGACGTGATGCGCACCAACAACTTCTGGGCGGCGGAGGTGAAGCTTCCGAGCAGGCTGGAGCTGATCCTAAAGGGCGGCACACTGGAGGTGACTAACAGTGTGCGCGTGGTGACGTCAGAGAACAGCTACATGACGCACATCGCGAAATGGGGTGAGGAGGCAGGCGAACCATACCGCACCCAGGCATTCGCCTCCATTGCCGAAGATGCCGACGTCGCCATAGACGTCAAGCCTGGCTCCTTCATCGACATGACGGAGTTCACGTATGGCGCGAACGCGAGGCTCACGACGAGAGGTTCGGGGCGCATCCTCTTTGGCGAGACGCTTCCGTCCGAACTGGTGTTCGATGGCGGCGAGATCGCGTACTCCACGCCGACGGCGATGACCGTTCCGTCAACCGTGGCGTTCGGCGGCGCCGCCACGGGCAGATTCGCATTGAGGGTCTGGAAGGATGCGGATGGAACCGTCCGCAACGACAACGTAGACCTGTCTGGCGGGGTATTGGGATCGGCAGCGATTCGTCCGACCGCCTTCGGCTTCAAGTTCACCTATGGCGACTGCATACGCCTTGGCAGCTATCCCGCAGGGATGGAGCTTCCGCCGGCGGCACATGCCAAGAGAGGCTGGACGTTCTGTCGTATGTTTGGGGACGAAGATTCCCTCTACATGCGCTACGATGGCGGCGGAATGAAGGTCTTGGTCAGATGATGGTTGGCACATCAGAAAGAAAGGAATGCAAGGGATGACAACGACGAGAAGCTCAGACGAAGAAATGTCGAATGTTGGCAGACGAGAGTTCATCAGGGGGGCGGCATGCATGGGGGCGGTGGCTTTCGCCGCAGGGTGCGCATCTGGCGGATCCCGCATTGCCCAGTCCAGTGCCGCCCCAATGCAGGGATTCCGTCTCCCTCCCATGTCAAGGGTTCGAGTGGGGATTATCGGCCTTGGCAACCGCGGGGGCGGTGCAGTGCATCGCCTTGCGATGATCCCCGGCGTGGAGATCGTCGCCCTGTGCGACATTCGCAAGGAGGCGGTGGATCGTCAGGTCGCGTGGCTGAAGGATGAGAAGCTGCCTTTGCCGAAGAGACTGTTTTACGGGACAGAGGAATCCTGGAAGGCCCTTTGCGACTGGGATGATGTGGACGTGGTCTATTCTGTCACGCCGTGGGCAATGCACGTCCCTGTGGCGCTCTATGCGATGCGTGCCGGACGGCATGTGCTTACCGAGGTTCCGGCGGCCTTTACCGTGGACGAGTGCTGGGAACTCGTGGAGACCTCCGAGCGTACGCGCCGCAACTGCATGCAGCTTGAGAACTGCGTCTATGGCGAGATGGAGATGCTGATGCTCTCGCTGGCGCGGCAGGGGGTGCTAGGCGACTTGACATACGGCGAGTGCGCCTACATACACGACCTTCGCCGCAGCTGTTGGGAACGATATTTCAAGGACTGGCGACTCCACTGGAACGCGGAGCATCAGGGCAACCAGTATCCGACGCACGGACTCGGGCCGATCGCATGGTCAATGGGCATAAACCGGGGCGATCGCTTTGATTACCTCGTGTCGCTGGAGTCGCAGCAGGCCGGATTCGAGAAGTTCGCCCGCGACCATTATCCGGCGGAGGATTGGCGGCGCGGCAAGCGCATCGCCATGGGCGACATGAACGTGACGCTGGTCAAGACGGTGCGCGGACGGGCTATCCAGATACAGCATGACGTGTCGAGTCCGCGTCCATACACGAGAATCGACCTCCTTTCCGGTACGCGGGGGACGTTCTGGGGGATGCCTTGGCGCACGTACGACAACGACCCTGCGGTGTACAAGCTTTTCATAGACGACCCGAAATCCCCGTCCCGCATCCACACGTTCATGCCTGAAACGGAGGCGGAACGCTACCGCGAAAAATACCGCCATCCGCTCTGGCGGAAGATCGGAAAGATAGCCGAGGAGGTCGGCGGACACGGAGGAATGGACTTCATAATGGATCTTCGCTGGGCGTATTGCCTCCAGAACGGATTGCCGCTTGACATGGACGTGTATGACCTTGCAGCGTGGTGTTCGATATGCGAACTGAGCGAGAGGAGCGTCCGCAGTCGTTCGGGTTCCATTGATGTGCCGGACTTCACGCATGGCGCATGGAAGGCTGCAAAGCCGCTTGGGGATATGGACATTGATCTCACGAAACTCGACTTCAGCCGTATCAGGAAAGATAGTGCGGCACTTAACGTGTAGCCCGCCGCCCGCGCTTCGCACGGGAATGTCAATGAAGATAACAGTAAGGCAAGTTACAGGCAAGCCGCATGGACGGCCGTCAAAGTAAACGCCATAGTCCAGGGGCATGGCGGATTGAAATAGCAAAGAGAGAGGGCACTTTCATCCTCCTCACTTTTTGCAAAAAGTGAGGAATTTCCATCTCTCCCACTCTGCCTTGACGAACAGGGTGGATGCAATGTCTGGGTTCTCACTTTTTGCAAAAAGTGAGGGGAGTTCAGAGAGCCAAGGCGGCTTTGGCAAAGGCTCCGAGGTCACGGAACACTGCTTCGGCGTAGTCGTCGAGCGCGGTCTTCTGGGCGTTTACGATGAAGATGCGTCCGCCGGACTGCAGGGCATAGCGCGGAATGTCGGCGGCGGGGAAGACCGTAAGCGACGTGCCAAGGACGAGGAATACGTCCGACTGCGCCGCAAGCTCCTGTGCGGAGGCAAGTGCCGCTTCGGGCAGCATCTCGCCAAAGAAGGTGATGTCCGGCTTGTAGACGCCGCCGCATGCGCAGCGCGGCACCTGGGCGGTGGCGTCGTTCGGGAAACGCGCTTTCAGGTCGGCAAGCATTCCCACGATTTCGGCGAAGCTCTTCCCGTTGCCGCAGCGTCGGCAGTGGTGGCGAATAGGCGAACCATGCACTTCGTAGACATGCGACGAGCCGGCCTTCTGGTGGAGCATGTCGATATTCTGCGTTGCAATGCCCTTGAGGAGGCCGATGTCCTCTAGATGCTTGAGTGCAAGATGGACAGGCCCAGGCCTGAATCGGCCCAGCCCATAGACGAGATATGCGCATCCGCGATAGTAGATGGTCGGGTCGCGGTCGAACCAGTCTATGTCGAAGATTCGCTCGGCATCCGGCTGGCGGTAGAGTCCATTCGGCCCCCGGAAGTCGGGGATGCCGCAGAGTGTCGAGACACCCGCGCCGGTCAGACATCCAACGCACTTCGCATTACGGATCGCACCGATTAGGCTATCCATCGTCATTTCGCTTTTCATGGGCGGATTATACCACAGTTGGGCAGGAACGGGCGGCAGTCGCGATGCACGCCATTTTGGTATAATCCGCGTCCCAAAACGGGCAGGTTGAGCGCAAGGCTCGAGCGGGAAGGTCAGAATATGGTGCATGTTCAGGAGTATGCGTCGACAGGGTGTGGCACGAAAGCGGCTTCGCCTTTCGGTGGCAGGGCCTTTGGCGCTCTTTTCGCGCTGGCTGGAACCTGAGTCCGATGCTTGACATTTGACGGGCGTTTTGGTATCTTACACCCCGTTTTTTCCAGCGGTTGGAAAAATGAAGCGAACGGCGCAGAGACATCCAACTCTACGTCAAAGCGGATTAGTTGCATAACTTGAACTGAAAGGAATCAAAAATGGATATGCCTACGTCTGCCCTCACGGGTCTCACACTCAAGGATCTCTTCGATGCCGGTCTGCATTTCGGCCATCAGACCAAGCGCTGGAATCCGAAGATGAAACCATATATCTTCGATAAGCGCAACGGCATCCACATCATCGACCTTACGCAGACGGTTTCGCTGCTCGACGAAGCGGCGGAGTTCCTCAAGAAGACGGTCCTCGACGGCAAAAAGGTGCTTTTCGTCGCCACAAAGAAGCAGGTGCAGGAGCTTGTCAAGGCCGCCGCAGAGGATTGCGGCCAGTACTACATGACCGAGCGCTGGCTCGGCGGCACGCTCACCAACTCCAAGACGATCCGCGGCTCCGTGAAGCGCATGCGCCAGATTCAGGCCATTGCCCGCCAGAACAACGGCGAACTCTCCAAGCACAAGCAGGAGGCTTCCATGCTCCGCCGCGAGCTCGCCAAGCTCGAGAAGAACCTCACCGGCATTGCCGACATGGCTGATCGTCCCGGCGCGGTGTTCGTGATCGATGTCTGCCGCGAGATCAATGCGGTCAAGGAGGCGGTGCGCCTCGGCATCCCGGTCGTGGCCCTTGTCGATACCAACGCCAACCCCGATCCGATCGACTACGTGATCCCCGGCAACGACGACACCGTTAAGGGCGTTGAGCTCGTCGTGAACGGCATCGTGAAGGTGATCAAGCAGGCGAACGACGAATACTCCGCAAAGGCCGCCGAAGAGGCCGCCAAGCGCAACCAGGAGCGCAAGGCGCGCGAGGATGCCGAGAAGGCGGCCCGTGCCGAGCGCAAGGCCAAGGCTTTCGAGGATCGCGCGGCCAAAGGCGAGGCTGCCGTGAAGACCGCCGTCCGCGGCAAGAAGGCGGGGGCGCTTTCCAATGCTGTGAAGCAGGCCGCCCGCGCCGCCAAGGAGGCCGCCGAGTCCAAGGCCAAGGCCGAGCTCGCCGCCAAGCGCGCGGCTGGCGTTGCGGCCGCCGAGGCCGCTGTCGCGGCTGAGACTCCCACGGCCGCCGAGGCCGCTGTCGCGGCGGAGGCTCCTGCCGCAGAATAAGCGGCTTGCCGTTTGCATGGTCACATAAAAAGAAAGGAATTTCGAGATGGAAATCACGATTGCAATGATCAAGGAGCTCCGTGAGGCTACCGCCGCAGGGATGGGCGCGTGCAAGGAGGCTCTTCAGACCGCTGGCGGCGACATGAAGGAGGCCGTCAAATACCTTCGCGAGAAGGGTCTGGCGGTTGCCGCCAAGCGCGTCGATAAGGAGTCCAAGGAAGGCATCATCGCCGCTGCCGTGGCTGCGGACGGGAAGGCGATGGCCCTCGCCGAGGTTAACTGCGAGACGGACTTCGTCGCGAAGACGGATGCCTACAAGGATTTCTGCAACAAGGCGGCGCAGGTTGCGCTTGAGGGCAAGGATGTCGCCGAGACCCTCAAGGACGACTACCAGATGCTCCTTACGAAGACTGGCGAGAACGTGAAGATCCGCCGCACCGAGCGCTATCAGCTTGAGGGTACCGGTGTCCTCTCCAGCTACATCCACATGGGCGGCAAGATCGGCGTACTCGTAGAGCTTGCCACGCCGTGCGAGAAGTGCGCGGCTTCCGCAGAGCTTGCCGAGGCGGCCCACATGGTGTGCCTCCAGATCGCCGCCAACGCGCCGAAGTACATCAAGCCAGAGGATGTCCCCCAGGCCGAGATCGACGCGGAGCTCGAGATCAAGCTCAATGCGCTCAAGGAGCAGAAGGGCAAGCTTCCCCCGGAACAGGCCCTTGCCGGCATCAAGAAGGGCATGGCGGCGAAGTATTGCACCCAGGTGTGCCTGCTCAAGCAGGATTACGTCGCGAATGGAGATCTCACGGTCGAGAAATACCTTGAGGGCGTCTCGAAGGCTTGCGGCGCACCGATAGAGGTAAAGCGTTTCGTGCGCCTCCAGCTCGGCGCCTAAGCCGTTTCCCAGAAGGGACTGGAGTCAAGGGGATGGGTTCTAATCGAATCCCTCCCCTTGCTTTTTTTTTGATATAGTACCACCGAAAATGCGCCCCGCCGCAGCGTTTTCCTGTTGAAAAAAAAATGATAATGGTATTATCATGACATTTCATTACGGAGGATTGTGGCATGAAATCAATGGTGCCGAAAATCGCGATGTCACTTTGTGCGGCGTTTGCCGCACAGCTCAGGGCTGATACTATAGGCTTTTGGGATTTTCGGGGAGCACCCGGTACGGATGTTTCAGAGGTCTACAGCACCGGCGGCACAGCCACTTTTCGTGGCACGGCGGATAGGACGAGCGTAAATGGCGGTGTCATGCCGAGGTTTTCGTCAGATTCGCCGGGGAAAGTCGTCGCGTCATCCCGCGACCTTACGCCTCTTTCCGAAGCGCCGCAGTCGATCGACTTCCGCTATGTCAGCCGTGAGGACAGGCAGGGCGGCCTGATCGACATGGAGGGGCTTGCGGATGCCATTGTCGGCAAGGGCGACTTTACCATCGAATGCTTCATCAAGATGAATGAGGACTATGTCTACTGGATGCAGGGTGATGGGCGATACGACCAGATCTCAAAAACAGTGCTTTATCTTGAGGCGCAGAAGGATGTCGGCGGCTTCAAGGTGATCGCTCCGTCGTCTGTAGTCAAGGAAGGAGATTATGCCGGCGCGGCCCGCGGTTTTGGATTTGAGACGTATAGGCGTGACGGAGTCAATGCGGCCGCGTACAACTCTGCGGGAATCGCCAGCGACGGCAAATGGCATCATCTCGCGCTTGTGTACAGTGAGACGAACGCCACTGAGCAGACCGGTACGTTGACCTATTATGTCGATTACAGTCCCATAGGCAGCCCAGCCGCCTATAGGAACAACTCGTCGGAGGCTTCGGATCTGAAGTTCCGTCTCGGCACTGGATACAAGAACGAGGCGGGAGCGGTGAAGACCTCAACGGAACCGCTCAACGCTTCCCTTTCGTGTCTGCGCGTTTCTTCTGGTGCGCTCTCGACAGAGGATTTCGAGATCGTCTCGCCATTCGGGGCTGCGGTCTTTGCGATTGGCTTCAACGACGAGTCCGCAACATCGGGCGCCAAGATTGGCGATGCGTTGAACCAGCCTTTGGGACTCTCGGTACATTCCGATCTCGGCCTTGTGCTGACGGCAAAATTTGGCTATGGTTTGCACTCCGAGGCATTTCCGCAGTATGACAAGGGCATTTGGCGCATAGGGTGCGATGTCCAGTGGGGTTCGAAGAAGGTGTGGAAGAATGGAGGCGGATGCCGCTTCCTCGGCTATTCGAGCCTTGCAAGCGGCACGCCCCATCGTCAGTATGCGGGCACGGAAATGTCCGTTGACGTGTCGAGCCATTTCCTGTGCCATCCGCCGAGCTGGACCATGGAGGCGTTTGTCAAGGTGGAGTACGACCAGGATTGGCGACCGAATGGCGTCGGCTCGCTGCTGTTCGGAAAATACACCTACGATTGGCACAAGAACAACGCATATCCGCAGTTCTGCTGGATGCTCACGCGGCGGAACAACGGTGTGCTTCGCCTTTCCTGGACTGAAGTTACGGAGAGCGGGGAGTACAGTCAGGATGAGGCGGAATCTTTCGAGCGATACGTGGAGACGTCGGAAGACTGCCTCGGAAAGAAATGGCGCCATGTTGCGCTTTCGTATGACAAGCCGACGAGGACTTTCCGCCTGTATGTCGATTACAATGTGGTGATGACGGCCTCTGTGGGCGAGCGCGGGCTTCTCGACAGGCCTTGCGGATACTACTTCTCGCGCATGTCCCCCACTGATGGGTTCGAGGGCTGGATGGACGAGATCCGCTTTTCGTGGGGTGCGCTTGCGCCTGAGGATTTAGTGAGGTTCGCGCCGGTCGGCGGCATGGTAATTATTCGGTGAGGCAACGGCGATGGTGATAGCGATAGCCCTTGCCTCTGTGCTGACGGCCCTTCCTACCGAGCGCGTGATGCCGGAGGGGCGGTTTCCATTCGTCGGCAGCTCTGCGGAACGAATTGAGGTATCCCTTGCGAGGAATGAACGCGAGAGCGTACAGGTGGTGGTCGATGCGGAGACCGACCTGAATGGTGTGAAGGTGGGCGTTGAGGGCATTCCTCTGCGGGTAGACTGCGACATGGTCGCCTACACGCATACTACCAATGCGGCGTCGTACACAGGCGGAAGCGTCGGCCGTCCGGCATGGTATCCAGATGCGCTGGTGCCTGTACCCAAGGATGGTCTTCGCGTGCGCAAGGGTTTCCGGCAGAGCTTTTGGATTAGGGTATATGCCGATGTGTCAGCCGTGCCTGGTACATACACTGGAGCCCTTCGCGTCCAGTCGTCTGCCGGGGCGCTGAAGACGATTCCGTTTACGGTGAGGGTGCGCAACTTCACGCTTCCGCACGATGCGTTCCTCCCGCTGGCCGTCACTTTCAATCCGCAGACTTCGCTTCCGCGAGGAAGCGCCATGCGCAAGGCGGTAGAGGATTCGCCATCGTCGCCGCTGAACCTTTGGCGGAAGAAAGAGGCCGAATGGTACGGATTCCTTGCCGACTACGGGATTACGCCGGACAACCTCTACTGGAACAATGTGCCGGGAGATCCTGCGCTCGCCGATCAGGATGGACGATGGGCGGCATTCCGCAGGCTAAGGGACGCGGGTAGGCTGGGCCGATTCAATCTCGGATACTTTGCGCCGTTGGACGAGGGCGAGGCGAATGAAGCCGCGTGGCGTACCCGGTATCTCCGCCATATCCGCCGTGCATATGACCGTGCATTGCGTGATAACATTCTCGATCACGCCTACATATACGGGTGTGACGAGGCAGGCACCAATCGCGCCGATGCGGTCGCTCGCGCCTGCGCAGTCCTCAAGCGGGAATTGCCGGGGGTGCCGATTATGACTACGGCAAAGGATGCCCGCCCGGATGGGGGCCGCGCATACGGGTGCGGTACGCCGCTTGCGGCTGCGGATGCCTGTGTGCCGCTTACGGACAAGTACGATCCGGCGCAGGCTGTCCGCGCCAGGGCGGAGGGCCGCGAAGTGTGGTGGTACGTCTGTTGCTGGCCGCACGGCGATGAGGCGAACCTATTTCTCGAATCGTGGCCGATAGAGGGCCGTTTGCTTGCCGGGGCGATGTCGGTGCAGTCTGGCGCAGATGGCTTCCTCTACTATCAGACGTCAATGTGGAATTCGCTTAAGGCGGTCGGCCGGCGGCCGAAGACGGAATGGACGGCCCAGAGCTGGGAATGCTACAACGGTGACGGGAGCCTCGCTCGTGTGGCGGAGGACGGCTCTCCACTGCCGACGGTCAGGCTTGAGAATCTTCGTGACGGCCTTGAGGATTATGCCTACGCGAAATTGTATGAACGCAAGTTCGGGAGAATGCCGGAAGTCCCGCAAGACGTCGCCAACGGGACAGCGCAATACGATCGCAAAGGCACGGCGCTTCTCGCATGGCGCGAGCGGATCGCCGAGGCGTTGGAGAGGGAGCCGCCCATGCATGTGAAGGCTCGTTTCTCCGGCGCCAAGCCTGACTATCGCGCGATGAGGGATGTGCCGTTCAGACATGACCTTACATCGTACGACGGTGTGAGGTTCGATATCGGCGTGGGCGATCTGCGCCAGTTTTCGGGTTTCAACTTCTATTACAAGGCAGGGGATGGCTGGCTCTCGAAGGGCTTTGAGATGCGTGACGAACGCGGAACGGTGTTCGTCTCGAAGGATGGTGGATTCAAGGAGGGGCCTTTTGCCGGATTTGACAAGGTCGAGGCAATACGGATATGCGGATGGCGCGTAGGAACTAATGACACCGTGATGGTCATCGACAACATCCGTCCATATCGTCTTGACGAGATGGGATCGGCTACGATGCGCAAGAAGCGGTCGCAGATGCGGAGGCTTCGCGAGAATGCCTATGTCGCGACATTGCCGCCGGGGCCTCCCGGCGAATTCCGCGCATTCTGGTGCCATAGCCCCAATGGGATGCCGGGGATGACTTGGGACGAGGCGGTCAAGTACCTGAAGGATTGCGGATTCAACGCATTGCTGGTGAATTTGGCATGGGGCGGCTGGGCAAGGTTCGACAAGTTCGATGAGGTGAAGGCGGCTTGCCGTCGGCATGGCGTAAAGATGCACGTTTGGAAGGTGTGCTGGCACATGTGGTGGGGTGGACCGGAGGATGCGCTCGGCAAGATCGAGCGCGACGGACGGTGCGCACTCGGCGCAAATGGCTCCCGTGAGCGTTGGATGTGTCCGAATGATCCCGAAAACCGAAAGAGCGAGGCCGACCTGTTCGTTGAACTGGCGAAGCGGGGTCCGGATGGCGTGCATTTCGACTACATACGCTATCCGGATGCCAACAGGTGCTTTTGCGACCGCTGCCGGAAACTCTTTGAGGCGCGTATCAGCCGTACAGTGGATGGATGGCCGGGCGCCGTTCGCACTGATGCCACATTGTCGAAGCAGTGGAACGAATTCCGCCGCGAGACGATTACGTCGTTCGTGCGCGATGTCTCGCGGCGTGTGCGCACGGAGGCTCCGGGCGTTGAGTTGTCCGCCGCTGTCGTGAACAATCCTGTCCTGTCGCGGGATGGCGTCGCCCAGGACTGGCCCGTCTGGTGCGCGGAAGGCCTGCTTGATTTCGTCTGCCCGATGGATTACGTGGATTCACCCAAGACGTTCGAATCGCTTGTGGACAGGCAGAAATCGATGGTCGGGAACGTCCGCCTCTATCCCGGAATAGGCCTTTCGTCCGATGGGGCCAAACTCGATACGCGCACGTTGCGCACGGCCGAGCAGATAGTGGCGCTGCGCCGGCAGGGCGTTGGCGGCTTCGTCATCTTCAACTTCGATAGACACGCAAAGGAGACGTTGGACTGCCTTGCGCGCGGCCTTACCCGTCCAGAGGCAGACAAGCGGAGAGCCGATGCCGTACAGTAAAACACAGATGAGGAAATGAAGAGTGAAAAGGCGTGAATTTCTCAAGATGTCGCTTGCGGGCGGTACGGTCGCGCTCTTTGACGCACAGTCATTCGCGGCGGCGCTCGCCGCCGATGGCCGTGCAAAGACGCTCGTGGTGGGAGGCGGGGCGTTTGCCCTTGGATATGCGCTCGCGCACCGCGAAGATGCCTTGGTGCTGGAGCGCGGCATCCATCTTGCGGCCGACTTTGCCTGCACGTGCGGACCTCAGAAGCTTGGAACGCCGAAGACTTCGCTTGGCCGCGAATTGCGTGATGGCCTTGCCTCATGCGGCATCCTCAATGGAGAGCATCTTGAACTTCCGCCGCTCGCCGACTACATGGGTGCGTTCTTTGCCGACCATGGAGGACGGGCGTTCATGAACGCCGAGCCTGCGGAAATTGAGAAGGTTGCGCATGGATATCGCTTGGCCATATATGGCGGAGGCGCCAATGGGCTTTCCTCGTTCACCGTCGGCAATGTACTGGATGCCACGGATGTCGGATTCGGGAATGTCGGTGAAGAAGCGCTTGCCGGAAAGCGCTTCGGCGGCATCGGGCCGGACGGGCCTTTCTCGGTTGACTTGCCGCCCGATGCGGATTGGCATGCGGCAAGACTGTGTCTGTACGATGCCTGGGAAAAGGCTGGGCACCGTCCGGACGAGTTGCTGGCCGAGGCCAACGCGTTGAGGTGCATCTACAGGACCGGGCGGATATCGCGTCGCGTGAAAGACGGCTGGCGTTGGGTGCCATCGGCACAGTTCACGACATTGATGGAGGCGTTTGAGGAGGGGCTTGCATGGAAATCTGTCTGACGGTGGATGGTAGGCATGCGCGAAAGCGGCCGAAGGCGCCGCCGACGTTCGCTGCGCATTACGACGTTGTCGTGGTCGGCCTCGGCACCGCAGGTGCGGAAGCTCTTGTGCAATGCGTCCGTTCGGGACTGAAGTCGCTTGGGGTGGAGCGGCTGAACGGCATGGGTGGCCTTTCGACGATCGGCATAGTATGTTTCGGGAAGGGCCTCACGCGGAGCCTGTGCGATTACGAACGGAATGCCTCTGGCGCAGATGTGGCATACATGTCGGTCGCCATCGGCGTATGGATGGAAGACCGGAGAATAGTCGGGGTGCGGTTGATGTCAAACGGCGTCATCCGGGATGTGGCGGCTCGCATGGTCATAGACGCAACGGGGAATGCGTCCGTCGCGAAGATGTGCGGCTGCCGATTGCGCAAGGGACGCCAATTCGATGGGGTCATGGCGCCTTGTGCGCGGGGAGAGACTTGGTTTGATGACGCAAAGGGGGCTTCGCGTCCCATTTATCGGAACTATCCCGACGGCATGGTCTGTTCTGTCGAAGAAATGTCCGCGACGGTTCTGAAGCTCGCACGTGAACGCCATGCCTTCTGGAAGGCGCAGAGGAAGTTTGGCCGCATGCTCCGTCCGTCCCAGATGGTCGGCGCGAGGGAAGAGGCGCGGGTGGAGACGGAGGCCTCCGCCTCGATGCGCGATGCGATATCGGGGAAAAGCTTCCCCGATCCGCTGTTCTTCGCTTGCGAGCCGGAGGATCTGCCGGTGTACTATGACGACCATGCGTTCGAGTCGGAGGAGATCCGCAACTGGAAAGTCCATTGCGGACTTCCGATGTTTCGCTATCCGTCGTCCGTACCGTACGGAACGATCGTCGCGAAAGGCGTGGAGAACCTTTTTGTCCCGTCGAAGCATTTCGGTGTGGCACACGACCTTGGCGGGAGCCTTCGCATGCAGCCGGAGATGCGCAAGACGGGCGTCGCGGCCGCATTGGCGGCTTCGATCGCGCTATCCAGGAATTGCGCCGCAAGGGATGTGCCGTACCCGGCGCTGAAGCCGCTGCTGACGGCGGCGGGATGCCTGAAGCCGGCCCGTTCCGATCGCGTTGACACATACCATGGCAAATCGTTCGATCCGTTTTCCGATGAGGATGTCGTCGCGGCGCTTCGGCAGGACATCACGCGTACTGCGGAGTGGTGGCAGGGAGAGAAGGGCAAGGCGACTGGAACGGCCGCAGAAAAGGCCGCGTATGCGCTGTGGACTGCATGGGGGCGTGGCGTGACAGGGAGCGCTGCCGCCCGGGCCTCGCTCGCGGACAGGCTGTTTTCCGAACTCGGACGCACCCCGCGTCATGCCGGAAACTTCGCCATTGCGCTTGCGCTCATGAAGGATGCCCGCGCATTGCCGACGCTGCGGGGCATCGTCGCGCATCCTGGCGGCGAGGCCGATCCTGTAATTGAGCGGGCATATCCTAACCGCATCAAGGCGCTGGATATGCTCGGGCGCTTTGCGGACGAAAGGAGCATTCCGCTCCTCGTGGACATCGTAAAGGATCAGGCGCGTTCGTTCACCACTGGGCTCGCCGCCGCACACGCCTTTGGCGGCGGCGACGCTGTGTGCAGGTTCCAGGCGCTATCGTATGCGCTAATGGCAATCCAATCCATCTTGCGGAAACATCCGAACCGTGCGCTGTCCGCACGGATGGAGCGGTTGCGCGACGGGTTGCCGCCGTTCAGGGCTCCGGACGGTTTTGACCTTTGCGAGCGCTTGCGCAAGGTGTCGTTTGCGCCGCATGAGAGTGCGGCGATGCGAAAGAATCGGTAGTCAGATGAGAAATGCGCTTTTTACGGTTGGGGCCTTGTTGGCACTGGTCGCGCCGGTGCGCGGCGGCGTGGCGCGGACAGGCACACATGGCAAGATCAGATTCGAGAACACGGGATTGGAGATCCGCCCGTGCGTTTTCCTCCCTGGCTGGAGGCATGCCGGCGTTGACGGCGGCTTGGCGAAAGGTCGCACATCGACGTTCGGATTCAGGCTTGGTACGTCCAAGGCGTCTGGCCGGGCATCGTTCGTCGCAACAGGCGATGGCGGCATCTCGGCCCGCTGGTTTTTGACGTCCGATGGCGAGGAGCGTGTGGAGCAGATATATCTTGGCACGTCCGACATTCCAGACGATATCCGCATCGGGGGCTCGTATGTGGTGGATGGTGTTGAGAAGCCGTTTCCTGCGGTCGGGACAAATTTCCATTTCGGGTGGAAGAAGGACGCACGAGAGCTTGTGCTGAAGAACAAGGATGGGCGAATCCGTCTGAAGATCGCCTTCGATGCGCCATCTTCGATAATGTTCCAGGACAACCACCAGTTCGGAGGTGGAGTGGAGCTTCGCATCGTTGCGCCGGAGAGGAGTCTTTCCCCCGGCAGGTTCGTCGAATGGGGACTCGTGCTGTCGGAGACTGAACCTTTGACGCTTGTGGAACCTGCCCCGTTTGCCGTCAATGCCGGAAACGAGTGGATGCCGGTCTCCATAAAGGGAGGCGTCATCCCGGGCAGCGCTCTCGACTTCTCGGCTATAAGTGGGCTTGATGCCCCTGCGGGCCGCCATGGCCGTGTGGTCGTGCGCAACGGACACTTCGAGTTTGCCGATGTTCCGGGCGTGGCGCGGCGCTTCTACGGGGTCAACCTCTGCTTCGGCGCGAACTATTTCCAGTCGCTCGAGTCGGCGGATCGCTTTGCCGAGGAGATGGCGCGGCGCGGCTACAACGCGATTCGCCTTCACCACCACGACGGGATGCTAGTTGAGAAGATGGGGGATTCAACGACAATCAATCCCCAACGTATGCGTGAACTCGATGCCCTCGCGGCGGCGTTCATCCGGCGCGGCATCTACATCACGACCGACCTCTATGTTTCGCGTTCCGTCCCATGGAAGGAAATTGGCGAGGACAAGCCGGGGAACATCGACATGGGCGAGTTCAAGATGCTTGTGCGCGAGAATGAGCGGGCCTATTCGAACCTGTGCGCCTTCGCGAAGAACTGGCTCACGCATACGAATGAGTTCACGGGGCGGCGCTGGGCGGACGAGCCGGGCATCGCGTGGATTTCGTTCGTGAACGAGAACTGTCCCGACAACTTCCGCCCCAACCTCGACGACGCGGGCCGCGCCCACCACATAGGATTGGAGAACCGTTTCTATGCGCGAATGACAAAGTTCCTACGCGAGGAAGTCGGCGCAAGGCAACTCTTCACCGACCTGAACGGCTGGAGCTGCAGTGCGCTCTGGACGCCGTGCCGCACCGCGTTCGACTACGTGGATATGCACTTCTACGTGGATCATCCGCGATTCATCGAACAGTCCTGGAAGTTGCCGAGCGAATGCGCGAATGAGGTGCCGTTCTCCAAGGATGTGCCCAACGGCGTGAGCTGGGCCGGGAAGTGCCGCATTCCGGGGAAGCCGTTCACGATCACTGAATGGAACTTTGCCGCGCCGGGAAAATACCGTGGCGTCGGCGGGATCGTCACCGGTGCGTGGGCGGCCCGCGAGGACTGGGATGGGCTTTGGCGCTTCGCCTGGAGCCATTCCGTCGATGGGGTCAGGAATCCATGTGGTCAGGAGCTGGACTATTTCGACATGTCTGGCGATCCGCTCTCGCTTGCCGGCGAACGCGCTTCCATGTGCCTGTTTTTGCGTGGAGACATTGCGCCAGGCGACGAGTCGGCGCTCAGGGTCGATGGCCGGGCTGGAACGATGGTGATTGACACGGCGCGGACGGCTGGCGGCTTCGCGAAGCGGGGCAAGGTGTCCGCCGGACGGCTTTCCGCCGATATAAGTGGCGCACCGGCGACAGTGTGGGCGAGCTCCATCGATGGATTGCCGCTTGGGCGGTCTCGCCGCATCCTCGTCACACATCTCACGGATGTGCAGAACACGGGTACACTCTTTGCGGATGATTCGATGAAAGTCCTGCTCGACTGGGGCCGTCTGCCGCATCTCATGCGGGTGGGCGTGGCGGATGTGTCGCTTGATGTAGAAGGCGGATCGTTCAAGGCGTATGTGCTCGACGCGGATGGTACGCGCCGTGGCGAAGTGCCGCTTCGGATTGTGGACGGCAAACTCACCTTTACTGCGGATGTTGCGCGTGACGGAAGAACCGCTTCGTACCTCTATGAGATAGTCCGCCAGTAGAAAGGGCTGAAGAGCGATGTTCGTTGCCATATGTCTGCTTGCCGCCGCGGTCCCGTCGCACTTTTTCGGTACGGGAATGATGCTCCCGCGAGACGTGCCGATTCCCGTGTGGGGGACGGCATCACCCGGCGAGCGTGTCATCGTGAAGTTCGGCGGGGAATCGGCTGTCGCTTCGGCGGACGGGAAAGGAGACTGGTGTGCGGTCCTGCCGTCCTTCCCGGCTTCGGAAGTTCCTCGCGAACTCTCTGTCGGGGCAGTAGGCTCGGCATCGCCGACACGCTTTACCGATGTGGTCGTAGGGGACGTGTACATCGCCGGAGGGCAGAGCAACATGCAGTTCCCGGTATATGGCGAATCGGCAAGGCAGCATGACATGAAGGGGAATGCGCTTGTCCAGATCGTGGACGATCCGCTGTTGAGGTTTTCCGCCCCGAAGCGGATTTTCTCCGCGATCCCGACAAACGATGTCTCGCTCACATGGCGGCGATCCTGCCGAACCGACCTTGTGCGCAAGCTCTACGATGGCACCCACGAGGAGGGGTCTTTCTCCGCCGTCGCCTGGTATTTCGCCCGGTATGTGCGCGAAGCCGCGAAGATTCCGGTGGCGGTGGTGGACGTAAGCCGAGGCGGAGCGTTCATAGAGCCAAGCATGCCGCCTGAAGCTGTCACACGCGGCAAGGAACTTGGCTTTCTCCCGTTGGGAGGCCATCAGGCTCCCGGCGCGATGTGGAATGCGATGATTGCGCCGATGGTGCGCTTCCCGTTCAAGGGCATTCTCTGGTATCAGGGCGAGTCAAACAAGAATGATACGAACGGTGTATATCTGGCGAAGATGGAGGCCCTTGTAAAGGGTTGGCGGCGAGAGTTCAGGAATCCGGATCTCCCGTTCCTCTATGTGCAGCTTGCCCCCTGTGCGACAGGACACCTCGCCGTGCAGCTCCAGCAGTCCGAGTATGCCCGGCGTGACCCGAAGTCGGCCATGGTCGTGACTTCGGATATCGGAAACATCGCCAATATCCATCCTCGTGACAAGGATACAGTAGGCCTTCGCCTTGCGCTCCGGGCGCTAAAGCGCATCTACGGGTTCTCGGAGATAGAGGATGCATCCCCGGAGCCGCGTTCAGCGGTCGCCGATTCGTCTGGATGCGTCACTATCGCGTTTGACAATGCGAAATGGCTTTATGTGCTGAACGAAAACGGTTCTCTCGCCGCCGATTTCGAGTTGCGTGACGCAGATGGGCGTTGGCATCGTGCCAAGATTCTGAATTTCCGCGACACGTGGGTCTGGTACCAGAGGAAAAACGTAAAGAACGGGGAGCTCGCAGGGAACGAGATCGTCCTTTCGTCGCCAGGTGTCGCTTCGCCTACGGCGGTGCGACATCTCTTCAATCCGCCATGGACGGGATGCGTATTCAACGAGGCTTCGCTTCCGCTCGGACCGTTTGAGATTGTCTTCTCCCCTTGCGGGGCGGAGGGTGATATGGTACAATCCGCGCCGTTCTAAAGCCGAAGCAGGCGACGGAGCGGCGGTACCGGGGCAGGCCCCCCGGGACCATCCGTCGGCCAAGGGTTCTCTCAATGGTGGAGGGATGGCGATGAAGTCTCTCAATCAGCTGGATACGCCTGTTGCCAAGGCTCTGGAAGCGCAGCGGGTCAACCGCCTGGCGCATTTCGACGTGCCCGGCCACAAGGGCGGGCGCATGAATCCGGCGCTGAACGAGTATTTCGGCGCCAAGCTGATGTCGCTCGACGTCAACTCCATGAAGCCGCTCGACAATCTCGCGCACCCCGTGTCGGTCATCAAGGACGCGCAGGCGCTGGCGGCGAAGGCGTTCGGCGCGGACAACGCATTCTTCATCGTGAACGGCACGACGGCCGCCGTGCAGACGATGATCTTCGCATCCATCCAGGCCGGGCAGAAGATCATCCTGCCGCGCAACGTACACCGCTCGGCTATCAACGCGCTCGTCGTGAACGGGGCGGTTCCCGTGTACGTGAACCCGCAGGTGAATCCCGAGCTCGGCATTCCGCTGGGGATGCGGCTTGCGGACGTCGAGGCGGCGATTACGGCCAATCTGGACGCGAAGGCCGTCTTCGTCAACAATCCGACCTACTACGGGATCTGCTCGGACCTGCGCTCCATCGTCGCGCTCGCCCATGCGCACAACATGCTCGTGCTGGTGGACGAGGCGCACGGGACGCACTTCTATTTCTCGGACAAGCTCCCCGTCTCGGCGATGGCGGCGGGGGCGGACATGGCGGCGTGCTCGGTCCACAAGACG
>SAMEA104315424__coassemble_421_pt1 | contig 42086 bp, 28 predicted proteins | sample SAMEA104315424__metabat2_low_PE_034 | metagenome-assembled genome bin SAMEA104315424 (sample SAMEA104315424) | gut metagenome | biome: Monkey gut; feature: monkey-associated habitat; material: faeces | place: China | collected 2013 | reverse complement strand
TCATGAACACGCCCGTCAAGTCCGGCGTCTTCCCCGCCTTGGGCTTCAGCGTGATGACGCCATTCGTTTCAGGATAGCATCTTGCGCCCGTCGCGTCCGTGCAGTAGGCCAGCCGGAAATCGCCGTTGCCGACGCCCGAAATCCGCACCGTCTCGCCGTCAAAGTGACACGTACCGTCGAGCAGGACGGGCGTCCCGTTGACGCAAAGCCGCCCCTTCGTGAAATCGCCCGCGCGCACCACAATCGCGGACTCGCCTGTCGGCGCGGCCGAACAGACTTCCGTCTGGATGGCGCCGGCATAGCACGGTGCCGTCTTGTCCGCCACCAGCGGATTGCCGGCGAAGTCCACCGTCCGAAACGCTTCAGGGATCTTCTCGTTAAAGCCAAACGCGCCGCGCGCCGCTTCCGACTGCACCGCCGAGACGTGCCGGAAATCGCCGAACGTCGGCACGGCCAGCGTGGCGGCGGCATCCAGCACGCAGTTGACGGACGAAGCCAAGATGCCCTGCGGCTCCGTCGAGACCTCCGTCGCATAGACCTCGTCCTTCGGCACGACGCAGAACTGGAAACTGGGCTTGGCCGTCTCGACCGTGTGGTGCAGGACGGCCTCGCCGACGAACACGCAATTGAAGCAGGATACGCCGTAGCCGACGAAGAATCGTCCGGCCGACTGCTGGACGGTGGCGCTCACGTGCGTGCCGCCATAGATCGCGCCCGCGTTCACCGCTCCGCCGTTTTCGATGTAGACGCTCAAATGGGAGTTGGCGTTATAGGAACCGCACCCCGACGAGGCGGCCGTGCCGTTCGCGACGAGGTAGCGCACGAGGTTGCCGCCCGCGACATTGCCGCCGCGCAGGGCGGAACCGTCCCGTACGGTCGAATCGACCACGAACGCCTGATCATTGGCCTGATAGGCCGCAGTGGCCGCCGCATCCCGGGCGTTTCCGGTCATGAGGACGCAGCCGCCGAAACTGGCCTCGTAGTCGTTGTTGCGCCCGCTCGCATGGCCGTCAGCCAGGGTGAAGCCCTTCACGACGGCCGCCGCGCCGTTGCAGATCACGACGCAGCGGACGGCTCCGGCCCCCGTGCCGTCCGGGCCGTTGCCCTTCTGCCCGATGACGAACGTCCTGTCTTTCCCGTCGGTCGATTCCAGCGTGAGGGCCTTGTCGATTACGACGCGGGCGAGCGTTCCTCCGGGGCCTGCGGTTTCGTCGGCGTTGTAGACGCCCGGACGCACCTTCACCGTGTCGCCTTCCGCCGCCGCATCGACGGCGGACTGGATGGATCGGTAGGGAGCGGATTCCGATCCGTTCGGAGAATCGGAACGGCCGTTGCAATCGACCCACCAGACCTGCACTTCGCCGAATGCGCACAGCCCCAACGAGAGGGAGACCGCAGTGAACGCCTGTTTTGCGAAACCATTCATTTTGACACCTTGCCTTCCTTTGATTCCTGTTGTTCTTTCCTGTTGACCAATTCATACGCGAGCGGCGCCGCGTAGAATTCCGCCAGCGCGATCGTCGAGTAGTCGTAGTGGGACAGCGCCGCCAGGACATCCTCTCGATACTTGCCCGCATAGGCGCAGATCGCGGCGGCGGACAGCGGCGCGGTCATGGTCTTGCGCTCCACGTCCTTCCTCCGGCCCAGCACCTTTCGGTTGCGGTTCGTGTTGCTGGAGACGGCCCGCACCTCCGCCAGCGTCTTCTGCGGCCACCAGTTCCAGCCCGCGCGCCAGTTGGCGTACTTGAACGGACGCTCCGCGACGTTCGGATAGCCCTTGTACAGCGCCATGGAGGAGTGCGCGTAGTCCGCGCTCCGCGCAAGGCCCGTCCGGAGCTTCTGCGCCACCGCGGCGTCCTCCTCCCGCTCGGCAAGCGTCGCGAGGCATCCCTGCGCACAGCCGACGTAGATCCAGAGCCCGTTCGGCGCGACCTTGAAGGACTTCTTCACCTCCTGGTCGTGGCCGCATCCGAGTTCGCAGATCTGGAGGTAGGTGAGGCCGCCGGCTTCCGGGCGCGGGAACCTCAGGCCCAGCGTCCGGCGGTAGGCGGCCTTCCACTTCTCCTCGCCCGTCGCGTCCGCCAGCGCCCGCAGGCAGAAGAGGTACTGCGTCGCGGCGCGGAACGGAAGGCTTCCCTTGTAGAGCGGCCCCGCCTTCTCGCCCTTGAACGGCGCCTCCATCGGCGGACGCCAGTCCGCCGCCGCGAGGGCCTCGCCGACTTCCTTCAGCTTGGCGACGATCCGCGCCTTGAGCGCCGCGTCGCAGAGTCCGCTGTGCAGGTAGGCGTCGAGGCCGAGGAACCACGGCACGGTCTGGTCGGGCCCGCCGATCGGAAAGTGGCATTTTCCGTCCGTCCCCACGCCACGCGCGACGAACCCAGGCTCGTCCGAGACGGACGCGAGGAGCAGAAGCCCCTCCGCGAGGACGCGGCATCGGCGGGCGTCTTCGGGATCGCGCGTCCGCTTCGCCCGCAGGGCCATCGCCTGCAGGAACGGCCCCGTGAACATCGGCCCGTTCTCGATCGGGCACCAGTAGCCCATCGCGTTCGGACGGTTCTCCGCGCAGTCCTTCGGCGTCGGCACGTCGCCGAGAAAGTCGTAGAGAAGCCCCTGCGGCGAGACGAACTTCCACAGGGCCTCTACGGCCTCATCCGCTGTTCCGCCGGACAACGCCGCCGTGCCCAGCGCGATGGCGGCGAGAACGAGCGTCCTCGCGTGAAGCCGGACGCTTTTCCTGTTGCCGCGGCTTCCATCCTCGTCAGCTCTGCCGTGCTTCGCTTGGCGCATCATCATTCCTTCACCTCCTGCCTAACCACGAGCTCATAGGGCGCAAGTTGGGCGCTTGCCGTCCTGTCGCTTCCGTAGACGCGATACTCCACGCGCTGCGTCCTGTCCGTCAGGTTGGCCGCAAGAAGGACGATCCGCCCGTCGGCGCGGCGCCACCAGTTCCCGATCACGTCCGGCATCGTCGCGAACGAGCTGGGCGGAAGCCTGTACGTCTTGTCGAAAAGGCGATAGTGCGGACGACGTCCGAGCCATTCGTACGTCTTTCGGCCGATCGGCGAGACGATGCGCATCTCGTCCATTAGATTCCCGTAGGCCAGAACGTCCATGTGCCTCTGCCGGAATGCGCACAACTGCCTCAGGATGGCGCACTTGTCAGGACGGTCGAGGATGTCCTGCAGGAACCAGCCGAGCGAATTGCCCCACAAGAGCTCGCGAGTCTGAAGTGCGCGGAAGGCCCCCGGATCGTCGTCGTTGTTCTCTGGGCTTCCGAAATACGTCGTGTAGCCGGAATAGACCGCGTTCATGAACGGCACGTCCTCAGGAGTGCGGCCGACGACCTGCAGAAAGCCGTCCACCATGCCGATGTAGGCCTCGCACTCCCCTTCCGTCGTCAGGAACGCCCCCCTGTCGTTGTAGGCCTTGCGAATCGGCTCCAGCGCCGCCGCATACCCTTCGTACCACCATCCGCCGCCGCCCGCAGGATGAGGATGCCCCGGATCGTAGCAAGGCTGCCCTTCCGCCGCGCCGATCTGGTCCAGGAAGAGCGATGTCGCGCCCAGCTCGCCGAGGATGCGTCCGGCAAAGCGTTGCATCACGCGGCGCCACGCAGGGCAGGCCGGGCACATGACCGCAAGCGGCGGCGTCCACGGCGCGTACTTCTCTATCGCCCGCGAGCCGTCCACCTTCATCACGGCATACGGCTCGGCCATCAGGAACCCAGAAGTCGATGCGCTCCACAGGCGCCCGTTGGCATAGGGCATCGGCACCTGCCCGATCGACTCGCAAAAGGCGATGCACTCCCTCGTGCCGGGCTGTGCGGGGAAGTATTCGGGATAGTTGACGTCATGCCCCGAATGCTGCCAGAGGTGCCAGTGAAGCCCCGTCGCAAAATCCGGGAACACCGTCTTGGCCCGGACCAAAATGTTGGAGACCTCAGCCGGATGGCAGTGTACGTTGATCCAAAGCGGGATCTCCGCCATCCGACGCGGATATGCCGGGATGTCCTTGATGGGGCCCTTCGCGCACCATTTCTGCTTCAGGGCGAATGCCCGGTACCGCCGTGCCGCCGCCCACCAGTCGCCCTTGAGGGGAGCCGTCACAACGGGGTAGCGCGGGCCTTCGGCCGCCTTTCCAGGCACTCCGCCCCATTCGACCGGCGTATGGAACCGAATGTTCTGCTCGCCGTCGACCACCATCGTCTTCTGCCGGGCATCCGGGTCCTCCGCAGCCAGATAGAGCCCGTCAGAGCCGACAAAGGCGGCGGCAACCTGCGGATAGTGCCCAAGATACTGGAAGCGCGACTCTTTCGGACCTCCCGCACGATTCCGGAAAAGGCGGGCGCCGTGATCCTTCCACGGCAGCATCACATCCGCCTCGCCGTTCGCAGTCAAGCGGCCAAGCCTCGGGAAATCAGTCGTCAGCAACGCCCACTTCTCGGAGCGGTTGTCAAACCGCAAGCGCCAGGCGAGCGATCCGTCCGCGCGCCTGTCAATGACGACCTCGGCATCCAGCGCAGCCCTCTCCGCCCCAAGCGGCAGATCGTGCCATGCAAGGACGATCTCCGTATCCGACTCCCGATAGGCCCGCGACGTTGCCATGGACGGCGAAACCGTCAGCCGCTCCTCCCGATTCGAGCCGGCGGAGAACTCCGCCGTCCACAGCTCGCCGCCGCCCGTCGCGAACGTCGCCTCGCCAGAGCGGATGTGCCGCAGCACGTTCGCGCCGTCAAACGCCACTTCCATACCGGCATGTGCCGAGGATGCGCCGGCAAGCAACATCCCCGCGATCGCCAATGCCCTTGTTGTCTCCACGTTCCTCATTCTGCGCGTATTGTAGCAGATGCGCATTTGCGGACATGACATTTAAGACAATAGTTTCATGACAGATACGACAACGGATCTGATATAATCCATCCCCATGAAATCGATCCCAATGAAATCCATCCTGCTCTTCCGGTCCTCCTTCTCCCGCTTGAATCGGATGGAAACGGATGCCATCTTCAGGCATGCCCACACGCGCAATTGGTCTGTCCATACCGTCGAGTACATGAACGCCGCATTAGAATACTATCGCGAGGCAAAGGCGCCGGACCGAGTCAACCTCAAGGCACTGTTTGACATGTGGCACCCGGACGGTTGCATAATCGAATGCTGTGGTTCGCGCTCCTGCTTCCAAAGCCGCGACTTCCGGCGGATACCAACGGTTTTCCTCGATCAGAGCCCGTCGCCGAGAGACAAGCCCGCCGTCTGCGTCTACAGCGACAGCGAAGCCATCGCAAAGCTTGCCGCAAAGGAACTCCTCCAGCTGGGCCTCGACGGCTTCGCCTTCGTCAAGTGGTTCGAGCCGCTGGCATGGAGCGAGAAGCGCGGCGAAGCCTTTCGCAGGGCCATCCTTCAGCACGGCAAGACCTATCATGAATTCACGATGGCAGAACCCTGCGCAATCCAAGAACACGACAAGGACCTCGCGCGATTCCTCCTGCACCTGCCAAAGCCCTGCGGGATCTTCGCCGTCAACGACATCTGCGCGAAACAGATCGCCACAGCTTGCGCCAAGCTGAATATCTCCATCCCCGAGGATGTCGCCATCGTCAGCGTGGACAACGACGAAACAATCTGCGAGAACCTCCCGGTCACGCTGACCAGCATTGAGCCGGACTTCTCGTTGGCCGGACGAATCGCCGCCGAACTTTTGGACTCGCTGATGCTGGGGCGCGCGCGCAATGTCGCAAGCCGTCCGTTCGGCGTGAAGAAAATCGTCCGCCGGGCGTCGGCAAACGGCATGCGCACCCACTGCAGGCACGTTTCCGCCGCGATCGAGTTCATCCGGACGCACGCCTGCCAAGGGATCACCCCGTCCGACGTCATCCGGGAGATTGGCTGCTCGGCAAGCCTCGCGAACCTCAGGTTCAGGCAGTTCCGGAAAGCGACCATCCTCGACGAGATCCACCTGCGGAGGATCGAACAAGCCAAGGAGCAGCTGCGCGGCGGCATGAATTCGATCGAAACGATCGCCGGCGTATGCGGATACGCTTCCGCGACCGACTTCAGCCGAACGTTCAAGCGCTACGTCGGCAAATCACCGCTGCGGTGGAAGAAAGGCGCGACGCCATAGGGGGTCCCATCCCGAACGCGGCGAGCGCCGTCGCACAAAACAGGCGCTCCGGCAAACGCGCCGCCTACCTGAAGATGAACCTCGACTGGATGCGGTAGCCGGCGACGCACAGGACCACGTCGCAGATCAGCTTCGCCAAGCCACGGGATGCGCCGATCGTCGAAAGCAGGGAAACGCCTGCGTTGCTCACCATTATAACGGCGATGCACAGAAGCGCGTACTTCCACGCGGACGACGCCACCGGCCCCGACGAGCGGAAGACAAATGCCCGGTTCACGGAATAGTTGAACACCGAACTGAGCAGACGCGCCGTGAGGCCGCTCGCCCATATTACGCCATAGCGCTCCGTTCCGCAGGCGGCAAGGGCTGCCGCAAACGCCCAAGCCAGCGCCTGGTCAAGCGCAAAGGAGGCAATCGAGACGCCGGCGAAGCGGAAGAAGTCGGCGAAGACAAGCCTGTTGATGCGGATCGTATCCCTCAGCGGGCTGAAATGCGTGCCGGCGTTGCCGTCTTCATATATCGTGCGGATCGGGACGATCCCAAACGCGATTCCGGCCCTTGCGGCAGAGATCAGCACGCCCATTTCATACTCAAACCCGTCGCCCTTCACGCCAACGAGAAACGGCAGCAACGATGACGAGAACGCCCGCAGCCCGGTTTGGGTATCCGGAAGCCATTTGCCGTGTACCAGTCCGAAAGCAGCCGTAGCCCAGCGGTTCCCCCACCACGAAAGGAACGGGACCGAGGATTGCGAGAAATCCCTGCTGCCGAGATAGAGTTTCCCCGGATCGTCGAGCAGCGCCTCGGCAAGCCGCCGGCAATCCTCGACATCATGCTGTCCGTCGGAGTCGGCGGTGACTACGCCCTTTGCGTCCGCGAAGCGGGAACCGATGAACGCGAGGCCGGTCTTCAGCGCCGCACCCTTTCCGCGGTTCGCCTCGTGGCGCAGCACGGTGCAGCATGGCCTATCGGACAGCTCGTCGAATAGCGCGCGATACGCCTCGCCGGAGCCGTCATCGACTACAACTATCCGGCGAAAGCCATGTTCGGAGAGCCTATCGACATAATCAACCAGGCCAGCCACAGGCTCGTAGGCAGGTATCAGCAACACGACATCCATAGCCGTCAATCCCTGCAAGGCACAAGCATGGCAACGGCATGCACCTCGATCCCGACGCCTGCGCCAACGGCATCCATGCCTTCGTTCGTCTTTCCCTTCACGGAAACGGAAGTCTCGGGGACATCAAGGTATGCGGCGAGCCTTGCCCTTATCGCGTTGACGAAAGGACGAATCTTTGGCCGCTCGCATATCACCGTGGCATCGACGTTGCCGACGTCATACCCGGCATCGCCAATCTCCTTTACTACCGAGCACAACATGACCGCAGAGTCGGCTCCGCGCCAACGGGGATCGGTATCCGGGAAATGGGAGCCGATGTCGCCCAAGGCCGCAGCCCCAAGCAGGGCATCGATCACGGCATGTATCAGCACATCGGCATCCGAATGCCCGATCAGCTTCGGGCAACCATGGATGGGAACGCCGCCCAGTTTCTGGGCAACGTCTCCATCAAACGGCTCATTTGCCGCAAACCGGTGCGAATCATATCCGAAGCCAACCCTCATCATTGCCCCCGCAATGAAAACATAGATCCGGAAATGGCGTCTCCAGGGAAGGGAGACGGCGACGTCAGCCAATCTTGATGTGGATGCCGTTCGGCGGCGGCGCGGAGAGAGACCCGTCAGGGGCTGAGGCCACCACTATCGACGGCTTGGACGGGACCCCGCCCTTCTTCGCGCGCGGCGGCCCGATAAGGCAGCTGTGGACGCGGCCGTCGGTGCGCGGGGCGTTCTCTACGGTGCATTCGTCCCTAAGAAGATCCAGCACCTCCGAGATCTTGTCCTCGCCGATGTCGCGATGGGCGTTTTCACGCCCGCGGAACTGGAGGGAAAGCCGCACCTTGTTCCCGTCACAGAGGAACTGGCGTATCTGACGCAGCTTGTGCTTCAGGTCTCCGACATCCGTTCCGGGATGGAACTTGACTTCCTTCACCTGTGTGGTCTTCTGGGCCTTGCGCTGCTGCTTCGCCTTAATCGACTCCTCATAGCGGAATTTGCCGTAGTCCATTATCTTACAGACCGGCGGCTGCGCATTCGGAGTTATTTCAACCAGATCAAGCCCCTGGCTTTCCGCCATGCGCTGGGCCTGGTTCGTCGGCATTACGCCGAGCATCTGACCATTTGCGTCAAGAACGCGCACCGCAGGTACGCGAATCTTGTAGTTGACGCGAGTGAATGTAGCGATACCTCACCTCTCGTTGTTGTTTGCGTATTAGTTTCTTTTCGCTTCCAAGCGAAAACGTGGCACATTATAGCACATATGCATCATGCGCCGCAACCCCTGCCCGGAACCCGCCGGCTCACTTCCCGATGGCGAACGCGCCAAGCGGCAGACAGGCATCGCTGTAGAGTGCGCCGAACCAGGGCCCCGAATGGAGATAGCGGAGCTTGACAGGCTCCTTGACGCCATCAGCCACGACGACGAGTTCCCTCCCCTTCACGGCGCCGTCCCACCTGGACTTGCCGTTGCGGTCCTTACCCTCGACAAGATTCCGGATCTTCGCCGGCTTCCAGACGCCGTCCGGCCCGCAGATCTCGAAGCCGACGTCGACCGAGCGGTCGGGATTGTAGACATACCAGCCCTCCGCGTCGTTGAACGAGAGGACGAAGGCATCACCCTCGATCTTCCAGCTTTTAAGCGTCGGCGAGTTGTCTTGCACGGATGCCCAGCCGTAGTCGCGGCGGAGTGCATGGAGCGCAAGCCTCTTGGCGACAGTGCGCTTGTCGTTCGGATGGATGTCCTTCAGGTTGCCGACATCGTTTATTACGGCCATGCCCGCGTTCGGCTCCTCCGCATCGAACTGTGCCTGCGCCATCTGAATGTTGGCGATGCCAGTGTAGCCCCAGGGCGCGAGTTGCACGAAATAGAGCTTCATCGCGGGATTGGCGAACTCCTTCGCCCATCCGTTGTAGAGCGCATGCATCTTGTTCGCGTAGCGCTGGTACTCGCCCGCATTGTTGCAGCCCTGGTACCATATGAAGCCTCGGCACGCCATCGGCACATAGGCTGCGACCATGCCGTTCCAGAGGGCGGACGGCTGCTGGATCCAACCTTTGATCGGCCCCTTGCGCATTTCATCCTTCCAGCCCTTCGCGGAGACGATCTTCCAGTCGCGCTCGGCGTCGAGGCCCGAGAGCCCCTCATAGCCGGAGCGCGGCGTCCAGGCGTCAATGTTCGTGCCGCCCCACGAACTGTCCACAAGGCCAATCGGGATGTCGAGCGAGTTGGCGAGCTCAAGCGCATAGTAGTAGCCCATCGCGGAAGGCATCCGTCTCCCCTTCCTGAAGCCTTCGAGCATGGCCGGTGTCATCTTTACCCATTCAACCTTGTACCCGTAGCGCGGAGTTTCCGAAGCGACGAGCGGAGTCTTGACGAGACGCACAAACGGCTTGTCCGTGCTCGAAAGGGTCATCGCGCCCCATCCATCGCGGTAGCGCGGGCTGCCACCCCAGATCGGGCAATCGGTGTTCGACTGGCCGGAACACATCCACACCTCGCCAACAAGCACGTCGGAGATCTCGGCCACATCCGTCTCTTCATCCCAAAGCCACCCTGACACGCATTCGGCAACACGCAGCACACGGCTTTCCTTCGATGCCGCCATCTTTGGCAGGTTCACAGACCAAGCCCCATCAGCTGCGGCCACCGTCTCGACGCATGAATCGGCAAAGGACACCTTTACCTTCCTTCCTGGTTCCGCCTTGCCCCACACCGGAACATCCATCTCGCGCTGAAGCACCATGCCATCCGAAAAAGGCGTCGCCATTTCGATCTTTGCGAAAAGCGAAGGCGCCAGCAGAACTGCCGAAAAAGCGAACACTACCGATGATTTCACGACTCGATTCCTTTCTTTGTTTCCTTGCCGGTGCCTGACATTATATCAAAAAGCGCCTCAATCTCATCCAACGACTTCCCCTTCGTCTCCGGGATGAGCCGCGCCGTCGCGAAATACAGCATTCCCATCGTCGCGAAAAACAGAAACACCAGGCCGAACCCTCCGACGTTCGCGACCGGCAGAAATGCCGCTGCAAGCCCCCAGGCGACGAACTGGTTTGAGAAGAGCGCAATGGACATCCCCTTTGCGCGAATCCTCGTTGGCATCAGTTCCGAAAGCACGAGCCACACACATACGCCCGGACCGAATGCGTAGAAGAACACAAGGGCGAGGAAAGACGCGAGCGTGAGGCACCCCGTCCCAAATGACGGCGCAAGCCACCCTCGCTCCATGGCAAAGAAGATCAAGCCTATGAACGCAAGCGAGACCGAGAGTCCTGCCGTCCCAATACGCAACAGGAATGTGCGGCCCTTCCGTTCCACAAGGCCAACGACAAGAAGCGTGACGGCAAGATTCAGAGCCTTGATGGCACAGTCCCCCGCATTGCCCCAAGCCCCTGCGAGACCCGCCTTCTGGAACAGCACCACCGCATACGGCACCACGCATCCGAAGCCGATGAGCTTATTGAGCGTAAGCACCGCCAGAGCCAGCAGGAACGGGATTACATACTTGCGTTGGAACAATGTATCCGAAGCCATCATGACGGACGGCGCAACCGTCCGCTCTCGTTCTTTCGCGCCATTGTGATTCAACTTCCGCTCCAGCCATGCAGGCGACTCTGAAGCGAGACATGTGCATGCGAGCAAGGCTGCGCCCGGCAGGAGAGTCCACCAGAAACTAATCCGCCAGGCCATCGACTTCGCCGTATCCGAAACCTGATCTGCCGCCGCATCCGCAGCGCCAAAGACATTCGCAAGCACAATTCCGGAAATGGATGCAAGGACAAGTCCAATGCCAAGGAACAGCTGGAATATCGCCGTCCCCCTTCCACGGCAATCTGCCGGAAGCGCCTCCGCGAGGTAAAGCGGCATCGCCATGCTGAGCAGACCGCAACTCATGCCCTGCAACATCCGCCCGGCCATTATCACGCTGAAACTGCGCCCCGACAGACATATTACAGGAATCGCAACAAGGAAAAGCGATGCCGCAAACAAAAGTGCAGCCCGTCTGCCGAGCCTGTCGCACAGGCACCCCCCGACCGCCGACGCGAATATGCCGCCAAGCATCACGCCTCCGACAATCCAGCCAATCTGCGCGTCAGTATAGAGTGAAAGCGCACGGATGTACGGCAATGACACGGCAATTATCCCGAAGTCGATGCCGCACATGAGGCCGCCAAGACCACCGACAAGCAGCAGGAAGCGAACCGAACGTCTCATCGTGTCAGTCCAGAGTCTCGCAGATCTGGCGGATCTTCGCGACGGACGCCGCGAAGAAGTTCTTCTCGAAGTCGCACGAGAACGCCGCGACGTGCGGCGTCACGAGGCACTTCGGATGCCGAAGAAGGCGGCTCTTCACGTCCGGCGGCTCGTCGCACATTACGTCAATCGCCGCACCGCCAATCGTCCCCGCGTCGAGTGCGTCCGCAAGAGCCTCTTCGTCGATTACAGGCCCCCGGCTCGTATTGACGAGAATAGCGTGCGGCTTCATCAGCTTCAGCCGCCGAGCGTCGATGAGTCCCTTCGTATCGGACGTGAGCGGACAGTGGATGCTCACGTAGTCGCTTTCCTTCAACAGCGTCTCCAAGTCGGTCGAATCCGGCGCAAACGGGTCGTAGTGCAGCGTCTTCATGTCGAAGCCGCCCATCATCTTCTCGACACGCCGCGCAATGTTGCCGTAGCCGATCAAGCCGAGCGTGCGGTGCGAAATGTGCCAGTCCATCCCCTCGACCTTGCCCCATTCATAGCCGGCCTTCGCCCGCGCGTTGTACTGCGGAATCTGGCGGATGTAGCTGACGAGAAGCGCGACGGCATGCTCCGCAACGCTTTCGGCGATGGACTCCGGCGTGTTGTAGACGCCGATGCCGTGCGCCTTCGCCCAATCGCAAGGAAGAGCATCCAATCCAGAGCCTGAACGCAGCAGCGCCTTGACGGACGGCATTTCCTCCAGCGCTTCTGGCTTCAGACAAAGGTTCGGCCCGAACATCCAGAGGACTTCCGCGTCCGGAAACGTCGCGAGCAACGCCTCCGGCGTCTCGCACCGCTGCGCCCTGAAATCGCAGAACGTACGCAGCTCTTCCGCCGTTCCGGCTGGCAGCCGATCCTCGCCGCTTGTCACCAATCTTACTTTTCTCATTTTCGCTTTTCCTTCTTACGCCTGTTCGCACGCCGCGCGAAACGCGCGGATGCCCGCCGCCATCGCGCCCCAGTCGCTCGTGCCGGCGAACCAGTCGACGCCACGCGCCCTCCAGCGCGGGAAGTCGCCCGCAGCCGTGCCAAGGATCTTGCCCGCCTTCTTTATCTTCATGGCAATCTCGTCAATCACCCTGTTGAGTTCTGGATTGTCCATCTGGTTCAGGATGCCCATCGAGCCGGAGAGGTCGCACGGGCCTATGCAGAACGAATCTATGCCGGGAACCTTCAGGATCTTGTCGAGGTTCTTCACCGCATCGACATGCTCTATCTGGCAGATGACGAGCGGCCATTTCTCGGATGCCTTCACGTAGTCGAAGAAATCGACGGCCCCGTAGCGCACGGCGCGGCGAACGCCGCATCCGCGGACGCCCGTCGGCGGATAGCGGCAAGCCGCGACGGCCGCCTCGGCGAGTTCGGGCGTGTTTACCATCGGCACGATGATGCCGTCCGGCGCAAGGTCGAGGTACGGCTTGATCAGCATCGGCTCGTCGGCACGGACGCGCACAAGACCCGCGCAGCCCGTGCCGCGCAAGGCGATCAGGTGCCGCTGCACGTCCTGGATCGTGTGCGGCGCGTGCTCCGCGTCGATCCAGCAGAAGTCCATCCCGCAGTCGCCGGCAAGCTCGCCCACGATCAGGTCGCTCATCGTCACCACGCAACCGATGGACGTTCTACCCGCCTTCAGATTGTCAAACAGCCTGTTTCCGATCTCCATTGCATTTGATCCTTTCTCATTTTGGAGACATCCGCAAAGCCTCCAAGGCCCTAAAACCACATGCGCGACATTGTACCAAAACCGGGCACCCCATAACATCCACAGGTTTCAAATTACAATGATAATTGTTTCTTGAAATTGCCCGGAAACCGCTATGGCAATCGCCCCAATGGACGAGCGAACGACATCCAAAATCATGCGATGCCGCCATTCGCATGACATTACGGTTAGTTATTGATTTTGCATTTTCATAATTGGCAGTTCTACATTGCCGTGGTACATTACGCGTCATGGAACTAAGGCATATCAGGTACAAGGCGATTTCCCGTCCGCCTTTTTGGTATAATACCTTTTCAAATTCGGCAGTTCATGACAATAATGAAGTGGCAAGATTCAAATCGAGTCAACAATGACAGCAATTCTGCAATCTCAATTCCAGAAGAGGTATAGACAATGAAAGACACCAAGACGACAACCCCTGCACTCTATGGAATCTCTCACTCGAATCGTAATTTCAACGATAAGTATTGTTGGGGCAAGAACCAGTTTAACTCGTCATTCCCAGTTGCCTTGTGCTGTTATATGCGCGACAAAAAGTATGGCACGGTTTTAATTTCTCAACATGGGAGAAATACGCAAACATCTGTTGTAAGTCTCGATGATGTCTTTGGCACGACGCAACCCAATGAACGGTTGAAGTTTTGTTTCGAGTCAGCCTTTACTCCTTATGGCGAATTTGTCGAAGATGAAATGGAGGTCATTGATCTTGTCATCAAGGATTTCGCCACAGATGCATTTATTCGTCCATTGGAAATCAAACTGACGACATTACCAGACGATGGAACTTCATCGTTTAGCGAAGACAAATATGGTTCTGAAATTGTCGTTAGGTCTCCAACTATGCGTTATCTTGCGCTTGGTATCGCGCAAAAATGTGGCGCAAAGGATCGTGATAAAATTAAAGACATTTTTCACGATATCTGTAAGAGCATTCGTGACTGGGGCAATCAGGCAGAAATGCTTACTAAGCGACAGGCTATTTTTGCTGCGTTAGACAAGTTTTTATTGGCATTTGAGGGCTTTCAGCAACCACTCTTGTTACAACCTGTTTGGAAAACGAATGGCAAGGAACCCAAATTGGCCGAGAATTGTCTTGACGTGTTCACATGGACAGACTTTGCGTTGGCTCGTACGCTGTATGATGTTTCAATTTCCGCTCGGAGTGACAATGCTATAACACGGCCTCAGAGAGCGTTGCTGCGTTTGGCGAGATTCTTGTATGAATTTTCAAAGGTAGGAAAGGTCTATCAGCAGCCCATCTATGATGGTATGACATTTGACACACTCGGAGATAAGGAGTTTGCCTTAAATGGACATAAGACGAACAAATACATGTCATGCGCAAGATTGCTTAAGCCTATTGTTCAGAAGCGTGAAATCAAGAATATCGTTTTAGGCGGAGGGCAGAAATACTTAAGCCCAGAGAGGCGTTTCGATGCGATTTTATTCTTCTCGACCGACCTGTTTGAGGACTGACAATGAGGATCGTTGATTTATTTTGTGGTGGCGGCGGACTTTCACATGGACTTGCTCAAGCTGGGCATGACATTGTCGCCGCCTATGATTGGTGGCAGCCTGCGCTTGATTTCTACAATCGGAATATTCTTGATCATCATGCTTACAAGTTGAATCTCTCGGACGTTCCTAAAGCTGTTGCGGAGATTCGCCGTTGGAACCCAGATGCGATTGTTGGAGGCCCGCCTTGCCAGGACTTCTCATCCGCAGGGAAGCGAGATGAGAATGGAGGTAGGGCAAGTTTGACAATATCTTATGCGAAAATAGTCACAACAATCCGGCCAAGAATGTTTGTGATGGAGAATGTTGAGCGCGCAATCAAAACAAAGACATATCGAAATGCTTTGAGGATGTTCAAAGAAGCTGGCTATGGATTGGCGGTTGCGGTGTTGGATGCTTCACTATGCGGCGTTCCACAAGCAAGGAAACGCATTGTTGTCGTAGGCGGATTGAGGATTTCAGTTGCCGAAGTGATAAGTCTTTATCGAGCCAATCAGTCGCATACGCCAATGACCATTCGCGATTATCTCGGCGCTGAGTTGGACTTTGACTATTACTACCGCCATCCAAGGAGTTATGCACGGAGAGGTGTTTTTAGCGTAGATGAACCGAGTCCTACAATTCGTGGCGTGAATCGTCCAATCCCGCAGGGATATCCCGGACATGAAGGAGATGCGGCTCCAATAACAGCACCTGGCCTACGTCCTCTTACCACTCGGGAACGTAGCCGGATACAGACCTTCCCTGCCACATGGGATTTGTCCGGTAATAAAAGCGATATCGAGCAGATTATCGGGAATGCCGTTCCATGTGCGTTAGGTGAGTTTGTTGGCCGGACGCTTATCACATTTGAAAGGATGAAACACCATAAAGAAGTCCCTGACCCAAATGTAGTTTCGGTGTTCTTCCAATACGATAATGCGCGGAGTGGCGATGTCCGCAATGTCGATCTAGAGCCTCTTGACCCTACTCTTGTTGCAAACGTGGATGAGAAGGTTGAAGCACCGGCTGACTACAAGCCGTGCCAGCCAGAACCGATTCAGATGCTTCTTGCCGTCGAGCGAAAGAAAGCTCGTATATCGGCAAGGCAAACAGCCAAGGGCATTAAGGGCAAGAAATTTGTAGTGAAACGGAATGCTATGAAGAATCCTCGGAACAAAAAAACGTAAGTGACGCAATGGAAGAATCGACAACCAAGAATTTGGCTTATAGGGCACTGCGGATCGAGGATCTTCCGAAAGATCTTCAGCCGAGGGAACTTCTAAGCAAAGTTGGACCGCGTCACGTCGGCGAGGACATTTTGCTTGCCATAATACTTCGCATTGGTATCGTGGGTGTTAACGCCGTCGATACGGCCAAACGCCTTTTGGTTGCATTTGGTTCACTGTCAGCCTTGGCCTCGGCCTCCTATCGTGAGATTGTCGCAAAGAAGATACCCGGGATCGGAAGGATCAAGGCACTTGGTATCGTCGCAGCCCTCGAGCTTGGGCGTCGTTGTTCGTATGCTGAACTGATGAAGAACAAGAATGGAAGCGACCTATATATCAAAACGACAGAGGATGCATATGATCTTCTTGTGCCAGAGGTTTACGGGGACAAACAAGAGCGGTTCTTTGTTGTCATGCTTGGCCCTCGCAATAAAGTGATTACACCACCTGTCGAGATTTCAAAGGGACAGCGCGATGAGGTAGCCTTGCAGCCGAATCTCGTCTTCGAGCATCCAATGAAAGAGGGGGCTCGGGCAATTGTAGTGGCGCACAATCATCCATCGGGTGATCCAATGCCTTCGGAAAGCGATATTGAAATGACCCGTAAGCTTGTCGAAGTTGGAAAGTTGATGAACATCCCTCTGTTAGATCATCTCATTATTGGTGTCCCATCCGGCAACCATTCTGGGTTCTTTAGCATTGCCGCATCAGGTGTAATAGAATTTTAGCTGGTGTCTTCTCTCCTGTCGGTTCAACTCTACAACTCTGTGCGAGAATGCAGCACATGAATGAATCTTCACTCAAGTGGAAAGTCCGGGCATCACGACACATCCTCTCGAAGCCGTGGCTGACGGTGCGGCAGGATACCGTCGAACTGCCCAACGGACACGTCATCCCCGAATACTTCGTCTTCGAGTACCCGGACTGGGTGAACGTCATTCCCGTGACGGAGGACGGGCGCATCGTCCTCGTGCGCCAGTACCGGCACGGTATCGGCCGCGTCTGCTGGGAGATTCCAGCCGGCGTGGTCGAGAAGACGGATCCCACGCCCCTCGCGGGAGCCCAGCGCGAACTCCTGGAAGAGACGGGATTCTCCGGCGGCGTCTGGGAGGAATTGATGCAGGCGAGCGGCAATCCGGCGGCCTTCAACAACATCACGTACTGCTACGTCGCGCGCGGCGTCCGGGCGACGGACGTTCCGCACCTCGACGCGGGCGAAGACCTTTCGTGGAGCCTGCACACGCCGGACGAGGTGCGCGCCTTGCTCGAACGCGGCGCTTTCGTGCAGTCCCTCATGGCCGCACCGCTCTGGAAATTCTTTTCACGAATCTCTCTCTCGAACGAACGGAAATGAGAATGCGAATGACGTCACACGATGCTATGGACGGCAAACGGGTGGCGCTGCAAGACGTATCTCTCCCGCTTGGGGTGCTTGTCAACTTCGGCAGGATGAGTCGAACAGGTTAGCGCATCCAACATGGAAATCTTGCGCGGCCGGCAGGCCATGTATTCAACCGCACACGACCTCAGAATCTACAATGGTGCGTTTTTCCTTCGAGAACGCGAGGCCGATCAGCGTAAGCGTCTTGCCGTTCCCGGCGAACTTGTCGGCGTAATGGTTCATCCTGATCTGCGCAATCGCCTCGGCGGCGGACTTGTCGAGCTTGAACTCGATCACGTAGCAGTGCTCCGGCGTTTCGAGCGCCATGTCGATGCGGCCCTCGTTCGTCTTCACCTCCGCCTCGGCAGCTACGCCGATCATCTTCAGGATCACGTAGACGATTGCCTGCCACATCTGCTCGTTCTGCCTGTCCGTGAGGTCATATGGGATGTTCGCGAAGAGCCGCTTCAGCGCCACGATGAACCTCTCCGGCTCATGGTCGTATAGCGCATCCACGGCATCCGCCTGGATGTCGTTCGCGAAGTTCTCGTCCTGCCCGGTGTAGGCAGGCACGACCTGACGGAGAAAGGAATTCTCCACCTCCAAATTCGGGAAATCGAGCGCATAGCGGCGCGACGCGCCACGCTGCTGGAACCCCTTGATCGTGAGGTAGCCTGTCTGGAAAAGGAGCGTCGTAAAGTCGGCCCTGTCCGGCTCGTAGGTCCCCAATACAGACTCGTCCACATCCACCTTCGCGAAATTCAGCGGTTTCGCCTTCAGCGTGTCCACGAGGAACGTCGTCATCGCCGTAGTGGACCAGTAGTTGCGCAGTTCGCCCGTCATGAGGCAACGTCCGAGCGAGACTGGGTTGATCACGCGCTCCGCCGCCGCATTGAACTTGTACCCGTCGTACCACCTCACGATCTCCGCGAAGCCCTGTTCGTCCGTCCAGCCGTTCTCCTCGGCGAAGCGGCGGAGAAGCCCAGGCAGGAACCGCTTTACCTCCTCGTGCGTGTAGCCGAAGAGCGTTGCCTGCCCCGAGTCGAGCGTGACGTCGACGAGGTTGTTGAGGTCGGAGAAGATCGAGACCTTCGAGAACTTGCTGATGCCCGTCAGTAACGTGAAGCGCTGCTTCCCTTCCAGCGTCTTTACGACGGAGTAGAGCGACTTGAGCGCGTTGCGAAACGGGATCACGTCCGGCGTGTTGAGCCTCTTCAGGAGCGGCTTGTCGTACTCGTCGACGAGCAGCACCATCTGCCCGTCCGGCGACTGCGCCGCGAGGTCGTTGATGAGGTTCGTGAACGTGATCGGCGCCGATTCCCCCTTTCGCAGCGCAACGCCGTTTCGCCTCGCCTCGTCGGCGAGAATGCTAGTGAAGAGACCCTCCAAGCCTTCCGCGCGGTCTGGCTGGACGCTTCCCAGGTCAAGCCGCAGGACGGGCCACTTCTTCGACCAGTCCCACAGCGGCTCGATGGAGAGTCCCCTGAACAGCTCGCGCTTCCCCTCGAAGAGCGCCTGGAGGACGGACACGGTGAGCGACTTCCCGAACCGGCGCGGCCGCGCGATGAAGAACTGCGAGCCGACCGACAGGTTGACGAGCGGCCAGAGGCGGTCGGTCTTGTCGATGTACGTGAAGCCGTTCTTGACGAGTTTCTCGAACGTGTATATGTCTGTCGCGAGCTTTTCCATGCCGCACATTATAGCAGAATGTCGAACCGTGGCGCATGGGAGGGACGCGATTCATCGCGTCCGCCGCCAACGGGCAACGGTCGCGCAGGAGCGCGACCCTCCCGCTAAAATGAAACCTAACACCTGAAACCTAACACCTAAAACCTATCACCTATCACCTAACACCTATCGTCACTGAAGGACAAGCATCGCCTCGGGATCCTGCGTGACGATCGGCAGCGCGGGCGCTCCGATGCGGAAGAGGGCATCCTCCGCCACCTTCGGGACCGAAAGCGACCACACCTCGGCCTGGCCTGACGCCTTCTTGCCGCGCAGGATGTCTGGCTTCGTGCTGAAGCCCCTCTCCGCGACCGCCGCTCCGGAGGCGTCGCGCAGCGCAGCGCTCATCGCCTCCTCGGGCTTGAGCATCACGCACACGTCCGAGCCGGACGCCGGAACGAAGAAGTAGTACCTGCGGTTGCCGGGCGCGAAGAGCGGAACGCCGCCCACCGCCTCCACGCCCTGGCCGGGCCATTCCGACTCGATGTCTACGCTGGAATCCGTATGGACCTCGAAGCGGGTGACGTTTTTCCCCTTGACCTTCGCGACATGGGTGTAGTCGAGATCCGTGAACGAGAACCTTCCGAGGTCCGTGCCGACCGCATCGCGCAGCTGAACCGTCACGCTGTTCGACTTCCTGCCCAATGGCTTGCAGCGGAAGCGTATCGGATACTCGCCCGCCTCTCCGTGGTACTGCACGAACGTGAACCGTCCGCGCAGGTTGCCCGTGCGCACGGGCTTCGCAAGGCGTTTCGCCTTCGTCGCGGGACGCAAGGCGCGGTAGTCGATGGGCGCGGTCTCGAAGCTCAACGCCGCCGGATCCTCCTTGAACCGCGACGCCCAGGCCGCCATGTCAACCCGCGTCACGCTGCCGCCGCGATCTACGGACAGCGTCCCCGTCACGTTCTTCAGCCCCGCCCCAGGCAATGTAGCGAAGGAGAAGTCGCGCCCATTCCCGGAAAGGTGGAGTGTGGTGTTCTCGAACGAGACGTTCCCGAGGCTGAACGGTATGTTGCCGTTGAACGCAATGCCCGCGCCATCGCAGTCTCGGCCGTCAAGGTCGCAGTTGCGGAAAGAAACCTTTAGCCTGTCGTCCCCCGAAAGGACGTTCACGAGCCGAAGCGGGCTTCCGGCGTTCCCGAGGACGCGGCAGCCATCAAACAGCACTTCGCCGCGCGCCGAGTTGCTGCGAGAGGCGACGTACACCGTGATCCCATATCCCTTGTTTCCGCGCGCAGTGCACCTTCGGAACGTAATCGACACGGGTGCGCTTGTGGGATCCAGCGCCCCGAGATGCAGCAAGATGCCGCTTGAGGCGTTTTCGGCAAAGGTGCAGTCCTCGAAAACTATGTTCTCGAAGAAGTTCCTGTTGTGGTTCGGCTCAAGGTCTATTCCGCACGCAGGCGGCGTACCCCAAGTGCCCGAAAACTCGCACCGGCGCGCGACGAGGTTCTTCGCCGCAATCACGCTTATGCCCTGGCGGTGGTGGTCGCGGCAGACGAGGTTTTCAAGGACAACGTCCTGCGCTCCGTTCACGTACACGCCGTCTCCGCCCGACGACAGGAGCGTGAGGTCGCGCACCGTAACGCCGCGTCCGTATATCTCAAGGGTGGAGCGCCATTCCGCTGAAGCATATCGCTCGGGATCCTGATAGTCGGCCTTGTTCATGGCGAGCGTCGCGTTCCCCTCGCCTCGCATAACTATGTCTGCGGACGTGCCCTTTATCTGGAAGAGGCAGTCGCTGCGGCCCTTGAACGCCCCTTTCTTGGCGCGGACGGTCACGCCGTCCTGGAAGACGACCTCCATTCCGCGAGCATTGACGTAGATCGGGCGCACGATCCAGTCGCCTTTCTGGCGATCCACGACCACCCTCTTCGCGCCGGAATCGAGCGCCGCCTGAAGGCATGCGGTCGCATCCTCGGCGTTCCAGCCGAACGACGATGCGCACACCTCTGCCTCCGCCGCCGACACGGACGGCGCCGCCGACAGAGCGCATCCCAACGCCAACAACAATTTCGTCACTTTCATGCTATATATCCTTTCTTTTCAAATGCCTATTCTGCGCTACCGAATGACCACGGACATCCCGCCGCGCGCCTTAAACCTGATCCTGAACGTCGTCTCGCCGAGAACCGTTGACGAATCGCGCTCGACGAAGCCTACATGCTTCTCGGTCCTGACGGGGCCGAAGTCGACCGCCGCCGCGACATCCTTTGCAACGGAACTGTCAACCGTGACGAGGCCGAGACCATTGCCGTCCGCAAGTGAAGCCAACGCATCGTCCGTAAGGCCTTCAATCTCAATCGGTATCTTCGCCGAATTGCCGCCGGCCCTGGCGAACGGCGTCTTGGTCTTTACGTTCCTAAGCCCGTACGCCTTTAGTTCTTCATCGGCAGGGTTCAAGGCAAATACGAGTTTCGTGCCGGCCGACGCGACAATTGTCGCTCCGGCAAGACTGGTGGCCGACAATGGCTTGATAGCCCCATCTTCCAGCGTGATCACCCGGCGAGTCTCGTCGGCGGGAGGCTCGTCCGTCACGTTCCCTGCACCATCCACGAACTTCATCGCCCCTCCAAGCGAGAGCGTACCCGCGCCGGTCTTGATAAGTTTGCCTTCAAGAGTGACTGGCCAATAGACCTTCATCTCGCAGGCTTCGGCCACGGCTATGGCCGCGACGTTCGTCACCCATATGCCCCGGTTCACGTCGGCGGACAGCGTGAGGTTCGTCTCGGCGTGGAGCGTCGCGCGCTGGTTGAGGTACACTGCGTCATATGCGAGTTCAGGCAATGCGCCTCCAAGCGCCCGTCCGTCGCGGATGAGTATGTTGCAGCACCTCCCGGGACCGTAGTCCGTCTTGCCGACACCGGCATACAGGCTTATGGCAAGCTTTCCTGTCCACTTCGAGTTGTCGCCATACAGTCCAAGGTATCCGGCCCATGACGTAGACCAGAACGGCGTCATCCTGATGTCGTAGCCTCCATCGATGTCGGAATGGATGTTCAGCCTGTCGCTCGCATAAGTGGTCACGTTAAGGTTGTTCTTCAGCGTAAGTCCGCCACGGAGATCAATCGTTGATCCGCCAATGCCCATCGAATGCGAGTTGCCCGCAGTCCTCACGAGGTTGGAGATCGTCAAGTCGCACGTCTTTCTCTGCACCGTGTAGTGGGTGACATGGAACAGCGTCTTTCCCGGGAACACGTAGGAAGGAGTCTGCACCGGGAAGTTTCCGCAATGCCTAAGCACGTAATGCGCATCTCCGTGCGGCACCCTGCCGTCGCTCCATTTCGATCCGTCCTCGAAGACGGTTGCGGCTACATTCTGTGGCGGCTCCGTTTCGGAGGAAGGATCGCCCGCGACGGAAACGACCATCGGTTCGACTACGGCGCAAAGCGAATCGCGGCCGTCTTCATCCGTAGTCACGATCAGGTGCGCCCTCTGTGGATATGTGTCGTACGATGCGGCCTCGTACGCCTCATCCGGGACGAACGCGAACTTAGAAGGATCGATCCTCGTGCCTACTGGGCCCCTCAACACCACGTTCGTGGTCTCGTTGCCGCCCGACGACGCGACGGGCCTGTACTTGAGCCTCACGATCACCCCATCCTCTACCACGAGTTCGTCGTCAACGTCGAGAAATGCCGTGCGCTGCTTTTCCACCGAGTCGTTCGCCGGGTCGTATGCCCACGTAATCTCAAGCCCTTCGGCAAGCGTGACATCGGCATATGCGTACGAGCCGGATGTCGCGCCAAAGCTCCACGTCCCCTTCTTCACGAGCATTGGCTTCACCACGGCATACAGCGTGTCGCGGTCGGTTTCGCCATCCGTCACGGTCTTGAACGTCATGGACTGTGGGTAGACGTTGCCGTTCGACACCGCCTTGAGGTAGTTTGTGTTTGGATCGAATATGAACCTCGAAGCGTCTATGCGCGTCCCTGCCGGACCGGTCATTAGCGGCGTCTCGACGGGGCGTGTGCCGGTGTTGACCGATGTCGTTGGCTCGTATACGGCGCGAACCGTCACGGCGCCGCCCAAGATCAGGCTGTCGGCGACGGAGTATGTGCCGTTATGCGGAACGGAAGAAGAATAGTCGAAGCGGAGGATCGATTTGTCCTCCAGTTCGAGCGTACCGAGAGTGGAATCATTGCCGGCATCCGGGAGGTACAGCACCGCGTTCCTGCCGCCGATGCGCACGGCACCCGGCATTTCCGTCGCGTTGAGCCTAAGCCCATAGTGATACCAAGGGCCGTATTGCACAGAAGTGGGATAGTCGGCCAGATCCTCGTCCGTCCCGAACACGCGGATCTCCCCCATGTAGTTCGCCGTATCGTCAAACGTCCAGAGCGAATTCTTCCGCCATTTGCTTCCGCTCCCGCCGATGGCTATCGCGGCATCCTGCGAACCATGCAGCGCGGCACATATCCGCCCGCCAGTGCTGTTATACTGCGAAATGCAGCGCAGTGGCGCATCTGCCGTCGCGAGGACCGTCATCTTGCCTTTCAAGGTAAGGTATGAATAGTTGTAGCCGCTATTCGCCGGACCATCGCTAAGGTAGGTATACACATCCAGCGTTCCGCCTTCGGCGATCAGGTTCCCGCAAGCCATCGGCTTTGACTGCGACCAGCTCATCGTGCCGCCATGGAGCATCGTCAGCGATGCGCCCGGGAACACATAGTCATCGGCAGGCGACAGGCGCAGAACCTTGGAGAACCTGTAATCGTCGCCAACCGCCAAGACGGCAGTGTCTTCGCCAGCCGCCCCGCTTGAGCCAGTCCAGTACTTCTGGCTGTATGTGGCCGTGTCCCATTCGTATCTGCCGCAATCCTGTGTCAGCGTCCACGTCTCGGCCAACGCAGATCGGACGAGTCCGGCGGCGCAGCCAAGCGCAAGAAGCGGCGACGCCAGTTCCCTCAGGCGGAATATTCCTCCCAGGGACAAGTGCGGGACATTGCTTCCGAGTCCATTTTTTTTTCTTCCATGGCCAGTCCTCCCTTGTATTGTTTTTATTGGTGCGAATTATACAAAAAAAACCAAACCGCAATAGGATATGAAATCCATGGGCAACGGCTCTGCCTATCTTCGGTCGCGCAGGAGCGCGACCCTCCCGCTTTCCGCCACAAGCGTCACGGCGTGGCCCCAGCCTCACGGGAGATGATCAGCCCCGCTTCGCCAGTTCCGATGAGGCGGTTGCCGGAAACGACGACATCTCGCGTAGTCTCCTCCACAAATACGCTTCCACGGTACGGCAAACCATTCGGATCTCCTCGAGTAAGGTCGATGGTGTTGTTGCGGAACGTAAGGTTCTCCCCGTTGCGCGCGTGCCATACCGCGCCGCGCGGATTCTCGAACGTGCAGTTCTCCACGAGGACTCCCGATATGATCGACGGATCCGGCGGCGTGTCGAGCTCCTTGTAGTGGTCGATCAGGTTGGCCCCGACAAAGAGATCCTGCACCACGCCGGCGAACGATGCGCGGTTGAACTTCTGAAGCTCCCTGAACCGGCAGTTGCGGATGACCACGTTGCCCGCGCCGAAGCCCTCCGCCCAGTAGCCGTAGTTGAGCCCTTCCTGCACAAGCACCGCCGAGGCGATGCCGTTCTCCCACAGGCAGTTCTCGAACGTCACGTTGTGGCCGAGCATCAGGAAGCGGCCCCAGCAGCTGTCGTAGTGGCAGTCCTTGACGAGGATGTTGTCGGTGCCGCGCGCCCGGTTGAACACGAACGCGTCCGCCTTGCGGAGGCCCTCCGGCAGGTCGCGGTCGAAGCGCAGGTACTCGTCGTTCACCACGGCCGTTATCCTGGCCGTGAAGCCCATCGGCGTCATGTCGAGGTTGCGGAAGTCGAGTTCGTCCCCCACCTCGGCGCGGAAGTACTTGTTGCCGCGACCCTGCGTGATGACGGCCTCGCACGGGCCCGTCTTGCGCAATGCCGAAAAACGGTCGTGGAAGTTCGCGTGGTCGTCCTGGTTCATCGTGCACCTGAAGCCTATGAGCTTGGACCATCCCTTCGAGCAGCCGATGTGCATCACGTCGAGAGACGTGGTCATCGGGCGCACGCGCGGTCCGCCGCCCGCCGCCGCCGGATCCCGCGGCGGCCACACGGCCACGTTCACGAGCTGCCAGTGGTGCTGCGAGCCCTCGATGTGGAATGCGTCGCCGCGGCACGAGTAGACGTTCACGTTCTCAAGCGTGAGGTGACGGTTCGAGAGCATGTCGAAGCAGTTCTTGCCGACGTAGTAGTGCGCAAGGCGGTAGAGCCGGCCCTTGCGAAGCTTGTAGCCGCTCTCGACCGTCAGGCGGTTGCGGCTCTTGCCGCCGTTGTATACGACCTTGTCGTAGCTCTCGTGGATGTATGTCCCGTACGCCGTCGGACGCACCATCGGATAGAAGCGCGCACGGTTCGGCGACAGCCACTCCATCTTCATGCCGTGGCTTCCCTCGTGCGTGCTGAAGTAGCGGCAGCCCCCCGTCTCGGCGAACCGCGTGCGCCAGCCGTCCACCAGCTCCTCGGAAAGGTCGGAGAGTGTCTGGATCGGCATGTGCCGGGGATAGGTCGGATGGCGGTCGTAGTCGATGAAGTCGAACTCCCAGTAGGATCGGTCGTCACGGTCGTCGAGATGGACGTCGACGAGGCGCACGCGCTCGGCGAGCGGGTCGACCTCCCAGTCCCAGTCGACGTTCAGGTCGCGGATCTCCAGCCTCTCGTTGTTCAGGAGACGGAACGAACCGTAGTCCGTAGAGATCTCGACCTCCCAGTACGACACGTCGCGCGCGATGCTCGGCCGGTAGAAGACGAGGCACGCGCCCTTGCCGTCGATCAGCAGGTCCCGCGTGTCCGAGACTACGACGCCCTCCATGTCGTGGCAGCGGTAGACGCCCGGCGCGAGCTCCACGCGGTCGGCGCCGATCTCCCTCGCGTAGGCGACCGCGCGCGTCACGCACGCGGCGTTGTTCGAGTGCGACGGCGAAAAGCCGAAGTCGGTGGCCTTCACGACCTTCCCGCCGTGCGGACGCGGACGGTCGATCTCGAAGTCGGGGCAGCCCGTAGGAAGAGGCAGCGTGGCGGCCTTCCCCGGCGAGCGCCAGTCGACCGTCTTCCCGGCAAACGGCAGGAACGCATAGTTCCCCGGGTTCTTGGCGAAGACGGCCTTCGCCCCATCGCCAGTGAAGCTCTTCGGCAGGGGCTCCGCGAAAGCCGCGCACGCACACGCCGCAGCCACAGTCAGCATCAGTCGTTTCATCGTCACAACCTCCTTGGGTTTCCGTAATTGATTGCCAAGCGCCTACCGTTCAAAGACCATGTCCGCGTACTCCTCGAGCTTGTAGTAGCCGCCGTCCCCCCAGACGCCGCCCCACGTGGTGAACATCATGCCGAGGAACTTCGGATCGTCCTTGCAGGCGTCGCGCCAGCGGATGTCGCGCGAGAAATCCGGGTAGTTGTAGTACCCGCCCGCGATGCACCGGAATCCGTGCTCCATCAGCCACTTCGTTGATTTCGCGTCGTCGCGACCGTTCATCCACGGCACCATTATGAGGTCCTTCGGCAAGTATTCCCACGAATCGAGCATCGAGCCGTCCACGCAGTAGTACGGGTTCCGCCCCGCGTTCTCAAGCGGGCAGAACATGTCGGCCCACGCGCACACCTCCGCCTTCGGGTTGACCTCGCGCACGACCGCCGCCATCTCCGCGATGCTCTCGCCCATCAGGCGACCTGGGCTGACCTTGCGCGCCCGGCACTTCTCGCAGCGATTGGCGACGCGCCACTCGTCCACGGTGAAGAACCAGCGGCGAGGATGCAGGAGCGCGTCTATCTCGCGCGCCGTCTTGCGCCAGTAGGCCTTCAGCCCGGCGGCGCTCGGGCACACCGAGAACTGCTTCGCGCCCTGGATGGCCGGCACGTGCGCATCGACGAGCAGCTCCTCGCCGTCGCGGACCGCGCTGCCCGGAAGAAGCTCGATCTCGATCGGGCGGCCCGCCCTCACGTTCTCCATCTTCGGGAACGGCCTGTAGTCCCGCCCCTCGACGTAGACCTTGCCGGACGCCGCCGAGCGAACCACGGGCTTCATCCACGCCTCGCTCGTGAGGCAGCGCGTGAGCGGACGCTCCTCCACCTTGACGGCGTCGAAAAGCGCCGTGCCGGCCACCTTCAGGTGCCGGTTGACGGCGACCGAGAGGTTGATGAAGCCCGTCGAATACGTGTTGAACTCCCAGGCGTACTCCTTCCAGTCCTGCGTGGACTCGACGATGAAGTCGTAAAGCTCCTGCTCCTTTTTCTCCCCGTACTCCCCGTGGTAGATGTTGCCGCGCACGGAGTAGTACTTCACCGGCGAGACGTTCTCCGTCTTCACGCGACAGGTGAGGCGGTACGTGCGAAAGGGCTTAAGGCGATCCGCCAGCGCCAGCCTGAGCTCGTTCGTGACGACCAGGCCCTCGAGGCCCGTGACGACCGTTTCCGTCTCGGGCGTCGCCCTTGTCCCCGACACCCGGTAGCGCAGGCCCTTCATCGGCGTCGACTCGATCGTGTCCGGATCGACGTAGGTGACGGTCCCGCCATAGCCCATCCCCCAGACGCACGGAATGAGTTCGAGGCCCAGGCTACGCGCCAGCGCGTTCACGCGCCTGACGCGCGCCGCCGTCTCGTCGCGCCAGTAGATGTCCTCGCCCGATCCGAACACGACAGAGGTGTAGCCACATGCCGCCGCGCGCGTAATGATGTTGGTCACCTTGTCATACTCGGCATCGCTCGCCATCCGGCTCGGAAGCCACACCCAGGCTTCGCGCTTCGCCGCGCCAAGGCCCGTCATCGACGTCAGCGCCAGCAGCAACGCAACGCACATCCCGCATCTCTTTGTCTTTGCCACTTTTCTTGCCTTCCCCTTATATTGAATGCCTGGTCCCGCCGCCATCACCTAATGACGATCTGCGTGCCGCTAACCTTCAAGACCTTCAGCGTACTACCGGAGACGCGGGTGATCCACTTTGCCGGCTCTCCGTTCACGATCTCCACATCCGGTATCGTCTCAGGCACGTAATCCGTGAACGTGATGACGTTCACCTTGCGCGTGCCATCGACATTCGGCACGCGCACCTTCAGCGCACCAGGACAGAACGCCGCCGCCGTCTCGAGCGATCCGCCCTCGTACACGAGCGTCGTGCCTTGGGGCAGCGCGCCCTCCGCACCGAGGCGCAGCACGCCGCCGCGCAGGATCGTGTCGCCGCCGTACGTGTTCGCGGCCGTGAAGGTGAAGTCGCCATCGCCCTGTTTCGCAAATGGCCCCGAAACCGGTGTCCCGATCGTCGCGTCAAATTCGCGTATCGACGCCTTCCCGCGCTTTACGGACACCTTCGCCTGCGTGTAGCCGGTGCCGCCGGCCACGATCGTGACATTCGTAACCATCTGCCTGTCGCCGTCGTACTCCGCGAACGCGACCGCTCCATAGCCGTCCCCCAGCACCTCTACCCGGGGATGCACCCCTTCGCATCTGAACGAAGAAAAGTCCATGACCCCCGTCACCACGCCCGTCACCGGCGCAGCGAACGGCGCGGCGGAGCGGTTCCCCGTCTTGCCGTCCGTATCGACCGTCGCTCCTCCCGGCCCTACGAGGAATGCGCGGAACGTCGGTTTCTCAGGAACTGCGTCCACGACAAGGTCTCTGCCGGAGACGGTCGTACGCAGCGTCCCGCGATCAAGGTTCACGACGGCATGGTGCACTTCCGACAGCTGTTCCTTGTTGCCGCAGTTAAAGTAGGACATGGCGAGCGTACCTCCGTTTATGCAGCTGGCCGTGGCCTGCGTCAAGTTATTCGCTCCGGGCTTGTTCGGGATCATGTAGATGCAGTCCTTGTCGTGCATGTCTATCTCGGCGGATTCGCCGTCCACGATCAGGTCGGAACGCGCCGGTCCCGAATAGGACTGGCACATGGAGATCTGTCCGTAGATATCCATCTTGGAGTCCTTCACGCGCACGGCTCCGCTGCCCCCGTTCGTCGCGCCAAGCAGCAGGGTTCCACCAGATCCCGTCGCCGATGCCGTCACGTTCGAGAACGCGCTGTAGCCGCCGGTCTGGTCGAAGACTCCGCCTACATCGTAGAACCCTACCGTGAAGCAGCCGCGCGCAAAGAACGAGCCTCCTGCGAGCGCATACGAGCCGGCGTTCCTGCCGTACCAGTCGCCGTAGCCCCCGATGCCGGACGAGCCGGGGTATCTGTTATAGTCAATCCCGTATGCGGTCACGGTGCCGCCGCGCTGGCGCACGGAACCGATTCCAGAAGCGCAAACGCCGTCACCCTGGGACTCCGCGCAGCCTCCGACCTGGAGGCGGCCTTCAAACACCCCTCCATCCTCGACCTCCAGCACTCCGTTTCCGTTGAGGCCCACGAAGAACGTCCTGTCGTAGAAGTTCCCGCTGATGCCTGTCTTGTCTGCGAGCGCGAGCGTGCCGCCGCCGGCCAGGACAAGCCTGTTCACGCCGCCGCCAACGCCGCCGATGCGATCCGCGGGATCGGTGCCGTAGAGGCCGCCGACGCCGCCTGCCGAAACGCCGGACCCGGCATGCAGGTTAACCGTGGAGTTCGAGATGATCGCCGTGGAGACTGCATCCGCACGGCTTGTCGCCACGAGGAACCTTGCGAGATCGTAAGTCCCGCCCGCAAACACGGCCGTGCCGTCCGTGACGCGGAGTTCCTTCGCCGTCTCGCCGGGCTTCGTGCCGCCGCGGAACACGGTCTCGCCGCGACCGTTCACCGTGACCTTGGCCGACGGACTTGAAAGCGCAGCCCTTACAGTCACGGGGCGTACCACGGACTCGTTGTCGAACAGAAGCCCGGCTTCAGTCGGCGCGACGGCCCCCTGTCCGTCCACATTCCCAAGCGTCAGTCCGCCCGCCATGGCGGAACGGGCCACGAACCCGGCCGCGAGGGACTGTCCGGCATCAAGTGCGATGGTGGATGACGCCTCTGCCTTGTGGACAAGCCCCTTGACGGCGACGGCATCCGCAGAAAGCCTGTCGTTGTCGCCTGTGCCGTCGGACGTGATTCCGACGACGGAATCCGCCGCGTTCGGGACCTCGCCGCCCCTGGCGGCGATCTCGACGTCGTGCGCGTACTTGGAGACCGCGACGATCCGGCCGCCGGACTTCACCTCCACGGCATTGCCGTCGTACGTGAGCCACGAGACGTCCTCCCCCTCGAACTGCGGCAGCATCAGCGTCTTGCCGGTTTTGCTCCGGATGTCCAGCGTCCCGGCCGTGCGTCGCAGGTTCGAGAGCGCGAGGTCGCCATCCTCGAACGCCAGAACGTTCGCGCCTTGCGACACGCATATCTCCGGCAGGGCCGCGAGCGCGGACGAACCCTCGGCGGAGAGCGTCGCGTTAGACAGGACCAGGGCGCTGACGCCGGCAAGGTCTACGCCGTTCGTGAACACGACGTCGCCCGACAGCTCAACGGAAGCGGTGCCGCCGACCATGCCCACACCATATATGATCGGAGCGGTCGTCCCGGCGAGCGCCAGCGACGTCCTCTCGCCTCCCGTGAAGTACGGCATGCCCGCGGTCAACGCCGCAGAGCCGGAATTCTCAAGGGTAAACACCTGCGGAGTTGCATAGTTGTAGTTGGTGACCGGAGTGGTGAACGTTTCCGGCGCATCGCCCGTCCAGCGCGTCTTGAAGTAGGCGTAATTGAATCCCCAATCGCGCCATTCCCCCTTGTTGTAGAATTTGTTCGTCGCGCAAAGCCAAAGGGCGCCGCACCTCTCAAGCTGCCGGACGGAAGGAACTTCAAGAGCGAAGTGCCCGCTTGCGTAGAACCCCTCCGCATAGTCGCCCGGCTCCGCAACATTCAGACGTAGAACGGCATTGTATTGTGACTTGGTTTTGAAATAGATTGCCTTTGGGGCCAACTGCGTGGCGCTCTGCCCTGCGCAATTGAACGAGGATGTTTTTGTCGCCGCATCGATCCTGCGTCCGTTGCCAAGGTCAATGTAGTCATGGTTGTCGAAGCTTTGCCCGTCACCGTTCGCCGCGAACTGGAAATCGCCGGGACCGATCGCGCGCAGCTCTACGTCCCAGTGAAGGATATGCCCCGCGTTGTTATTCGGAAGATAGCCAAAAGTCGAGCCTTCGCCCACGTACACGTCCACGCTCTGCCGCCAATTGTTCAGCTTGCCGCCCGTGAACTGGCATCCGTCCAGCAGTTCAATCCTCCTGACCGTGTAGCCGTAGGAGACGATGTATTTGTTCGCGCACTGGTCGCCGCGAAACGCGAGCGTGCCGTTTGGGGCCCTGACGGACACATCCAGCTCGCGGTATACCGTGGACATCGCATCCGGCTTGAACCATATGGTCTTCGTGTTGAACGTACCGTTCAGCGCAAGGGTGCCGGCCGTGTCGTTTGCGTATGTGAGCTGCGTGCCAATGTTGGCCCCGCTCCACCAGGCGCTGTCGACGTTCGCCGGGAACGCGAGGTTGGCGTTTATCAGCGGGCAGTTCTCGGCCTTTACCGACCCTTCGACCACGAACGATCCGTTCGTCTCGAGCGGCAGAGTCTGGGTGACGCCCGTGCCGAACGTGTACTTCGGCGCATCGCCCCCGGTCACGCGAACGTGCGCGACCGAGTAGAGGCCCTCGAGGTCAACCGTCGTCCGCGCCGAACCCGCCGAATCGAACACTGCCGTGTCGGACGAAGGAGGCGCCGGCGCGAACACGCCGTTCACCTCGTTGGAGACCACTCCGGGGCAGGCCGTCGCCACGGCGCCGTCAACGGTCCAGTTCGCCGGATTTGTCCAGCGGGAATCCTGCGCGCCCGTCCACGTATACACCCTGCCCGCGAACGCGGCAAGCGAAAGCGAACAAAGCGCAAGCAATATCATACGTTTCATAGTTGTCTCCTCTTGTTCAGTTGTTTATTGGAAGCTTATGGGCAAGGCGCCATACATGGCGGCATCAGCCTTTCTGGCGCCATTCGCCGTCGTGGTATGGTTCGCCCTTGCCGAGGTTCTCCGGCCAGGTGAGAGGGAGCCCAAGCGCCGTCTGGCATGCCTGCCAGATGTCCGTCGCGCTGTCGCGATGCTCCGAGGGAAGTATCTTCACCCCCTCAAGGTACGCCATGCACTCCCTGTATCGGCCGAGCTTCTGCAGCGCCCGCGCGTACGCGATCTGCAGGGGGTTCTTCTCCGGGAACCTCTCAAGATAATCCTTCGCGGATTCGAGCATATTCCCGAAGTCTCCGGCGGCCTCGTAATGCGTTATCATGTCACGTCCGATCCGCCATGAATCACCTGTCTCGCGGGCGCGAACCAGGTCTGCAAGCCGAGCCGCGCCTTGCCGCGTACGGGCACGATAGACGTAGAACACCGCCTCGTCCGGAATGTTTCCGCACGACTCCAGCAGGGCCGATGCCGCCGCGCGCTCGCGGAAGAATCCGAGAAGCACGGCGCACAGGTACCTGGCCTTCCAGCCCACATCGGACTCTGCGGCCGCCTCAAGTGCGGGTCGCGATTCGCGCCTGAACGGGAAGACGCCCGCGACCGGGCCGACAATGGCCGGCGCGCGCCCCTCGAGGAACGCAAGGCGTATCTCCGCCTCGGGATTCGGGAGCGCGAGACGGAAGATGGCCTTCGCGTCTTCGGCAAGCCCCGTCTCCTCGTACCAGGAGCCGAGTTCAAGGTACGTCTCGTGCGGAAGCTCGTTGCGGACAGAAGCCTTAAGGCCCTCAACGCCACCGCGCTCGTAGCGAAGGGCATGGTCAAGCGGAAAGCGCGAAAGCTGCCCGTCGAGGAAGGCGTCGCGGCCCGGCTTTCCGCGCAACGCTATCGCCTTCACGAGTAGCGCATCGAGTTGAAGCCCCTCGCAGCGGAGCGACTCGTTGGCGGCGTCAAGTGCGCCGGCGGCGTCGCCCTCGCGCAAGAGGCTTCTCGCGATGAGCGCGAACGCGGCGGCCCGATATCCGCCGGAGAACGCGGCGACGCCGAGCCGGTCGCGGGCCGTGACGAGATCGCCCTCCGCGAAATACGCCGCGCCGTCAAGATAGTTCGCCTCGCGGTCGTAGAGATCGAGCCGGAGCGCCCGGCGCGCAAGCTCATGCGTACGGGCATATTCGCCGCGCCGGTAGGCGAGCTCCGCAAGGCCGCGTAGCGCATCCGAGAGCGTGGCGTCCTTGGCAAAGGCCTCGTTGAGCCGCCTTTCCGCAAGGTCATCGTCACGTTCGCGCAACGCCTGTACGCCGAGCATGGCGAGCCCACGGGCGCTTTCGTAATCGAATGACGGAGGAGGATCGATCGGACGCATCGCGAGCGGCGGCGGGTTCTCGTCCGCCTTAACCTCGCCGCGATCGCGGATCGGGCCCCAATGATCGACAAATGTCTCGACCGTGCCGGGCACAAACGTGGGGTTCTTGAAAGGCGAGTACACGTTGTCCCAGCGAGGCTGGTTGAAGCACCTGCCGGCCTGCAGCTCGGCATACTGCCCGTCCGAGTCGGTAAGAAGGTCCTCCCAGATGCCGCCCTCGCGGCTCAGCGCCCACAGCCATATCTTGCGCCCGTACTTCGCGTATGGAGCGGAGCGGTGGTAGCTGCCGTAGCCGAGGTCGCGCCACCATATGCCGTAGAAGCCGTTGTTGCCGCCGACGAGATGGTATGACTTCGGCCCGCCATACGTGTTGTTCCGGTAGACCGACATGTCGCGCCCCTTGGCGTCAAGCGGCCACGTGCGCGTAACGATCTCCCCCTCGTGCCCGACGGCCGCCACGCCCGGGAACAGGAACTCAGGGTCGTGCCGCAGGGAGTAGGCGGCGTTCATCCAGTGGTAGTACGGGGCGGGGAGGCCTGACGAGTTGTACCATGCCACGCGGGTCTCGAACTCGTCTGCGTCCGCGCCAAGGCGCACCTCCACCTGCCAGCGCGTGCGGGTGATGTACTCGTCGCTCGCGACGAAGCAGCTCACGCTGCCGTCGCCGTTCTCCCGCGTGAACCAGTCGATCGGCGTGGAGGTGGACGGCGAATGGCCGATGATGCCGAAGTTGAACTCTATGCCGCCGGAGAGCCACGGGCCGCGCAGGGCGATGTCGCGGAACTTCATCACGTGGTTCGCGTAGATGAAGTCCCTGCCGGACACCTTGTCATGCGCCCCCCACACCTTGCCGCCGACCTCGGGCAGTATCTTCACCGATATCCTGTCGTTCTCAAGCGTGACGATCTTCCACGCGCAATCCTCCGCCACATCCGTCGAGCCGTCGTAGCGGAAGTACGGATAGCGCCTCTCCGCCGTTGCCGGGATGGGGTCCGGGTCGGAGAACGGGTACGTCCTGAACGTCTCCTCTGAAATCTCGATCTTCGCTTTCATGGGTAGATAGTTGGTAGATGGTAGTTGGTAGTTGGTAGAGGGTAGAGGGTAGATTTTAGCCGTGTAGAAGTGTAGAAATGTAGTTGAGAGGTTGAGGGGTTGAGGGGTTGAATGATTAAATAGTCAAATGGTTAAATGCAATCGCAAATCGAAAAATCGCAAATCGCAAATCTTCCTATTCCTGTATCCTATCCTTCTTGAAGGTGAACAGGGCCGCGTAGCCCATCGAGCACGCGCCGAACAGATATGCCGCCCCCATCAGCGAGAAGCCGATCTCGAACCCCTTGATGCCGTAGCGGTTGCTCAACGCGCCTATGACAAGCGGGGAGAGCGAGCCTATGAGCATGCCGGCGAGGTCCGCGACGGCGACCACCGTCGCGCGGTTCTCCGGACGCACCACGTCGAACGCCGAAGTCTGCGTGTTCGCCTCGTATGTGCCGCGGCATATGCCATAGGCCATCGTCGCGGCGAAGCACGCCGCAACGGACGTCGAGAACCCGAACCACACGAGCATAGGCGCTCCGAGCATCATCGCGGAGGACTGGAGCGCAAGGCGAAAGCGCGGGAACCCCCTGCGGATGTAGTGGTCGGTCACGAAGCCGGCGATCATCACCGCGATGAAGCAGCAGGCGTGGTGGTAGAGCATCGTGCTGTTGCCGGCTTCGCCGACCGAGAGCCCGAACTTCCGGGCGGCGAACTTCGGCGCCCAGCTTATGTAGGCGTTGTTCGCGAAGTTGATCGCGATGAAGCCGAAGGCGTTCATGAGGAGCGTAGGGCAGCGCACGAACGCGAGGCAACCGTCCTTGAACGACCCCTGCTTCTCCTTCTCGCCGTCCCCGGCTTCACCGCGCCTGTCCTTGAGAAGCCATATGAAAGAGACCGCAAGCAGGAACCCCGCCGCGCCGAACACCCAGAACACCACGCGCCATCCGCCGAAAGCCTTGAGCGTCCACGCGACAAGCGCCCCGCATATCATCAGCCCGATGTACAGTGCGCTCTGGTGTATCGCAAGCGCGAGCGTGCGGGACTCCCTGTGGTGCGTGGCGATGAGCGCGTAGGCTGAAGGACAGTAGAACGACTCGCCTATCGGCGTGAAGACGGAGCGGAAGAGGATGAGGCCGATAAGGCCGCCCGCAAGGCCGGTGAACACCGTCATCAGCGACCAGAACATGAGCGCGGCCGTGATCACCCACTTGCGGTTGAACCTGTCGCCCGCGTAGCCGGCGACTGGAACCGCAAAGGCGAACACCACAAAGAAGACGGTGTTGGCAAGGCCCATCTGAAGGTCGTTGAGCCCAAGCTCTTCCTGGATCGGAAGCGTGAGCAGTCCAAACAGCACCCGATCCGCCTGCGAGAAGAAGAATGCGAGCGAAAGGAGCGCGAGCATCAGCCACTTGTAGTTCCTGCCCATTTCAGTAGGCCTTTCCGAGGTTGATTGAAGGATTGCGGGCGAACACCTTTGCGAGCGACTCCCAGTAGTTGTTGCAGTCCATCAGCATGAGAGTGCCTACGCCGAGCCGCACCTTGCCGATCTGCAGTCCTTCCTTCAACGCCTCGCGGTATAGCGGCGCGTTCTCGTCCTCCGTCGTGGAGATGCGGCTTCCGGCATAGCATCCAGTAAGCCCGACCCATGCGATCTCCCCATCGGGCTTTCGCACCTGGTAGAAGCCCGGGGCGGAATAGCCGGGAAGTTTGAGATGGTCCTCAAGGCAGTGGATGAACGACGTGCGGGCTATCGTGCTTCCGAAGTGAAGTATCTTGCCGCCGCACTTCTTCACCTGCATTGGGAGCGACCTCTCGCCGAACGGGGGATCGTCCCACCTCTGCAGGGAAAGCATTTCGGAGGCGCGCTTCCCCCAGCCGGTCCACGAATGCGAAATCTGCTGTCCTCGCGGCGCATCCGGATAAAGGCGCATGAACGCGAGCGGTATCGAGCCTACCCAAAGGACGGACGCGCTGTCTCTGCGGGAGACATCGGCGGGGCGGTGGTCCCAGCGACGGCTGATTGTCCCGTTGAGGAAGCATTCGGAACGCTGGAATGACGGGAAGAAGAAATTGCCGTCCTCGCCGACGGCCTCCACAAGGGCATCTATGACGGTCTTTGCGCCGCCGACGATATGTCCGCAGGCCGACAGCGACGAATGCACCATGAGCGTGTCGCCCTCCTTGACGCCAAGCTCGCGGAGCGATGCAAGAATCGCCGCCTTGTCGACTTGAGGGTCCCCGGACTTGTCGCGCTTGGCGGGAGCGGCAGGCGGCACGAGCGAAAGCGAGCCGTCCTCGCCGACATCGACGCGGCACACGGGGTTCCCGGAGGCATAGGTGCGCAGGCGGACGCCCGTGCGCGGCGTCACCGCATACGCCCGAAGCCCGGCGTAGCGTCCACGGTCATACGCAAGCTCCGGAACAACGTCCGGCTTCTCGAAGCGTTCTGGCGTAAAGTCGCTTATGAACCCGGCGGCGCCGCAATCCAAAAGCGCATCCAGATGCTCGCTTGAAAGCGCCGTCTCCGGCTCAAGCACAACCAAGGCGCCACGCGCATCCTCGCCCGCAAGGAACTGCGCCTCGCTTATCACCCGCATCAGACTCATCTTCTTTGTTTCCTCCTGTTTCTCCCGATGCCGCTCATTGTAGTGGAGGCAGGGTTGGACTGTCAAGAAAAACGACATTCATTTCAAACAACATTTCCTCACAAATCAAACAAGCCATATGGTATACTTCGGCACATGGGAAGAGTTCCACACAAGACATCCAGGCGACTGCCGCGCGTCACCGTGTTCGTATCGATGCGCAGCTGCTACGGTCCTTCCGTAATGCGCGGCATCTTCGCACACATCGCGGAGCATGGCGAATGGCGACTCGACATCGTCCGATTCGAGAAGGATGTCTCAGAGCGGATCATCTACGAAGCCTGTGCGCACCACGCGAACGGATTCATCGTCGCCGTCACGGATACCTTCGCGCCTTCAAATACGCTTTTGGCAAGCGGCATCCCGTTCGTGACGATCGAGAATGACGCACTGGCGCGGGAAGTGCGGTCGCCTTTGGTAAGGCACATCCGTCTCGACAACCATGACATAGGCCGCAGCGGCGCGCGCGAATTCATTGCCGAAGGCAGATACTCCTCATTCGGCTTCGTGCCTGAGAGGAGCGGGACGGCCGCATGGTCGAGCGAACGGTGTCGCGGCTTTTCCGATGAGTTTCACCGGCACAATGCGGTCTGCATCACATTTTCAGAGCCGCCGGCCGGCGGCAAGGCGGAGCGGATCGGCAACATCGCAAAGTGGCTGAAGCGTCTTCGGAAACCGGCCGCGATCATGGCGGCCGACGACAGCATAGCGATGGACGTGCTGCAGGCGTGTTCGGCGGCCAGGCTCCGCGTGCCGAACGACATTGCGGTGCTCGGCGTGGATGACGAGGAGTTCATCTGCGAGAGCACAACCCCGCAGCTTTCGAGCATCCGCCCCAATTTCACGGAAGCCGGGAGGCTTGCCGCCGAAACGCTTGAGCGGCTGATGCGCAACAGTCTGCGGAACAAAGACGGCGCATCAGAAATAACGGTAAGGGGCGAGAGCGAAATCATCCGCCGCGCATCGACGTCCCGCGAGACATCTTCAGGCCAGCTGGTCCAAAGGGCGCTCGCATTCATCCACCACAACGCAAAGAGAGGCATAGGGGTGCGCGACGTGGTCGCCCACCTGCGCGTGTCGCGATCCCTTGCGGACCTTCGGTTCCGCGAGGTGCGCGGCGAGTCGATCCTTTCCGTGATCACGGCGGCACGGCTCGGCGAACTGAAGGCGAAGCTCGCACGGACGGACGAACCCATCGGCGAGGTCACGCGCCGTCTCGGCTGGGCGAACGAGAACTACCCGAAAAACCTCTTCCGGAAGCACTTTGGGATCACGATGAACGAATACCGCCGGAGGAACCGCGCATGAGCAATACGCAAAGGCTCCCATCGCAGGCCGACATAACGAGCGAGCAGATCATCCTCTCGCCGGAGAAGGACGGCATAGACGGCATACCGGCGATAAGCCATGGCCTGTACAGGACAAACTGGAAAGCATTGCCGGAGCACGTGCACGAGGGATGCATCGAGCTCTGCTTCTGTTCACGCGGGTCGCTGGTGTTCGAATGTGAAGGCGCGACATACTCGCTGATGCCCAACAACGTATTCCTAACCCAGCCGGGGGACCGGCATCACTTGACGACAAACCACAAGGGCATGCGCATGTACTGGCTCTTCTTCCGATATCCGCGCCGGGGCCGCACCATCCTCGGACTCTCCGCAGCCGAGACGGCGGCGCTCGTGAAGCGGCTGTCAGCGATCAAGGCCCACGACTTCGCGGTAGACCGATCCATGCGCCAGCTGTTCCGGGACATCTTCAAGACATACGGAGAGCAGCCACGCGGCGCCTACCGCACACTCGTGCTGCGCACGCTCATCCTCCAGATCCTGCTCATGACAATACAATCGGCGGACAACAGGCCCACCCTGAAAGCGCTTGCGAAGATCTCAGACATCGCAAATACGATAGCGCACCGTCCATCCCACCGCTTCACGGTGGCGGAACTCGCACGCCACGCAAGACTCTCCGAGAGCCATTTCTCGGCCATGTTCCGGCAGGTGATAGGCATGCCGCCGTATGCCTATCTCGCAAAGTGCCGCCTTGAGGAGGCCAGGCGACGCCTTACGGAAACAGATGATCCCATAGGCCGCATTGCCATCGATCTCGGATACTTCTCCCCGCAGCATCTCGCCGCCCAGTTCCGCCAGACCTACGGCACAACCGCAAGCGCATGCCGCAAGGGAAGGTAAGAATGAAAAACGGGGAGACCGCTTGGGCGACCTCCCCGTTTCCGCATTCTCTTCTCGCGAAGCCTTACTTGGCATCCACGGGAACGATTGTGACGAACTTGCCGTCCTTGATGAACTTCACCTTGCCGTCCTTAAGGGCGAAAAGCGTGAAGTCGCGACCGCATCCGACATTCGCGCCTGGATGGATCTTGGTGCCGCGCTGACGCACGATGATCGAACCGGCCTTGAGGAGCTGGCCGTCATAGGCCTTGACGCCGAGGTACTTAGGGTTTGAATCGCGTCCGTTACGCGCTGATGCTGAAGAAGCCATTTCTCTCTACCTCCCCTTAAGCGATCGACTTGACGGTTGCAACCGTGTACTGCTGGCGGTGACCAACGGTGCGACGCGAGCCTTTGCGGCGCTTCGCCTTGAAGTTGATGGTCTTCACGCCGCGCTTCACGCCAACGACCTCGAGGGTCACCGAAGCGCCTTCGACATATGGCGTACCAACCTTGAGCGTAGTACCGTCGGAGACGGCACAAACGGTATTGAGGACAACCTCCTTGCCCTCCTCGGCCTCGATCTTTTCAATCTCGACCGTGTCGCCGGCCTTGACAAGCACCTGCTTGCCGCCGGTTTCCAACACTGCGTATGCTTCCATTGTGTTTTCCTTTGGATGTTACATCCTCTTTCCGTGAGGAAAAACTGATTTCCTCGAAAAGAAGGGCGCATATTGTATCAAAAGCCACCATCTTGCGCAAGTGCCAGCAGTTCCTTGGCATGGCGCTGCGCCACGGAGGCGGCGCGTTCTCCGCCAAGCATCCTGGCTATCTCCTTCACGCGGGCGTCGCCGGACACCTCTCGTATGGCGCTTCTCGTCCGCCCGCCGGATACGGATTTCGCCACCACGAGATGTCGGCATCCGTACACTGCGGACTGCGGAAGGTGCGTTATGGCTATGACCTGATGGTGCTTCGCCACCGCCAGCAGCTTCTCCCCGACGGCATGCCCCGTCTCGCCGCCAATGTTCGAGTCGATCTCATCGAACACAAGAGTCGATATGGCATCACGCTCGGCGATCACGGCCTTGAGAGCGAGCATCACACGCGCAATCTCGCCAGTGGATGCGATTTGTGCGAGCGGACGCGACGACTCGCCGGGGTTGGGCTCGAATCTGTACACTATGCCGTCGCAGCCGCTTGCATCCGGCTCACGCGGCCCGATGCCGACCGAGAAGCCCGCCTGGAGAAACCCAAGCCCACGCAGTTCGGCCGTCACGGCTGCGGCAAGTTTCGCCGCCGCCTTCTTTCGCATCGCGGAAAGTGCGCTCCCCGCCTTGCGCACGGATTTTTCGGCGGCCTCTATCTGGGCATCAAGCTCCCTGATCTTCCCGTCGCGATCCTCGAGGTCGGCAAGCTTCTGCGCCCGCCTGTCGCGCAGCGCAAGGATGTCCGCCACGGTGGCGCACGTGTACTTGCGCTTGAGCCTGCGCACGAGAGATATCCTGTCGTCCAGCGCCTGGAGCACGGCAGGATCCGCGTCTATCAGGCTCACCGAGTCGGCGACCGAGCGGGACAGCTCCTGCACGGACGTTATTATCCTCTCAAGCTCATCGCCCCACTCGTTCGCGGGGGCGTGGTATTTCGCCATCTCGCGGATGCGGCCTTCGGCAAGGATGAGCAGATCCGCTGCGGAGGTATCACAGGCATCGCCGCCATACGAGATGCCGCCATCTCCCGCGAGAGCGGCATTTGCCGCATTCGCGGCCTCGACGATCTCTGATGCGTGGGCGGCCGCCTCATGACGCGCGGTGAGTGGCTCTTCGTCATCCTCGGTAAGGTTTGCGGCGTCGATCTCCTCGATGGAACCGCGAAGCCGCTCGACCTCGTCGGCGACATCCACCGCGCCGGCAAGCCCGGCCCGTCTGGCCCTGAGCTCCGAAAGCCTGCGCCACTCGGTGGAATACGCCCGCAGATCGACCTTCCCGTAACGGTCAAGCGCATCGCGCTGGAAGTCCTCGTCGACAAGCGAGCGGCGGTCATTGGGGCCGTGTATGTCAACAAGCCTGTCGCCAAGCGCCCGAAGGGTCTGCACCGACGTTGCAGAATCGTTTATCCACACGCGGCTGCCTCCGGTGGCGGAAATCACCCGGCGCACAAGCAGCACTCCGCCCTCGCACGCCGGCAGCCCCTGCTCGTCAAGAAGCGCGTCGGCATCGCCCGAGTCGAACTCCGCCTCTATGCGGGCCTCCTTGCACCCGTCGCGGACAGAGCTTGCGTCCGCCCTCGCGCCAAGCGCAAGCGTGAGCGCCCCCATGAACACGCTCTTGCCGGCGCCCGTCTCGCCGGTTATCACGGTCAATCCGCCGCCAAACGTAGCCTCGGCATGTTCGACGATGGCCAGATTATCGACTTTCAAACGTTTCAGCATAGCATAAGGGAAGATGCGCGATTCACATGAAGACAGTACAACTCGTATGACGCGCCATTATACCACAATCGCGTGGAATGGCGTTGCCCAATGCCGATGACGGCGCGTGCGCATGTGCGATGCGCGGCTACGGCAATCTCGCCGCAACATCGAAATACGTGCGGTCGTGGATGTCCGCGCTGTATCGCGTCAATGGCATCGTACGCTCCTCGCGATTCCGGTTGCGGCTCCGGAATGTCGCGTCCACAGTCCTCCTCTCCGCATCCCACAGGAGCGGCTTGGATGCGTCAATGTCCCACAGATCGACCGAATGGTCAGGCCGCTTCTCCCCGCCGAGCGCCAGCGCGAAGACGCACGGCCCGCGCATGACGGCCACGCGCCCATGCTGCGCCCTCGTCCCCGGCACGAGGCGGATCGGCATCGGCAGGTCGAGCTCTACGCGGACGGGCGACGTAAAGTCCATTTCGACGCTGAACCAGCCGGGTGCGGCGGGG
>SAMEA104315424__coassemble_420_pt1 | contig 42130 bp, 37 predicted proteins | sample SAMEA104315424__metabat2_low_PE_034 | metagenome-assembled genome bin SAMEA104315424 (sample SAMEA104315424) | gut metagenome | biome: Monkey gut; feature: monkey-associated habitat; material: faeces | place: China | collected 2013 | reverse complement strand
CCGCCCGCGACGGATACCGTCGCGTTCGTGCACCAGCCCGGTATCCTCAGGCGGAGAACTCGCCCCTTCATCGAGACGGAAAGCGAGACGCGCCCGTCGTCAGGATAGGCCGTGCGCATCGTCGCCGCCACCCCCTTCGCCTTCAGCCCGGCATCCGAATAGAGGTTTACCGCAAGGCCGTCCGAATGGCGGAAGAACACGGCGTCGGGAATCTCGAACACCTCGCGCTTGTAGTTGTTCGGGCAGCAGTAGGTATCGCGGTCGTACCACGGCGCCCGCTCGTTGAACGGCGTCCAGTAGCGGTACTTGACGCCGTCCGCCGACTGTGCCGAGAAGAACGCGTTGTACATCACGCGCTCGAAGAGGTCGCCCAACTCCGCACCCGGATTCCGCTCCATGGCCTTCGCCGAGAGCCGCATCAGGTAGGCCGATGCGCATGTCTCGCCCCATTTCCCGAGGCCGGCCTGGGTGGCATCCCAGAGTTCGCCCCAGACGGGCGTACCGGTGAGCGAACCGGTGACGGACATGTAGTTCGTGCGTGTCCGCGCGAAGGCTTCGCCAGCCGCAGACGAAAGCGCGGCCCGCGCCTTTGCCGGGGCGTCCACCGCATCCGCATACTGGAGTTGCGCGAGGGCGCGCGCAAGCCACGTGTAGACGTGCTGGACGCCGTTGACGCGCACCTTCCTGTCATAGGCGTCGATGTCGTCACGGATCGCCGCATCCTTCTCGACCCAATCGAGGTACCTGCGGTCGCCCGTCTCCTCGTAGAGAAGCAGATAGGCCGTCTCGCTGCCGAGCGTCGGGTAGGACTTGTGCTCCACCAGCGAATCGGCGAGCCTTCGCGCCGTCGCAAGCGAATCCTCCGTCCCGAACCAGCGATGGTCGAGACAGAGCGCCTGGATCATGTATGCGCCCTCGTGACTGTCCCAGAAGCCGGGCTTCCCGCTGAACATCGAGATGCGGCCGTCCGGCGTCTGCAGTTCGCCGAGCTCCTTCAGCAGCCGCGTCTTGGCCTGCACCGTCTCCGCGCCGCCTATGCCGTGCGCGGCCGCCTTGACGAGCGCATCGAGGAACATCCCGTAGCCGGCGAAGCCGCCAGGCTCGTCCGGCCTTTCCTTGCGGTTCCGGAAGTGCCGGACGAACGTCCCCTCGATGTCCGTGTGCCGGAGCATCTTGCCGAGCGTGACTTCCATCCGCTTCCCGATCTCGCCGCCGACCGTCACCTCGCCCGGCGCGAACGGCGCCAGCAGCGCGGCGGCCGCAACCATAAGAACCGTCATCTGCGTCCCTCCTTTGATGTCTGCGCGTCCCGCGCCAGTTTCTCGTCCACGACCCGCCTTTCCTTGTCGGCGAACCGCACAAGCGTGTTGTCTCGCCACCGCAGCGGGTACTTGCTCGCCCCCCGGTAGAGACGCGCATGCGGACTCGTCTTCACGAAGTGGCAGTTCGCGACGGTCAGGCTCCCGTCCACGTGGTCGATCGCCAGCGGGTCGTCCATCCTGAACACCTCGTAGTTGTTGAAGACGGCGGAGTTGACGATGCGCGCGTGACCGCGCACGCGGAAGCCGACCTTCAGCCCGAATCGCCGCCCGTTGCGGAGCGTCAGCCCGGAGACCTCCATCCGCCGGAAGCTCCGCATGAGGGTTGCGATCAGTGTGTTCATCTGCGAGCGCCTTTCCTTTCTCGTTTTCCGAGGAGACCTTTCGTAGTGCCTCGCACGACCAGAGTCGAAGGCAAAACAAGATGCGTCGGCATCATGTCAGGGTTGGACATCCTCAGGGCAAGGCGATCAAATGCCGCCTGCGCGATTCCGCCGCAGGGCTGATGGATTGTGGTGATGCCGGGCGACAGCAGCCGCGCGATCTGCACGTCGTCGAAGCCGGCAAGCAGCACGTCATCCGGCACGCGAACGCCAATCGACTCGAGGGCATTCTTCAGCCCTGCGGCGATGACGTCGTTCTCGCAGATGAATCCATCCGGCCGCGGTGCGCGGCGCATGATCTTCCGGACGGCCTCGACATCTGCCGCATCCGCAAGGATGACGCTCCGATCCGTCCACCGCAGTCCATTTGCAAGGACCGCGTTCCTCACTCCACGCGCCCGATTCTTCACGTTCTCGACCCAGTTCGCCCGCATCAAGAAGCGGATGTTCCGGGCGCCGCGCTCCATCATGTGCGCGGCCAGCGTCTCGCCGGCGGCGACGTTGTCGATCGAGACGAGATCGTATTCGCTTCTCCGGGGACCGGGTACGATGTCGCCGTCGAGGAGGACAACGGGGATGCCAGCCTTCCTGAATGCGGCCAGCACTCGGCGGTTGATCGCCTCGGAGTGCTCGGAGTATTCAAGCGGCTGATAGATGACGCCGGCTACGCGGCGCTTTATAAGTCGCGCGGCAACCTCGATCGCCTCCCGTCCGTTGTCGGCGGCCTTTGGCGACCAGATGCCGTCCATGACGATCGTATAGTCGAGGTCGCGCGCACGGCGGACAAGTTCGGAAACGATCGGCTGGAAGAATTCCGACGAATAGGCGATGCCGGGTACGACAAGGCCGACGAGCCGCGACCGGGCCCCTTTCGTGACGAACGTCCCCGATCCGATCCGCGAACTTATCAAGCCCTCGTCCTTGAGTTTGTCCAACGCCTTCACAGCAGTCAGACGCGAAATTCCGAACCGCGCACAGGTCGCAACAACACTGGGGAAAGACTTCCGCGACGAATACTTTCCATCTAGAATCTCGCCCTTGAGCGTGTCGAACGCCTTACGATATTTCGGTTCTCCTTTCACGTCCGGCATTTTACCAAACTTTTGCCGTCCGCAAGCAAATGGTATATAACACTTTTGCGGATGCTGGACTATAGCCTGCCCGCCATCCCGACGGCCTCCGTGAGGCTGTCGGCCACGGGGCAGTGCGCCGCCATCAGCCGCTCGCGCATCTGGTGCCCGCAGGCGACAAGGACGCAGCGGCCGCCCAACTCGTGCGCCACCTCCGCGTCATGGAGGGTGTCGCCGATGAACACGGCGGACTCTACGTCTCCGCCCAACGCCTCCATCAGCTCATGCCCCCGCAGGAGCTTAGACGCCCCGTCAAGGTTGTCCACCCCGTATACGCGGTCGAAAAACGCATCGAAGCCGTTTGCGGACACCGCCTCGCTCAGCTTATCCTGCCGCAGCGCCGACAGCACGCATTGCCGAAAGCCCGATCTGGAGGCAAGCTCCAGTGCAGACCTTGCATTGGCCCGGATAGATTGCGGCTCCTCGAGTACGAACCTGTGGAAATCCTCGCATATTTCATCCCAGTCCCACTTGTCCAGATCCACGCCAAGCTCGGCGTAGAAGGGCCTTACGGGGAAGCCAAACCTCCGGCGGTAATGCTCGACCGTTATCGGCTTCGCGCCTCGTCTCTCAAGCATACGATTCAGCGCACCGACTGCCGCCGAGACATCGTCAAGCAGCGTGCCGTTCCAGTCCCAAATCAGATACCTGTGCATCCGTCAACCCGCATGCTCCGCACAAAGGCAGATTGCGGAGGATTCCGCCTCAGACGCTTCTCCATTCCAGCGAGAGGTCTATCGACCCTGCGGAATGCGTAAGGCATCCAAGCGAGATTGCGGTGACTCCGGTCGCCGCGACCTTCCTGGCCTTGTCGAGCGTTATGCCGCCAGAGGCTTCCGTCTTGGAGATGCCCTTGCACATCTTGACGCACTTCCTCATGTCCGCGACGGACATGTTGTCGAGCATTATCCATTCCGGTTTCGCCTTCAGCGCACTCGCGCACTCGCGAAGAGTCTCGACCTCAACCTCAACCTCAAGTTTCGGAAACCTCTTGCGGGCCGCCACGACGGCCTTGTCAAGCTCGTCGGGATTTCCGCCACGCCAAAGGCGGCGGTGGTTGTCCTTCATCAGGATGCGGTCGTACATCCCCATGCGGTGGTTAGTCCCGCCGCCGCACGTCACGGCGTACTTCTCGAATACGCGCAGACCCGGCGTGGTCTTGCGCGTATCAAGTATCAGCGTGCCGAAATCCTTCACGGCATCGACAAACGACTTCGCGAGGGTGGCGGTTGCGCACATGCGCTGCATGAAGTTTAGGGCCGTACGCTCCGCCGCGAGGATCGAACGCGCCTTGCCGCGAAAGACGAGTATCGGTTCGCCGGGCCCGACCTCCGAGCCATCCGCCTTCAGTATCTTCACGGAGATGCGCGGATCGACCATCTTCAAGACCGCCCTGGCGACGGTCGCCCCCGCGACCACGCAGCCGCGCCCCTTGGCGTATATCTCCCCTTCCGCGACCGCCCTGGGATCGACAAGCGCCTCGGACGTCGCGTCGCACCAATCCGCACTGATCTTCTCAACGCTCGACAGGTCTTCGTCAAGCGCAAGCCTCACGGCCGCGCGGGCGCGCGGCGATCTCATCACGTCCCGGTTCATTGGAGGAATCCGCTATCTACGACACAGACGCGACCGACCAATCGGAAAACATTAGCCAGGCCGCGAAGCCTATGGCCCCAAGCGCGACAAGCGCCGCGAGCAGGGCCACAAGCGTGGATGTCTTCCCTACGCCGGGTGTCGCCTTCTTCGAAGAGTCATCCGCATCAAGCTGGAAGCGCGCCGCTATGACCGCGCCGCCGGATGCCGTCGCCTGGGTTTCCTCTTTGGCCGTCTCTGGTTTTTTCAGTTTCATGCGCGAAAGTGTATCACATCCCGAAATATTCAGCAAGAACCATTTTCCCCAAATCTACCGAGCGGGGGCGGTCTTGAACTTCACCCAAATGAAGTCGAGCGGGTCGCGGACGGAAACCTCCAGGCGGGAGCCGTCCACACGCGCCTCTCCATGGCCGCCGATGACTTCCGCCCCGGACGCCTTGGCCGTCCCGAAGATCGGCTTGAGGTCGAGCGTGTACGATTTCTCCTTGTTCAGCTCGCGGAACAGCAGCGCATACCCGCCAGCGCCGTCCGCCGCCTCGGATACGAAACCGGTCCAGGACGCTCCATCGGGGCGGGCCCCGACCGGATGTATCACGCCACCATGCCAGCGCGCGCGTTCGGCCTTCCACGTCCTCACAAGCGGCGCGATCGCCGCCATCGACTTCCCGGATACGTCGGAAAGCTCCATCCATGCCAGGGGCGAAGCCGCCATGACCGTCGCGAAGAGCGTGTCCGGACGGTAGTTTCCGTGTCCAAGCGGACTCCAGTCGTAGTTCGCGTGGTTCGTATCCGGGTTGTTGAACTCGAAGCGCAGACGCACGGGATCGACGACGTGCGAAAGGTCCCACAGATTCTTGAGCGTGTGGTGCGGCCAGTAGACGGGGCGGCGCGTGTAGCGGTTCTCGACGAAGAGAGGCCCGATGTCAAGGAGGCCAAAGAAGCCGGGCCGCACCTCCGCAGTACAGTCGAGATCGAACACCATGTCTCCGTTGGAGTCGGCAAGCATCTTGTCGAACATCCGCCGGTTGCGGGCGAGAGCGCTCGGCGAGAGAAGCTTCATCGAGTCCATCTTGAAGAAGTCGATGCCAAGGCGGCGGTGGTAGTCGAGGAGGCAGTCCGCATCGCGCTCCCAGTTAGCCGCGTCGTCGCTGGAGTCCGGCCCAAACCAGAGGCCGAAGCGCATCCCCTTCTCCTTCGCCTTCTTCACGAGGAAATCAAGGCCGTCCGGGAAGCGCTCGAGATCCTCCTTCCAGAAATCCGGGTCGGCAGCCCAGTAGCCGTTCCAGACCTTCTTCTGCCCGGCGGCGACCTTCTTCTCCGAGTTCTGTGTGCGTCCCCGTTGCCAGCCATCGTCGATCTGGATGACGTCAACGCCCATCCGTGCGCCCGCATCGATCTCCTTCAGGAGAAAATCCTGGCAGATGCGGCTGTCTCGGTTGCCCGCGCCCCACGTGTTGGAGAGGAGAAGCCCGTCGCGTCCCGGACGGTACGGGCGTATCGACCGCTGGAATGCGACGAGGGCCCGGCGGCATCCCGCCGCGCCGCCAGTGTAGGCGAGCTCCGCCATGGGATATCCGTTCGCGAGCAGGGCGACGCCTTTGCCCGCGCCGCTCACGATGAAGTCGTCCACCGGGTGCGGACGGCTCGTCGGCATCGGCGCGATCCGCACGAAGACGAGGCCTTCGCCGCAAAGCACATCCTGCACATCGAGACTGGTCGTGGCAAGCGAATAGGCCCAGTCGTAGCCCATGAGGAGGCGCCCGTCGGTCACGATGAGCTGGTCACGGACGTCCGACTGGTCTTGCAACAGGAAACTTGTGGCCCTTACATGGCGCTTCTCAATGCCTATCACGTCACTCGCGCCCATCACCGCACGAAGCCGGCGGTCATCGTCCTTGAGCGTCTGCCAATTGCGCGAATCGTCGTGGACGGGCGCGAACGCCGCCACGCCCGGGCGCGTCGCGATGACGCCCGGCATGGATGGGTAGAGGTCGAGCCGCGTGACCGCCCCACCCGCCGTCACCGTGACACGGACGCCATCCACGCCCGCCGGCCCCCACTTGGCCGAACGGGCATCTACCGACAGCACATCGCAGTCATCGCTTGCGTTGGCACGGCCAAGCCAGTCGGCCCCATCCGTCGCCTTGAACGCAACGGTACGCAATACGCCACTTGACGACACGTAACTCCGCGAAAAGTGCGCGTTGCCGACCTCAAGCGTCCGCTCCGTCCAGACGACACGACACCCATTGGCGGCGAACTCTCCGCCTACGGCCGAAAGCGCACACGACATGGACACCAGCAACAGCATTCCGTTCTTCAGTTTCATAATGCCCGTCATTATATCATACAATGCACGCCGCAGGCACAACGCCCGCCGCGTCATCCCCTTTCTGCGACCACGAAGACGCCGTGGCAGGTCTGAAGCGGGACCGACATTCCGAGTTTGATCGCCTTCACGGCCTTTTCGTCGAAGGATGCCTCGGTGCCGCCGAGACACATAGTCTCGCCTACATGTCTTCCAGCGAAAGTCCGGCAAACGTCGGTTCAATCGCATTCGGAAGGCCAAGCGCAACACGGCAATGCGCAAACTTCTTCTTCAGGGCGTTCAAGTCGATGCGCTTGCGGTCGCGCTTGATCTCGGCGACCTGACACACGCCCTCCAGCTCATTCTGCGCAATGAGGTCAATCTCGTTCTCGCCTTTGCGATCCCACCAGTTGCCGAGCCGCGACCACTCGCCGGACTCCTCGAACTTCTTGCGGAAATAGCCTTCGAGCGCAAGTCCGCTGAAGGTCGGATAGTCGCGCTTGACGAACTTGCGCAGAAGGTCGAAGTTCCTCATCTGCACCATGCCGTCATACTTGAAGATGAACCGAAACCAGAACCGATAGAACGGATCGTTGATCTGGTAGCGCACAAGCCGCGTCGTCGTCGCGCCAAACGGGAGCCGCTTGGAAACGAGGTGGTAGTCCTCTTCCAGCCGCGTGAGGTGTCCGCCGACGGGACGCCCCACGGCCTGTTCGATTTCGTTGCGCGTCGTCACGCCGCGCGCAATGACGGACAGAATCGAGAAATAGACCGCATAGTCACGCCCGAATTCGTCGCCCAACAGAACACGTCCCTCTTCCAGAAAGAACGAGTCCTCGGAAATCGCCGTCTTGAGCATCCTGTCGAAATCCGTCGCGTCCTCATCCATCAGAAGCGCGACATACTTGGCCACACCGCCAGTGAACGCCCAGAGCGCCAACAGGTCTTCGGGCTTGTCGCTGCGCTTATAATGGTGCAGAATCTCCTTGAGAACGGCAATGGAGAACGGCTCGATGCGCATAAAGGCCGTCTGCCGCCCGTACAGCGGCTCTTTGCGATTCAGGAAGATCTTGCTGATGAGCGAATTGATCGAGCCGCAGACGACGAGATTCAGCCGCACATTGCCGTGTTCACGATCCCACAGTCCCTGAAGGATGGTGAAGACCGAGGGGTTGACGCGATAGAAATCCTGAAACTCGTCAACGAACACCGTGACGGGCCGCATCCGTGCCGCCTTGAACATCTCGCGGAAGAATCCCTGCAGACTTCGCACTTCAGGCGAGACGGCCTCAGGCAACACGCGGTTGAACTCCTCGACGAAGTCCGCGACCAGATCCGTCTCGCTCTTGCGCGACACGAAGAGATACACGAAATCACGGTCGCCAAACGCCCGCTTGACAAGCTCGGTCTTGCCAATGCGCCGCCGCCCCGTCACGACCGTGAACTGCGCCTCCGCCAGACTCCTTTCGCGAATCTTGCGCAACGCCTCGATTTTGTCCTCTCGATCAAAGAATTTCATATCTGTTTCCGCCACGACCGTTTCTGACACGGCGGTTGCTGAACATTATATCATACTATCCGCGTCCAAACACACGATATGGCTACGCAATAGACTCCCGCTCTTTCAGCCGTCGATACACCTCATCCGCTGAAAACCGCCGCGTATCGTTCGCCGCAAGGTGATCCGTCTCCGAAAGGATCGCCTCCATAGGATCAATCGGCGTCTGATAAGCTTTTTCCGAAACTGATTGATTGTTAAGCGTATACATCATAATCTTTTCATGCACAAATTAAAGCAGCATTGAAGATGACAACCTTCCGGACAAATGTCGTGAAATTGTCGGGATTCTTCCGTACCACGCCATCGCTCCCCTGTTCGCGGACACAATGCAAGATGTAGAGACCTCGAACCATCTCATTGAATCGCGAACCGTTTCTGTCATGCGCACTGACGAACCTCGCTCTCGAAAACAACATTCAGCACATCAATCTCATGATGCAACGTCAGGTTCCCGCGCACCTCCTCGAACCTATCGAAGAACGCCACGACCTCACTAGGCTCACATGCAACAATTTCAGAGAAGAGTGCGCGGACAATAAAAGGCTTTTTAAGCTTACTTATCAGTTGCATTTGATTTCTTTCTTTACTAAACAGAAATTCTTTTAATCTGAAAAGGTTTTTCCTCCTAACTCATCTACCAATACAATCTTACTCCGCCACTCTGTGCTTTCGCCCGCACCGCTGCGCCAAAAATGAACCCGGGCTCATCATTGCCTGTCTTTCGGTCTTTATCTGCCGCAGTTCGCGCTTGATCAATGAGAACTTTTACGGCACTATCCAGATAGCGGGGATTCTCTCGCAACAACTTCATCGACTCCTCTGCTGCATCCCAATTTGCATCTTTCTTAGGGAATGGAACAAAATGGACAAAGTTCGCTTCGTTGCCAGACACCAAACGAACTATGTAAAGATATTTCTGCGTCGCAGATAAGAAATGTGAATTTATAGACCAAACGTCGTTGAGCGCACCATGTAACCAACCACGCTCCAACTCAAGATAAATAAGAGGATGGTTGCTCAAAACTCCCACTCCCATTTTGTCGAGATTCGAGATGTTCGCCAATATCTGCAAGTAATAATTATGAGAGGCTGAATCAGGCATCTCCTTGAATCTTCGCCAGAAATCATCCATCCAATTTTCAAATTTCCAAAGACAAGGCACTTGAACCTGAGGATAACAAGACAAGCGCAACAAAAGGAACGAATAAAAACGCATAATTAAACCAACATTATGTATGTTCAAGAAGGAGACCCTGTCTGTGATTACTTTGTTAAGGAATGTAATTACATCATCCAACGAATAGCCCCTGCCCTTCTTTTGATCTTGGCAACTATCATTCTCGCTATTGAACAGGTTTGCACACCCCAAAATGGCGGATTTGATTGCCTCAAGCCATGCTACACTCATGACCCTGTCTAGACAAACCCCCATTTCCAATAATTCAATGACTTTCTCCATCCCACACTCAAAGTCATCAGTCAACATAGAGTTTATAGCCCGCATCTCAAAACAGCGTAGATATTCATCCTGAGGATGAAAGTCCTTTATCATATCGAACAAGTCGAGCGCGAGTTCTGATGTTACCTTAGAGTACGTAATGAGATCAAGAGCCATCCACTGTAAACTTCCAAATGTCTTAAACAAGTCTATTGCGTAACGAACAGTACACCCTTCTGCTACACCGATCGAAAGCACCTCGTCGAAGCGATGAAAATTGGCTATCAACTCCTGTTCAATTCTCGGTAGGCTCTTCACAACTTCCGCCAACAAGGACTGAATTCTCTGATATGTTTCGGGCGGGGAGGATTTGCCAAAGCTAAATCCTCTTCTATACATACACTCCCATAAAACACAAAGGCAGACACATTGATATAATTCATGTTGACATGATTCGTCTTTCGACAAACAAGAGGTCAACCTTACGACATTCTCCATCTTAAGGAATGAATCCATCAATATGCCGTCCGTTCTTGCCATCTGCACTAAACGATAAAGCAATCTAACAAGAATGCCATCATCCACTTTCCCTTTCGTGTCTTCAATAATGCTTTTATATTGCGCAACGATGAATTGAGAAGGACACACGCCTAACAAACCGTCAAACGTTAATCTCAATACCTCATCCAACTTCTTGGCCTTGATGAATTCAGTGTATTTATCAGGAAACTCGTCATCATACAAGTCCTTAACCTGCTGAAACGAATGCGTTAAACTTACTATCCGTTCTGATGGAGAGCCGAACTGAGCAGCGGAATCCGCAAAGACATTCATCAGGGTTTCCCGACTCGAATCATTTACAAATTTACAGGTAAAAGCCCTTAATCCATTTTTCAAATGTAATCTAAAATCAAATCCCCCTATTTGCCCAAATGTCGCTATCAGCAAATCCCGGAAAACTTTTTCTTCTGGCAAAACGAATAAGTTGTTGAAAGGAACTGAAAAGCACTCCCCTGAGACAGAGCAGACTTTCTTTCGGGTTGCTTTGCCAAAAAGCGTCCGTAAGGCGTTAGCCACAGTATCAAAACCATTCCCTTTTCCAAACCCCAATTGACTGACAAGAGAGCCAACATCCTCGATCCCATTCTCCTTATTCATTTTCTCTCGTAATACATCCCTTAGGGCCAACAAATAGATCAACGCCATTAGATTCTTTGAATCATCTTCTGCATTGCAACGGTTTCTGACGCATTCGCAAACGGCCTCGCAAAACGTATCCCAAACTTTATCACCATCCATCTTCACGGTCTCCGCCAGCCGAATGGAAGCAGACGGAATGCCCAAGGTACAACTCCAAAGGAATTTCTTTCTTTCAGATTCAGACTTGCAGATTTCTCCCGACTTACAGGTTTCTCCTTTGACACTCCAATGTTTCTCGTAATAATCCTTCAATTTCTCCATGAAATCAGTTGCATTTTGATCTCCCGTAAGCCACGTCCATTCACCATCGCCTTTCTTCGTACCCCATTTCCATATTAATGCATAATTTTCGTCAAAATCAAGGAAATCAACGGTCACAAACTCTATCGACCTGTCATTATCTGACGAAGCCATATAGCAGTAATAAGCCGGAAGTTGCAAAATAAATGCGAGACGGTTTTCTCGCCTGTTCCCCAAGTTCTCCCATAACGATGACAGCTTGTCTACCAACTTCTGCAACTCTTCATTTGACGGCAAAGGTATTTTTCTTCTCCATTTCAAGTGAAGATAGACCTTCTTGCCCATCACCAACCCAAATACGAGTCTCTTTACCTTCTCCGCAAACTCTTCCTTCAGTGTGTAAGATCCCTTCCCATCAATGCAGCACCAAACATCCCACTCAAGCGCAAGGAGTGCCACATCACCGGATTTCGACACCTCGACTTGAGTCAGCAACCGTTTTCCTACAGCATGTGGTCCATTCACGACAAAGACACCTTTATTCTGAACACTACAAATATCACGAACTATTTTTCGACATTTGCGATCAAAATCAACATAGTGAGAATCGCGCTGAATCTTCTTAGAATTGATGCTCTCTGCATATGTAAAGTCAAAATTCCGCCACTTTCCTCGCTTACGAAAGCGAAGTCGCCTAAAAGGCGGACAAAACTGGTTCAGTCCAACAGGAATCAAAAAGCAAAACAGGATACCGATAATCTTGCATATCCAGTCCCAAATGGCATTGCCGCTCACCAAATTCCAAATGAGCTTTCCCCTTTCCATCAGGACATCCAAACCATTGGATGCTGCCGTTGATGTTCCCGAGCCTTCCTCTGCAAGCAAATCAAACGAGAGGAAAACAAAAAACATGACAATTGCAATGCCCACACAACGACAATACAGAAACGCAATAGCCCGAAGAGCTGACTTCTTCTGCAACTTATTCATATTATTCTTTGATCTATCAACGATGAGAAGGCTTGTCATAGTTCAGACATTATACCATGAACTCCTGTCAGGATAGCATCATGGCAGCACTCAACACGTCAGACCCTGCCGCGCCATATGGTCTTCAAGCCACAGGGGGGATGCTGATGCCGCGCGCGGTCAGCTGACGATGGTAGTCAGCAAAGTCAAAAGGTAAACGGCGAAGATGAACATGCTTCGTTTCGGTGTCGAAAAGCACATAGGTCGCCTCTTTCGTGCTACGCGGATAGCCCACGGAGCCGACATTCACGATGTAACGTGCGTTCGGATCGAGCGTGAAATCCTTGGGCGGACATTCAATAGGAAGTGCAGCGCCCTCCGTCTTCGACCACGAACAGGCCTCGTGCGTATGGCCAACAAACAGGACTCAAACGTGTGGCGGCAAGGCCGAAAATGCCAAATCCGCCGTTTCGGGCGTGAAGATATAGCCGAAAACCGCCGCCATTCGTCCGAAGACCTGACTGACGGTTCCATGCGCAAGGTCGCCTTTCCCTGCTCCAAGCCGCGCACTAACACGCCGTATATCGAAGCGAGACAGCCGTCGGATCGGATTGATCTCGCTCATGCGTGATTCAAGAGCTCCGCCACGGGCACGAGGAAATCGAAATATCCATCATCGATGACCTTTTGAGACAAGCTGCCTTCATAAACCAGTGCCGTTCGCACCGACTTCCCCTTGCCCACTTTCAAACGTCGCACCTTCTCCGCCATTTCTGCCTCAATGGAATCGGATATCCGAACCCTGCGCTTGATCTCGACAATGCAAACCGACTTGTTCGTCTGGACGAGCAGGTCGATCTGGACGCCATCGCCTTTCTTGCCACCCTTCCTGTAATAAGGCGCGGCGGATGTGACAATGGAGGCACCAAGGCCCAGCCGTGGCGCAAGGACAGGAAGATTGTTGAGCACAAGGTTCTCAAACTGAAGGCCGAGAACGACGTCCCATCCGGCGAGAGACTCCAGCGAGGCAAACCGATACAGCCCCGCCCTGATCGCGTCTTTTCTCGGCTCAATGTACTTGAGGTAAAATCGAACGTAATTGTCGCGCAACCGATAGCGAGTCTCGCGTGCGGGCTTCCCCGTCGATGGGTTGAGCCCTTCGGAAGAGGCGACAAAGCCCGCATCGCACAGGTCGGCAAGGTCGGCGGTGATGTGTCCGTTCAGGGCGATGCCGGTACGCTCGGACAGGTCGGACACGCTCGCAGGCCCATCCGCCAAATCCATGACGATGGCCCGCTTTGCATGAGACGAGGATTGGAATACATCGTTGAAAATCGCATCAAAATCCCTGAACAGGTAGCCGTTCTGACTGAAACACATGCGGCGCACATTCTCCTCGACGGACAGCGACGGATCCATTTCTTCCAGATATTTTGGGATTCCTCCCGTGATCGACAGCATGTCAAGAATCTCCCGGTCAGAGATTCGGTCTGCAGCCTTTCCCCAAAACGCCTTGCACTGTTGCAGGGTCAGCTCCGTGAGCCGAATATCCAGTGAAATGCGGCCGACAAAAGCCCGTGCGTTCAGGACGTTCTCCTGTATCCAGGCCGAAACGCTCGCCGCGATTACAAAGACCAGATTCTGCCGACGCGAGAACTTCGTGTCCCACGCATCCTTCAGCAACGCCGCAAAAGACGCGTCGTACTTCCCCATCCAAGATATCTCGTCCAGGAACACGATTGTCTTCGCTGAGCCTTTAATGGCCGCCGCCAATGCGTCAAAAGCCTTGGCCCAGCCATCGCATTTCGCCTCGGGGACGCCCGTCGCGACAGCCAACCGCTCGCAGAAATGGTCAATCTCCTTCTGGTTCGTCATCTCCGAATCGGGCGCAAGCCCAGCGATCTCGACAAATCGGCACTTTGACTCGGACGCGAAATGCGCAATCAGCGTTGACTTGCCAATCCGGCGACGACCAGATACGGCGACCAACGACGACGTGCGCTTTTTCCATAGCGCAGCCAAATCCATCAAGTTATCTTCACGACCGACAAACACAGCCCAACCTCCTTTGTGTTAGGAAAGATGGGAAGATTATAGCATATTCTCCGCGTCCGCATTGGCAACTAAATGGCAAAATAGCATTTAGTTGCCATTTTGCAGATCGTCAATAATTGGCAACTATTTAGATTTTCCCATTTAGTTGCCGCCTATCGACGTGTCTCATTGCCACATATATTGGCTATGGCAATAGGACTTCCATGCAACACACGTAAGGCGACAGGCCTTTCGGCGTCAGGTAGACGAATACGACGCCTCTTTCGCCGTCCACAGGGACGAGCGTCGCGGCTCCTGTCGCCTTGACTGTCGCGTACCGAGCCTTCTTCGCGTCATAGCCTGCCACGAACTCGCCGGCGACGGACACGTTGCCGTTAGCCGCGAACTTCAGCGAGACACGCCCGGCAATGGACTCGCCGAGCGAAGCCGACAGATCATCCTCTCTCTCGGAGATCGTGCCGTCAGACATAATCGTATATGTCCGTATCTGCTTGTCGAACGCCTTCCCGAGCGTCTTCCATGGCTCGACCTTCCAATTAACCGTGTAGGCTTCGAACCAATCCGCGACCTCCGCATAGCCGCCGATGCCGTTGTCCGCCACGGACACCTGAACGATCTCATTCGTCCTTATGGTCTTGGAACCCTCCCTGCAGCTCCAGCTGGCCGTGACATCCGCAAGGAAGTTGGAGACAAGTCCGTCTTCATCGGGAACAGTCACAAAGTCCGAATAATACGGCGCCGCAAGAGTGTATTTGAGGCCATCGCCCAATGCCTTGCCGCTCAGCTTGCCCGCCGCCGAGATCGTCAGCGAAACCTGTCCGCCGGACGCGGGTGCAGTATCTTCGTTCGATATCTCCCAGCCACCCGCAAACGTGCCTTGCGCCCAGCTCGGCAACGGATCAACGGTCGTGTTTATCTGATACGTCTGCGAACTCTTGCCCGCCGTAGTGACGGTGACCCTTATCGCATTCGGCGTGACGGTCATCGCGCCCGTCTTCCGATCCTTCGCCGTCTTCGATGCCGCCGTTGGCGCACCATAGATCGTATTTGCGGGAACGTTCGTGACAAGGATAGCGTCCTTCCCCGTACCGACCTTGCTTGTCACAGGCTTCGCGGCGAACTTGAGTCCGGAGGGGAGGCCCGCGACCTTGACAGTCGTCTCCGAAAGGCCGGACGACACGATTGGCCAGTTTACCGCAACGCCACAGATGAGGTTCGTCGCAAAGGCTTCCGTCGCCGAGAGTGCGACTCCGTCCACCGAAAGCGCTATGGCCGCCAAATCCTCCTGCATTGTGATGAACTTCGCAAAATAGGTGGCATCCCTATCTGCATCAGTGGTGACTACGGTCTGTTGCGCATTGCTTTTCCCCGGCTTCGCCGACCGATCGAGCACAAGCGTTGGAGTCGTCGCCATCGGCAGGATCATGCGTCCGGCTGGATCGTCCTCCACCTTGTACCATCCCTCAAACACATATCCCTTGTTCGCCGTGGCCTTCAGCGTCGCCTTCTTGCCCGCCGCGCAATATCCGCTCCCCGTCACCTTGCCGCCATCTGCAGGATCGGCAAGTGTCCGAACGTACGGCAGCTTTTCAAAGACCGCCTCCACTGTCAAATCTTGTGTCGCTTTCCAGGAAACCGCAGCCTTGTCGTTCCACACGATTGGCCTATCCTCAATGCCATAGGCAAGCCAATGCCTGAACACCCATCCAGGATTCGCTTTCGCCTTTATTGACACGTTGGCACCTTTCACGTAAGGGCCTGATCCTGTCACGCATCCACCTGCGGAATCCAAAGCCATGGCGAAGATATTGCATACGGTCGCGCCATCCCCATCATCATAGGAAAGACTTGAAAGCTCAACATGGACATCCGGATCAGAGCCCTGCGTAAACACAAACCGAACAGCATTGTTCTTGTCGTTGGCATTCAATGTGATTGCATTCCATTCATTCGTGACAGACAACGCCCAACCGGTTCTGACAGTCCTACCATGTCCAATCGTTCCGACAAGATTTTTGCCGTTGTACACGGAAAGCGTCGATGGCGTTTTCTCGTCGGTCGGACCCGTGAACCTCATATGAAACCTAAGTTTCCCCTTTTTGAATGTACCCACAGCAAGTTCAGAACTGCTCCCCATTGGCATTGCCGGTGTTTCGGCGTGGCAAAGCCCATGCAAGCCATTCAGGTCATACGCATTGCCGGCTCCAACCTGCCACGCTGGAGAACCCTTTGCAACCTTGCTACTCACCTTGATGCCGGGGTTCATCACGCCATCCTGTAGGACCGCATACGTATTACTGTCCTTGATTGTCGCCGTGCAGACACTTGTTGAGCCAAGTGTCTGACCCTGAGCCGAAGCCAACTGGAACGTCAACTGCTCATCGCCTTCCACGGCCTTATCGACCTTTACCGGAATCGTCACTATGCGGCTATCCGCCTCGCCGGACTCCCATTTGAGCGTCAAGGGGAACTTGAGGCCGCCCTTGGGCACAACGCCATCAACCATTCCCTTCGCGAGGTCAAGGTCTGCAACCACCGCCGTCTGGCAGGAAAGGTAGATTTTCACAGATGCCGCCTTTTCGCTCGCACCGCCAGAAATCTTGAGCGATATGGCCTCACCTTCTGCCGCCGACAATTCACTGTCCGAAAACGACACTTCACCAGTAGGAATCATGTCCTCTTCCTCATCGTTCGTCTCTGGAGGAACGTAATCCTCAAACGGATCTTCCCCGCTTGCGGGGTCGAACGAATTGTTTGGATCGGTGAAATCGAAGAATGATGCGATATAGACCTTTCTGGTCGTATAGAAGTCCTTAAAACCACAAATGTTAGTCGCGCCCTTCAGCAACCATATTGACCGAATGACATATGGGCCATCCAGCCAAGAGTCAACGATGTCCTCATCCTTCACGACTAGCTTGACTTGATTTGTGCCAACCTCCAAGTGGGCATTTATGCTGATTCGTGACACCACAGTCCTATTCGTAGTGTCCACAAGTGCGATAAGCTGGTAGTCACCGGGAGTATTGACCTCGACATTGACACCAATCTCCACTCCATCAGACGTAACGCATTCCGCGACATCATCCCGAAGGATATAGGCATCGTTGCGGACAAAGTCAGTATAGAAGCCATCAAGTTTGCTGTCAAAATCATCCCATGTCCCAGCCGTTATCTTTTCGACCTTCCCATCGCACGTCAAGGATACGGCCCTGAAACGATACGGCCCATCAAGTCGATTGCCATAGACCTGATGCCCGTCAAACGAGAAATCAATGCTTTGCGTCCCCTCATGAATCTGCACATCTTTTTGGCAATAGGCCACAACATAATCGTTCGTGTCCGTTACAATGGCATCCATGCGCCCTGTCACAGCCCCTTCCGATGTTACGGTGACACGGGCATCAATAGACTCGGCAAATCCAAACGCATTCTTTACCCCCATTGCAAAATCACTGATCCGCATTTCCATCAACGGCAATCCATCCAGTGAATCCGCCACCCCATCGTCCGCCGCCACCGCAACACTCGCCGTTTTAGCTCGAACACCTCTAGGGCGGCATCGCTCGTTTTCGGGAGGAAGCCATGATTGATGTCCAGGAAACGCCCAGTCGTTTGTTTCAACGGGCTTTGACAAAGCCTTTTGTCCCGCAACCATACACAAAAACTCTTCGTCGCCGTATGTTTTATATTCTACGACACCTTTGGCAGCGGCTACATTAAAGCTATCTGTATTATGAATGTCAAAACCATAGTCATAAGACTTTTCTTGGCTATTTAAGAGACGATCATTATAGCATCTCGTACCACCAGCACTATTTATGACAATTGGATCATTCATATAATAGTCACTATCATAGTCTTTCTTCCACGTTTCATCAGAAATCCAAAAATCAACAGCTTTATTATAAGACTTTCCGATCGCATCATGTTTACGTTCATGGGCTATCACTTCTTCAACAGTATAAATTCCATAGACAGACTGACCCCAAAACTTATGTATTTTGCCTGTCCCATCCCTAACTTCGCAAGGCCTGTAATAATGTTGGTCAGCTGCATCTTGGCAAAGCTTCACCACTCCATTCTTGTCAAACGCCCCATATGCAGAACCACGTCCATAACGCCTACTGCGCTCTACGACATCTATAATCTCATCATTTCCCGATGGATCATAGACTATATTATTTTTCGTCTCAACACCAGAAAAGAGGCCCGTAATCCAAATGGGGATATATCGTGCCTTCAAACTGGGGCATGCGCCATCGTCTCCCCAGTACACGAACCAATTTGGCCCCTCTTCGAAATCATGTCCATACTTGTCAAAGAAAACAGGCCGCTCGATTTCGCGTTCTACGTCTGGCGAATAGAACACGGTCAGCGACATTGGGGACATCTCATACCACCCGTAACTACCCAAGTTGTATTGTATCAGACTGTTGCACTGGATATGCAATTTGAACTTAAACTTGCCATGCATCCCCGCACCGGGCAACAGCGTCAGCGGTAATGTGATTATTGTCTTTGAATCCTGCTCTGATATGTTTCCCGCAGGAATCTCATCGAAGACTGGAATCTGATAGTAATCATTAAAGCTATCGTCATTCAAAATGTCCCGCGCATACAGCACAGACGTGTCCACACCACCAAAAATGTAGACTACTTTCTCCGCCGGTGCCGCAACGCCCGTCGCACACAGCAACACCTGCTTGATCTCCTGTTTGGTGCGTCCCGGCGTTCCGCCATAATCCTTGTCCGTCCAATCTAGGTGGCATCCTCCAAGCGTAATCTTGAGCGTGGCATTAGATCCAGCGACAAGATAGTCTTCGCCATCCTTTTCCACGCCCGCCAACTCCCACGCGGTAACCGTTGGCGTGTCGCCGTATGGGAGGGAGGCCGCATAGGTCATACCAACCAAGCCCAACGCCACAAATGCGCACAGCATTTTAGCTATGCAAACTACTTGTTTGCCGCAACGCAACACGCCACGCCTTGGCATTTCTTTAACCTCTATCACAACCATACTCCTTCCTTTACATGAACAATGCTGTACTTCAATATTAGAAGCCCAAATTATCTCATCCACTTATCGCTAAATTCACGGACATATATCCTCACCGCAGATACTCACGCCATTCATCGCGCACCAGCAACGCCACAAACACTGCCGCCAATCCAAGCGAAAGCAACTGCTGGGGACTTAGCGAATCAATTCCGAAAAGCGTCCCACGCCTGTCATAGCGGAGGAATTCCACAAAGAACCGAATCACCGACGCTCCAATCACATAGACATACATGCGCAGTGCCGGAGCGGACAAAAACGCAATCCCAAATAGTACAAACAGCAACGCCGCCTCGACCAGCTGAATCGGGAACAGCGGGATGTCTCCGACAATGGAATGTGGATAGCTCCCTGGCGGATATGCGACGCCGAACAGGCAAGGCACGCCATAGCAGCACCCACCCAAGAAACATCCGATGCGACCAAATCCCTGGGCGAGCGCCAATGGCGGCAAAAGGGAATTGAGCAACCGACAACACCCCAATCCGCTCAACCTTCCGTAGATGCTCAATCCAATGATCGCGCCGACGAGGAAGCCCGTGAACGTGAAGCCGACTCGCCGTTCCTCCGCCCCAAGCCACGTCCGCCAATCGCCCGTGAAAAGTGCATCGAGAATCACGGAAGCCACAACCCCGCATCCAAGCATAAGGGGGAACGCCAACAGGAATCTCGTCTCGTCCTCCCCCTTGAGTCCACCCTTGCGCAGGGTGTAATAAAGACATATGGCCATCGACACTACCCCGACAGCGAGGCAGATTCCATACCACGGTGTGGAATCTCCCATAATGTTGAGGTAATGTCGGATGGCCATATCGCGGCAATGCCTTATGCAGGCCTATTCGCGTTCAGGATGCTGCAGAAACTCGCGGCGATCGTCGCGCCCATCGCTGCCACTACACACATCTTCATCAACTTGTTCATTCGTGTTTGCCTTTCGTTTATTCGCTTGTTTGTTCCAGATGTTCCCTTAGGCCGCATCGCGCAGCCGTTCTGACAGATTGTTCCTGAACCAAGGTTCATCTTTTCCGTACGGAATCCATGATGGCATTGACCATCAGATCAATGACCTTCTTCGCCGACTCCTCGTTGACATCAACCCCCTCGATCACGCTTCGCTTCAAGGCGATCTGGATGGGACTGTTGCTGACGGGTATCACATAGAGAACCAGGCAACGATTCAGGAAATAGAGGATGACGAACCCGATTGCAAATGCCAGCCGCAACACGACAACCCAGCCGCTCGCATCTTCGCTCAACAACGCGACAACAGCCCAGAACACGCTGGCAACAGCCGCCAGGACATAGCCGAACGGCTTCAGGTAGCCCGTCCCGATATTGCTCGCACCCGTAAGCGGAACGATCTCGCGCAGCTGTCCGGCAAGCGATCCTTCGGAAAGCGACACGTGATTGCCGTGCAACTCCAAGACCGTCGTCGCGTCAAGCTTCAGCAGACTCATGAGCCAAGCCATGATTCCCGAACGCCGCGCTTCAATGCGAACGGGGACATCCGCGTCGACATCCACCTTCCATTTTTTGACCACCAGCGCACGCGTACCAAAGAACATGGACCAGAAAGAGAGATTCATGATTTGCCTCCTTAACGCGCCGTGTTCTTCTCGACGAGGCCGGAAACGATCTTCACGATCCGCTCCGCCGTCTCTGCATCCAGCGACACGCCCTCGATCAGACTGCGCTTGAACGCCATGAAGGTCGTGCTTCCGCTGTGCGGGATGAAGTAGAGCACAAGGGACTTGCGCGTCCAGTACCAGAAGCCAAACAGGGCGGCCAGAATCAGGGAAATGCCCAGCGTCGGAATGGCCAGCAACAAGAAGACAACCGCAAGAATCGCATAAAGGAACGGTTTGAGGTAGCCCGTGCCAAGGTTGCTGATGCGCGTCAGGGGAATGGTCTCCGTGAATGCGCCGGAAAGCGATCCGCCCGAATACTCGATGCGATCCTCGTAGACGTCAAACACCGTTGTCGTATCAAGTCCCAACTTGGCGCCCAGCCATGTCCAAAGGCCGCCTTTCCGCCCCTTGACGTGGACGTAGTGAGGTCCTGCCTCGTCGATCTTCAGTTCCTTGAGCACAAGCGCCCCGCGTCCGCTCAACCTTGCCAATTGTCCTAATGTCATTTCTATTTCCTTTCTCTTGTTTGTTTTGTCAACGCCGTCAAATCCGCTCAATCTTGTTGCGTAAACGTCCCGCCGCCATTGTCAGAGTATGCATGCCCGTCGTTCCCCGACCATCTGCCAGACTCATACTCCGTGACAACGGTGCCATTGCTCAGACGAGCCCTCCTCGGATTGGCCTTCGCACGGAAGAACGCAGACAAGAAGAATAACGCAACGAAAACAATCAGCATCGCAAGGCTCGCGATTGCCGTAAGTGTCGAGAGGGCAAACGTCAGCAACACATACGCCGCCGCGTCAATGAGTAGGAGCAGCTTCCAGAATATGCCGACTCCCATCCTAAATATCTTCACGCACGAGTACACCATCATGCAGACAAAAGCCAATCCAAAGACGGAAATGGCGACAATCTCATAGATGCCGGTCGGATGGAATGCGCCCGTAATCACGAATGCGAATCCAGCAACGACCGTTGGCCAAAGGAGCGCTCGCGTCCCGACGCTAAGGACATCAATCCTATGCACAAGCCGCAGCAGGTAGATCGCCCCGACAAAGATAAGAAACACAATGGGGATCGTCGCTATCTTCGCGAACCATCCGAGGAACGACAATTGTTCCGAAACGAAATCCAGCAACGCAGGCCATGTCGGCCCCATTATCTCCATGAACTTTACAAACATACAGCATCCTCCTTATTAAGTTAAAGTGTTATCGAAACGTCGCCGTCAGACGAACCAGGCGAGGATTCCTGAGTTCCCGAGCCACCACCACGGAATGTGACCCCGTATTCACGCTTGTTCGCAGCCTTGCGGTATTCCTCAAGCGCGGCCTCAAGATGTTCCTCCATAGCGGCAATGCGATCTTCATCACACGGATGGGTTGACATCAGATCATCCAATACGGTTGACGCGGCGTTCTCCGAAGAGAACCGCCTCCAGAACGCGACAGACGCTCGCGGATCGTAGCCCGCCTTTGCCATCAGCAGCATCCCGATGTAATCAGCCTCCGACTCGTCGCGTCGGCTGAACGGCAGCATCACTCCAAGTTCGCTGCCAATGCCGTAAACGCCATTCACGGTACTGTTCTGAAGTCCAAGGGAAACCAGGATGCCGCCAAGCGACCGTATGTAGCCCCAGGAAATGCGCTCTCCGCCATGCCGGGCAATGGCATGGGCGATCTCATGCGCCATCACGAAAGCCATCTCCGCCTCGTTGTCCATCTTGTCCACAATGCCGGAATAGAACGCCACCTTGCCGCCCGGCAGGCAGAATGCGTTCTTGATCGGCGAATCGAACAGAACGAACTCCCATTCGAAATCGTCGCGGTTCGCGACTTTCCTGATTGCGTTGCCGCAACGCTGGAGCGCAGCGGTGTACTCGGCATTCGACGATATCCTGTACTTCGACCTGTACTCGTCATATGCCGAAACGCCAAGCGCATTCTCGGAGCTTTCCGTCGATAGCATCAGCTGTGTCCGCTCCGTCACCGGCACCGTACGACAACCAACGATCATAAAAAGAGCCAATATCGAAACAATTTTAAACACAAGACTTCCCTTATGGCTTGTAAACATCTGAATGCCCAACTGAATCCACGACAGAAATATTCATAGACTTTTCTCGTGCAACATTCTTGTCCTGATCACTTAGGTCGTGATTCGGTTCATCCCCATACCAATGATCATAATCGGTATGGCTGTGAAATATCTCCAAAGGGATAGCACTTGCAGGCAACTGACTCATAACATCGCCAGCAGGATAAGACCCTACTGAAGTTTCAAACATAACATTAAAGAAACTTGAATCGTATCCACAATATTTGTTATCGTAGCTCCTTGAGGTTATCACATTGTTATTGCTGTCATAACGATAATATTTTCCATCGCGTTCTGTGGTTCTGACCTGGCCATCACTCCAGGTAGCGAATTCGTAATCGCGATTTCCACTTGTGATTGAAGTAGAACGAATTTCTCCATCTTGATAATAAATGATAGCGCCATATTCGAGTTCACTATTTCTATTCATGTTCATTAGTTGATTTATGAGCCTTTCCCGCATTTTTTCTATCTGCGAATCAAATCGTGACCGTAGACGATTTCGGTCTGTTTCATTATCTATCTCCTTTGAATCCTCATGTCCATTCTCGATTATTTCGATGTGTTCAGGTACAGTAACCGTGACTCGCTGTTTCTGCGTTGATGATGCCGTTGCGTAATAGACGACAGAGGCGGATTCGTCCGAGACGCCACTGCCGACCTGTGCGACATAGTCCATCGGGTAAAATGTGAATTCCCGTAATGTGGAGTTGGCCACTGTCGCCTTAAATCTGAGTGCGCCCGTGCCCTTGATATCGGTGTAGATGCCATCTGAAATCTCACCGTAGTTGAAGCCGTTATGCTCTATCGGCATGGATTCGCCGAGCGTGATGAGCTGTCCAAGATGTTCCTTGATCTTTTTCTCGCCCACGTTCTCATCCAGCAAATCGCTCGCCTGATATGTCACGCCCCCGATATTTATGGTCGCCACCGAATCTATCTTTGCCCACAGGAATTTCCACAGACGGCTCTCGGATAGTTTCTCTGAACAATAGGATTCGAACTCCCCTTCATACTCCGAACAGCTGTTGAGGATTCGTCTTTCCTGCTCCGTAAGATTATTCGCGTAGCCAGCCTCAGTCCCTGCCGTGCGCAACGCCCAGACGAGTTTCTGCATATTTCGGAGCGTCGCCTCATCGCCGTTCGAGGCTTTCGTAAGGAGCTTGCGGTAAATGGGCTGTAGTTCATCAGGGATCAACTGCGACGTCTTCACGAACTGGTATTCGTCCCCGGCCATCGGAGCGGGCAAATGCGGATCGCAGCAATAGCCCTGGTTCTCAAATGTAATGGATACCCCTGGCGGAATCACCACGCCGCCATTGGCGACAAACCGGACGCCTGTGTCGTTCGTGTCGTCGCCTGTGCGGCTAATGGTGATAGATTTCGTCATTTCATCGGAGGAATTCTCTGCAAAGTATGCACGGGCCTTTGCGCTCGGCATCAGACCGTTGATGTAGTCCTGTCCGGTAACCGCGCCGCCGCCAACCATCGCCTTGGACTGGTCGCGGAACGTTGAGCAACCGAACAAAACACATATACCAAGTGCGGCACATGCCGCCTTACGTACATTGCGCATAATTCCTCCGATTGAAGACTTATCCTTACTTGTTTTCGACGATCTGGAGCTGCCAGATGTCCCATACGAGGCCACGGTTCGAGCGGAAGTAGACCGTCTTGCCGTCAGGGCCGAAGACCGGATTGTCGTCGCAGGAGCCGTTCGTCGTCAGCTGCGTGAGGTTGCTGCCGTCGGCATCCATCATCCAGATGTCGTAGTTCTTCTTGTCCTTGATGACGGAACGGTTGGACGCGAACACGATGCGCTTGCCGTCGATGGACCAGTTGGCGTCCACGTCGTTGAACTCGCCTGTCCCCATGGAAAGCTGCGTCGGATTGCCGCCATCGCGGTCGCAGATCCAGATCTTGGACTGGTTCTTGTCGCGGTCGCCCTTGATGTAGAGGAGCTTCTTGCCGTCCGGGCTCCAGCGCGGCTCATATCCTTCGCGCAGCTGGCTCGGCAGACCGCGAGAGGCGACGGGCGTCTCCCAGAGATAGGCGGCATTGCCGCTTCCCGGGAGGACGGCCGCATACAGGAGATCCTTGGTGTCGGGGTGGAGCGCGGGCGAATAGTCCGCCGTATTGCCCTGCGTGACCGTAGTGATTCCGCTCTGACGCTCCATGTTCAGGCGGCAAATGCTGAGGCGGCCATTGCGCGTAGTCGCGAAATAGAGCATCTTGCCATCACTCGATGCGTTTGGCGTAATGTCGTGGAAGTTGCCCGTGGTGATGGCACTGCGCGGAGCGCCCGCAATCGCCGTATTCATCTTCCACACGTTCGAACGGTATGCGGACTTCTCCCCATCAACGTATTCCTCAAGGATCGAGACCACCATCGTCTTGCCGTCGGGCAGAAGGCTGATGTCTTGGATGTACTCGTTCTGCGGGGCGGAAGTGACGCGCTTCACCGCCGAGACGTTCGGCGAGTTCTCGCCGACCTCGGTATCGGAGAATATTGGTGTCGTCTTGATCGTCACGCCATTCTGCGAAGGTACGAGCTCCAGCAAACGGCGGCCCGAGCCGTCACGCTCCATGTTCAGCACAAGATCCTTCGGAGAGTCCGCCTTGACCTTGAGGGAGGACTTCAGCCAGCCTTTCTTCCTGACCTCGACGGTCGATCCGCCCTGATCGTCGATTCCGATGTCCTTCAGCGGCGTCTTGCCGACGGACTCGCCATTGACGAGCACTTCCGCGCCATCCGGATCGGAATTGACGTTGAACCGGCGCTTGAGAGTCACGCGTACACTATCTGGCGCATTGAAGCCGAGTTTTCCGTCAATCGTGACCGTCTTTGAATCATACCCGTCCTTGGAGACCGTCACCTTCTTTGACTGGAACATCCACACCTCGACAGGCGCCGGGGTTGTCCCAATCAATTCGGCTTGGGACTTTGCCGTAGCCGACGACGGCGTGGATGAAACCATCACCGACTTGCATCCAACGATGCCCACGATGGCCGCGGCGGCAACCGCACCCACTTTCTTCATCTTCATCATCTCTCGATCCTTTCGGATAGTTTTTGTTTGGGTGGGATTGCAAGATGCGGCAACCCCTCCCCGTTGGTTAAGGACGCCACGGCCTACCTTGGACGCGGCACATCTTTCGCACCGCTCGGCAACCATACACGAAAAAAAGAAGACCTCTCCCCGTGTTTCGAAGGAGGCCCTGAGATTGCCCTGAGAGAAAGACGAGGAGAGGAAAGCGCATCGCGCTTTCCTGCCAAGTGCCGCCTCTCTAGAAATTTCTCAGGTTTCCTTCGACGATCGCTTTGCAGTTGCAAATTGACTTTTCAGCCATTCAAGGGTGGATGGGCATGGCTGCGCATGGCGAAGCGTCCACCCATCAGTTCTTGAACTATGTCTCCCCCAGACAATGGCGGCAATCGCCATCGCCCAAAGAAATTTCAGAAATTATACCATATTCCAATTCATTTGTTGCGCGTGACTTGCGCGAATCGCGGTCGAGACACCTTTCCGCCCGCACAATCCGCCAACAGCCAAACCGCATTTACACGGCCATGCTCACTGCCAATCAGAGCGTGACGCCGTCCTTGAAGATCGCGATGCCCTGTGCGCCGTTCAGCTCGTTCTTGGCCTTCTCGCCGCTTGCGACAGCAAGCACCATTCGCGCGAATACCTCTACGTCCGGATTGGACATCGCGTTCCAGTCGATCCAGTTTGGCTTGTTCGCCGCAAGCGTGCCGTTAGTGGCGACCTTCAGCGTCGGGACAACGCAACCAAACGGGGTGCCGCGTCCCGTGGTGAAGAGTATGAGATGGCAGCCTGCCGCCGCAAGGACAGTAGACGCCACAAGGTCGTTGCCAGGCCCCGTAAGAAGCGACAGCCCATGCCTCTTTACGCTTTCCCCGTAGAGAAGCACATCCTCCACGGGCGCGGAGCCGCCCTTCTGAACGCATCCGAGCGACTTGTCCTCAAGCGTCGTTATGCCGCCAGCCTTGTTGCCCGGGGACGGATTCTCGTAGCACACCTGATGGTGCGAGGCATAGTAGTCCTTGAAGTCGTTTATCATCTTCACGCACTTGTCGAAGACGTCCCTCGTGCGGCAGCGCTTCATGAGCAGCGTCTCAGCGCCGAACATCTCCGGCACTTCCGTGAGGATCGTCGATCCGCCACGGGCGGCGAGCCAGTCGGAGAAGCGTCCGACAAGCGGATTCGCGGTAAGCCCCGAAAAGCCGTCCGACCCGCCGCACTTGAGCCCCACGACAAGCTCGGATGCCGGCACCTCGACACGCTCCCTGGGACGCGCCGCCTCAAGTTCCTTCAGGAGAGCAAGCCCCCTCTCGTACTCGTCGCCCGGATCCTGCGCCCGCAGGAAGCGGATGTTGAGTTTTGAATAGTCGCCAAGGCGCACCTTGAAGCTCTCAAGAGTGTTGTTCTCGCATCCGAGCGCAACGACAAGCACTCCGCCGGCATTCGGGTGGTGGCAGAACTGCGCGAGCATGTTGGCGGTGGTCTCATGATCCTGACCCATCTGCGAACAGCCATAGGGGTGCGTGAGAGCAAGCCCGCCGCAGCTTGCGGCAAGGCGTTCGGCAAGACGGTTCACGCAGCCAACAAGCGGGATCACCCATATGTCGTTGCGGATGCCGATGCGTCCATCGGCATGGCGGAACGCCTTGATCATCGGGGCGGGCTTGCGCTCCACATCCTTGAACTCCGGCTCATACCTGTACTCAAGCACCTCGCCGAGGTTCGTCTTCACATTGTCCACATGGACGTGCTCTCCTTTTGCTATGGGCCTCGTCGCGTGCCCGATGGGCATGCCGTACTTGATTATGTTCTCGCCTTCGGCGATGTCTCGCCGGGCATACTTGTGTCCATCTTCGTGGACTTCCACATTGTCGAGCGGATTAATGACCATTACCTTATCCATATTGAAGCGGATCCATGTTGATAAAAACGCCTTGAATTATACAACAGTTCCATGCGCGGCGTGCGCATGGAACGATAAAAACCATCTGGTTGATGCACAGTCAACCGTTGCGCGTCACTTTGCCGCACCAACTCCGCCGATGCGGTCCATAAACGCATTCACCTCGGCGCGTTCGCGCTCCGAATCACTGAAGACGAGCGAACCGAGAGCCAGAAACGCAACCGTGGCCACGGCGGTGGCCGGGAATATCCACACCATCTCGCGAAGATACGCAAGCGACGGCGCCGACCCTACCGCAAAGATCGCAAGCCCGACGGCAATCCCGCCGACGAGACCGCACAGCCCAGACCGCTTCGAGAATCCGCGCACGAACACGCCACAGAGCATCGGGATCGCGATCGGCGGCAGGAAAACGCCAAACACCTTGTTCGAGAGGTTGAAAAGGTCGTCCGCCCCCTGCGCATACTGCATCACGAACGTAAGGGACACCACCATCCCGCCAACGGCAATTGTAGCGATGCGGGCGGCCACCATCCTGGCGGAAGCCGAAGGGTTCTTGGCGAACTTCAGGTAGAGTTCATTCGTGACGACGGCCGCAGCGGCATTGAAGTTGCCCGCGAGCGAACTCATCGTGGCGGAGAACATCGCCGCTATGACCATCCCGATCATTCCGACCGGCAGAACCTCTCGGCACAGGAGCGCATACACCCCGTTCATCTCCGCCTCGGGTATTCCAGGCAGGAACACCCGCGCCGCCATAGCGGGGAAGAAGAATATGGGTGGCCCTATGAAAAGGAGCGCGGCCACAAGATACGCCATCTTCTTCGCGTCCTTTTCGCTTTTCGTCGAGTAGTAGCGCTGGACGAGCGACCAGTTCGTCGATAGCGCGGAGCCTACGCAGCAGAAGAACACTAGCATGTATACCCACGTGTACTTCCCGGCGGTGAAATCGAAGAAGCCCGTCGGCACCCTTTCGAGGAACACCCTGAAGCCTTCGGCAAGCCCCGCCAGCCCGGCGGGGGCCGCAGCCCCCTGCGGCCCGCAAGCCGCCAGCCTTTCAAGACAGAGGAACGGCAACGTAAGCACTACCGCGAGAATCACGAGGAACTGTATGAAGTCGCAAGTGAGCGTCGCCTTGAGACCGCCGAGGAACGTGTAGAGGACGATTATCACCCCGGAGATGCAGATCGACCAGAAAAGCGGGAACCCCATTCCTACGCCCACGACCGTCCCGATCGCGAGCAGCTTCAGCGCGTTGTCGAGAAGCTGCATCGGGAGGCCGAGAATCGCGAGCGTCCGGCACATGCCTGGCGTATACCTGTCGGCGATATAGTCTATCGGACTACCCTTCGCCGCCCGCCGCCAGCGCACCGCAAGGAACCAGGCGCCGAGAAGCACGGCAGGCACGGAAAGCCAGCTGACCGTGACCGGCACCCATCCGAACTTGTACGCAAGGGCCGAATACATCACGAACGCGAGCGCCGAGAAGCTGTTCATGTAGAACGACACGCCGGACAGCCACCATGGTATGGACTTGTCGTTCCCGAAGAACTGGTCGGACGACTTCGACTTCCGGCTGTAGTACACGCCAACGCCGAGCATCACCGCGAAGAACACGGCGATGACGGCGTAGTCCAGAAAGGCGATCCCAGTATCGTTCATGGCGTCAATTCTTCAAAAGCGAAGCCGCCGGCGGATCGAGGTAGAGCGCACAGTCGGCATGGTTCTTGAGGGCGGTCGCAGGCACCATCGGGCTGACGGCATCCTCGACCGTGTGCTTCACGGCCTCTGCCTTGCGGTCATCCGGAACGATCACCACAATCGACTTCGTCGCGAGGATCTGCGGCACGGTCATCGAGAACGCATGCGTAGGCACGGCATCGAGATTCGGATACCAGCCTTCGCCTACCTGCTGATTGCGGCATACCTCATCAAGCTTCACCACCGCATAGGCCGCCTTCGTCCCGAAATCGGCCGGCGGATCGTTGAACGCGATATGCCCGTTCTCGCCAATGCCGATGCAGGCGAGGTCTATCGGCTTCTCGCGTAAAGCAGTCTCCAGCCGGGCGCACTCCGCCGCCGTGTCCGGCGCATCGCCGCCGACGAACGTGAAGCTCTTCACGGCACAGGGAAGCTTCGCGAGCAGCCGCTCCTTCAGGAAGCGGCGGAAACTCGCCGGATGGTCGGCCTTCAGCCCCACGTATTCATCAAGGTGGAAGCCGCAGACCTTCGACCAGTCGATCTCCTTGTGCGTAAGCAGAGCCTCGATGAACTCGAACTGGCTCGCCGCGCTCGCGAATATCACGCGAGCCTCGCCGTTTGCGGCAATCGCCGCGCATATCTTGGCCGCCGCGTCGTCCGCCGCGAGCCGCCCCATGTCATTCTTGTCTTTTCCGATTATGATCTTCATATCAATTTGCGATTTGCGATAGTTGATAGTTGGTAGTTGGTAGTTGGCAGTTGGTAGTGGGTAGTGGGTAGTGGGCAGTGGGATTTACGATTTGCGATTTATGATTTACGATTGCATTGGATCATTGGGGCATTTTGCGATTTGGCTTCTCGCCACACTTCCCCACGGCTCAATGAATCAATCATCAAATGGCCAAATGCAGTCATAAATCGCAAATCATAAATCGTAAATTCCACTACCAACTACCATCTATCATCTAAACAAGCTCCCATCCCTTGGCGTATTCGCGGGCCCAGCCCTTGACTCCGGCCTTCGACTTCAGAACACCGGTCTTCGGGTCGAGGTGGATCGTCTCGCCCTCGTCCAGCGCAATGTTGGCGAGGATCGGAAGGATGGAGGACTTCACGCCCTGCTCGGCATTCACGTTAGTGTTGACGTTCCTGGCGCGAATGCACTCGACGAAGTTCGTCATGTGCGACACATCCAGCGCTTCCGTCGGGTTTGTCGTAGACATCGTCTCGCTTGTGTCAGCGCCGCCGGCCTTCCATTCCTTGACAACCGCCCCCTTCTCGTCAAAGATCTTCGAATTGTCCCCCGGACCAAGGAAGAGGGCTCCGCGCTCGCCATACACCAATGCGCCCGTCTGCACGTCCATGAACGGCTTGAGCTTGTTGTGGCAGCTCATCTCGAACGTGATCATCTTGCCGCATGCATACTTGAACGAGGCGTTGAATACGTCCGGCCACTCGAAATCGCCGCCCTTCGGCATGTAGAGCCCGCCGGCGCACTGCACGCTTTCCGGGAATTCGTCTATGCCGAGCGCCCAGCGGGCGGCATCCGCGAAATGCGGGGCGTTGTTGCCCATCTCGGACGTGCCCCACTTGCGGAACCAGTGCCAGTTGTAGTGGACTACGTTGTCGCGGTAGTCCTCACGCGGCGCCGGACCCTGCCAGAGATCCCAGTCGAGCCATTCGGGCGCAGCCACCTTCTTGCCGGTGCCGATGGAGGCGCGGTCAGAGACGTACCACGCTTTCGCGTTGCGCATTGCACCGATCGCATTCGTCTTCTTCAGATAGTCGAATGCGGCACGGTAGGAAAGCGATGCACGGCGCTGGGACCCCACCTGCAGCACCTGCTTCGTCTCGCGGGCAACTCGCATGAGTATCTGGCCCTCTTCCGGGCAGAACAGGCACGGCTTCTCCACGTACACCGCCTTGCCGGCCTTCATCGCCAAGACAGCCGAGTACGCATGGAAATGGTCTGGCGTCTCCGATATGATACCGTCAAGAAGCGGATCCTCCACGACTTTGCGCAAATCCTTCTCCATCTTCGGCTTCACGCCAGTCGCCTTGAACACATGGTCGGCGGCGAATTCACGCGCACGGCTATCCACATCGCACACCCATGCGATCTCAACGCCCGGCACCCTCATGGCCGCCTTCATGACCGTAAAACCGCGGCCTTTCGCATGGCATCCAACTATCGCGAGCCTTACGCGGTTTGAGGCCGCGCCCGCGCCGACAGCCTTGCCTGCCGTCGCTGCGAAGAACGCGCCGGTACCGCTCTTGATGAAATCACGTCTGTTCATTTCAGATCTCCTTTATCATTGTTAATAGTTGGTAGTGGGTAGTTGGTAGTGGGTAGTGAATTTACGATTTGCGATTTATGATTTACGATTGCATTGGATCATTGGGGCATTTTGCGATTTGGCTTCTCGCCATCCCTGTATTTCCACACTTCCCCACGGCTCAATGAATCAATCATCAAATGGCCAAATGCAATCATAAATCGCAAATCATAAATCGTAAATTCTATTACCACCTAAAACCTACCATCTATCATCTATCACCTAAAACCTATAACCTACTTCCTCGCCTCGGCCAACGCCTCCTCGAGCGTGACTGGCGCACCTCCGCGCTTGGCGGACATCTCAGCCGCCTCCATGAGGGCGAATATCTCCAGCGTCTCCTCTGGCGGGAACGGCACCACGCCTGTCTTGAAGAATTTCACGATTTCGCGGAGAAGCGGCTCGTATCCCGGATAGCCATCCGAAACGACAAGCGGATTCTTCTTGTCCTTCGGCTTTTCCGGAAGGATGTAGCCGGAATAGGTCCATGCGTTCCGCAGGAGGTGGAGCTGCCCCATGCGTCCGTTGGCATATGCGATGTTTACCACGTCATCGGTCGCGCTGCGGAAGCAGCTCACCTTCTCAGCCCCCGTACCCATCACCGTCACGTACGGCTCGAACCCGTGAATGCCGTACCAGCTGTAGAAGTTGTGCGTACCCTGTTCCTCGAGCGGGGACGGCGATGTCAGCGCAACAGTGCGGATCTTGCCGTACGCGCCGGCTCTCGCATCCTGCACTGCCTTGCCGTAGCGGAGCGCGGAGGACGAGAAGTATTTCGCCCCGAGCCTCTTTCCGAGATCGTAGATCCGCACCGCGTCGTGCAGGTTGTGCGCGAGCGGCTTGTCTATGAAGCAGGGCTTGCCGGAGGCAAAGACCCTCTCGGCCTGCCACAGGTGTTCGCGGCCGTCGTTGGTCTCAAGGCAGATGCAATCCACGTTCGCGATGAGATCGTCGATGGTCGGGACGATCTCAACCCCCATCTCCTTCATCTCCTTGATGTACTTGGGATAGCGGTTGGTCGCCGATACGATATCCTTCGACCCCCACTGGTATGCATGGGTCATGCGGAATCCGGCAACGCCCGGATCCTTCGCGACGTTCATGATCTTCGTGAACGCGATCGCATGGCTCGTGTCAAGACCGATGATGCCAACCTTGATTTCCGCCTGCACGGCAGCCGCCGCACAGCACATCAATGCGAAAAGAACAAATTTCATGCAAAGCCTCCTTAACCACATTTATTGCAATACGGGGATTATAACCTACAAGCCGCTGTCGGTGACATAAATGTTTTTGCAAAATCGAACCGCAACAATTGCAAAATTAAGATGGCATCGCGCAAATCGCGATTCTGCAACAACGCCTCATCTTCCTACGGCGTACTTTGCGATTTCACGCTGCAGGTTGTTGACCCACGATGCCACCTTCCTTGCGGGAATGTTGCTCTCGATCATCCTAATCGAGTAGTGGCGCTCATCCAGCAACCGAACATCTATGACGACCTTGTGCGCTCGCTGAACCAGTGTGCAGCGGATTGTCGCGGCATCGACCTCCTCTGGCACCCAACGTCGATGCGTGGCGGCATACACCACGGCATCCTTGAGTGTTCGTCCCTGCGAAACAACCACCGAGACATTGTCTATGTTAGGAGGCAATGTCGCTCCACAGGCCTCATTGGACTTCTCCCCCGATGTCATGCATCCGACGATGCCCAACATGCCGACCGCAACCATCATCATTTGTTTTTTCATTTGCATTTCCTTTCAAGACACTTTCACATCGTGCACTATCATTTTACAAATCCGGCATCAGATGCCTGTTTTGTAAAATGGCTGTCCGTCCATTCGACGGGCGCGAGTTTGTAGAAGCCGTCCGCCGCCGCAAGCGCGTCAATCCGCGCCTGAAGTTCACGCGCCTCGTCCTCGTCAGACAGATTTTCGAGCACATTGAGCGACTCGGACACCGCCGCACCCAGTCCGTCGAGAACAGAGGCGACAATGCACGTCGCCAACAGCAAGCACACACGATTCGCTTTCACTTTCGCACCCATTCTCCGTTCTCCGTCATGACCTGCCTTACGCCTGTGCCGCAGAAGAGATGTCCCGCAGCAAACGGGAGGCCTGAGCATAGTTCACGAACCGTCCACCGCCCTTCAGCGGCCAGTCCGTGCCGGAATAGATCACGTTGCAGGAGTCGACTTCATCCGCACAGCCACGGATCTTCTCCATGTTCCTTGCAAACGAACCGTCCGGAGTCATCGCGCCCTTCACCTCCAGAAGGTGAAGCCTGCGGCTCTGCTCTACGACGAGATCAACCTCAATGCCGCTGTTGTCGCGGATGTAATAGAAGTCCTGCCGCAATCGAAAGTTGAGTTTGGTCTTCAGCAGATCCATGAAAACCATGTTCTCGAAAAGCCCGCCGAACAGCGGATCGCGCGCGACTTGCGAGGCGTTCGTGATCCCCAGCAGATAGGCCGCCAGCCCCACGTCCGCAAAGTAGATCTTCGGAGACTTCACGAGACGCTTCCCAAAATTGCGGTAATAGGGCTGCAGCCGCACGATGACATAGCTCGCCTCAAGGACAGACATCCATCGCTTCAGCGTCTTGGCATCCACGCCAATGTCGTCCGAAAGTGACTGAAAGTTCACGACCTGTCCGATGCGCCCAGCCAAGAGCCGCACGAAGGTCTCAAACGCCGTCTGGTTCTCGACCTGAACGAGCTGTCGGACGTCGCGCTCCACATAGGTGCGGTAGTATTCCTCGTTCGCCGTCGTCGGATCAAGGCCGTCCGAGTAGATGCGCGGCAAGAAGCCCCGGTAGAGAGCCTCGTCGCGGGAAAGGCTAAAACCGGCCGCCTTAAGTTCAGAGAGGGAAAACATCAGGAGCGTGATGATCGCCGTGCGCCCGGCCAGGGATTGCGAGACTTTCTCGCGCAAAAGCGGCTGGTGCGACCCTGTCAGGACAAATTCGCCCATCTTGCCCGACTCGTCCACCCGCACCTGAATCCAGCTCAGGAGATCCGGCACCCGCTGGACCTCATCGACAATCAAGGGCGTCTCATGGACGGAAAGAAACGCCTCAGGATCCTCTTTCGCCAGTTTCCTCTCGCGCGGGTTCTCAAGGTTGACATAGTTATAATGCGGCAGGACATGGCGCACCAGCGTCGTCTTTCCGCTTTGCCGCGGGCCGAAGACGGTGACGACCGGGTGCGTGTCCACAGCCTTCTTCAGTTGTTTCGTAATGTCTCTTTCAATCATGACGGCCGACAGTATATCATTTTACAAATCCGGCATCAAGTGCCTGTTTCGTAAAATACTATCCGGAAACAGTTCCTCGTACACCGCCTTGTCGCCAGACGAGAAGCAGCAGAAGATCACCTCAAGGTCGGGATGGTCGGCCAACACCGCCTTCACCTCGCGGAAATATCCCCCGCCGAAGGCGCCCCGAAGGGGTTGGCTACAAGGGGTGCGATCTCCGCCGCATCGCGGATGGGATAGCCGTACACCCCGGTCGAGATGCAGGGGAAGGCAACCGAGCGGCAGCCGTTCTCGATGGCGACCGCCAGCGAGTTTCGGTAACACTCAGCAAGCTTCTCTGGCTCACCATACCGGCCGTCCCGATAGACAGGCCCGACCGTGTGGATCACGAACTTAGCGGGCAACTTGAACCCCGGCGTGATCTGCACCTCGCCCGTCGGGCATCTCACCCCTGGGCACACCTCCGGCACTTTGAGACACGCCTCGTAGAGTTCACGCCCAGCCGTCCGATGGATCGCCCCATCCACTCCGCCGCGCGACCGCTTGCGCGCCCTTCGGGTTCGCCTTCGGCGAAGTTACCCTCCGAAACAAGTTTCTACGGCGCATCGCCCAGCATCACCTAGTTCGCGGCATTGACGATGGCATCCACCGCCAGCTTCGTGACATCGCCCTGTTCAATTCGGATCATCTAATCATCCCTCACTTCTCGCTTAACAACTTGAAGAACACACCCGCGCAAGCCATCACATCGTCAAGCGCATCGTGGCTGTTGACCCCTTCCACACCCAGCGGCTCAAGGAGATTGCCGAGCGCATGGCTCTTGAGGTCTGGGCGAAGATATCGCGACAAAGCCAGCGTGTCGCACATCTCGACCCCATCCGGCTCAAACGCGCAATCGAACTTTACACATTCTTGTTGCAGCATCTTCAAGTCAAATCGGTTATTGTGTGCAACAAGCAGAACGTCAGATCCAAGGAAATCAAAAAACTGATGGAGCGCATCCACCGGATCGATGCCATACTCGTCGAGGTAATCCATCGAAATACCGTGAACCTGCTCCGCCCACGGATTCATCTCGCATGTCGGACGGATGTAAATATTCATCGTCCGCTCCAGCCGACCGTTGACGAACTCCGCCGCCGCAAGTTGGCAAATCTCGTCCGAGCATGAGCCACCCGTGGTCTCGGTATCAAATACGACCACCCGCCCGCAGTCGGCAAACTCGGCGAACCTCTCGATGTTTTGCGGTGTTGTGCGCATCCGAACCTCAAACGTCGATCACACCACCCGTCAGACGCGGTTTCAAGATCGCCCAAAGGACAATGTACACAATCGCCGGAATTCCGGAGAGGAACAGCGTCACCAACGCCACTACCCACCGCAAGCCTGTCATGTTGAGATCGAGTTTGTGCGCCAGCCCAGCACACACGCCCGCGACCACCTTCTCGTCGCTACTTCTGTACAAATTGCCATTACACGCTATCTCACGCATAAACAACCAATCCTTCAACATGGTTTGGATGCCAAGAACGAAATTGATCAAGTACGCACGAAATGGCATTGCGATCCGCCGACAACTTAGCAGCGAGGTTAGTTCCCATCCTTGAATTTTGCAAATTAAATAAATCAGATTCCTCAATCGCGGTTCGCATCTGTGCTGGCAATGGTTTCTGCGGATTCTCCAAGCAAGCCAGACGCTTCAAAAGAGTGTTCTGATTTCCTGGTCCGACACTCACAAGCACCGCGTTCGCCTTTGAGGGTTTGTCGTTGCAGAAATGTCCATTATGCTGCATCCTTACGCAGTTAACATTTCTCCAGTTATATGGATTTGCCCCCTCAAAGATGGGATAACCTTTTTTGCCATAGAATGCGTACCAGATCGCTCCAGAAGTCACCTCATCACCGTTTCCGTGAAGAACAGGAGCAACCTGCTCCATCATCGAAGTGCTGATCGGCACGGTTTGCAAATCCACGAACAACATTGAGTCTTCACCTGGTTCCAACTGCGCTTCACCACCCTTCCTCGCGCAGATTCTACTTATAACGTTCGCTATCGTGGAGTCCCCAGGTTTGTTCAGATCAGGAAATCCAAACGGATCCTGAACGGAAACCTGCGTTATCATTGAACACAATCCAAGTTGGGGATCCGTAAAGTACTGTTTTGTAGGTGCGCCAATCTTCATTACATAATCGGGTCGCGGCTGATACGAAAACACTTCAACCTTTATGGCATGACCATCGTTCATATTCGTCAATGTAAAGTCCGGCCCCTTTCTCCCTCTCCCCTTCGATGAAACAGAATATCCGGGAATCCGAAGTAAGTCCGCATAGGCACGAAGCTCACCCAAAACCGAATTATAGGCTGCCACATCGTCCATTAAGGCCGAACTGGGATTGGGTATCGCATCAATATCGCGTTTTGCACCCTCAAGCCAATGCTGATCGCCAGCCGCATATACATAATCAAAGGCAGCGACAGTGGTTGTTGATGGATTAGACGTTACCAACAACTCTCGCATTGGATGATTTGCTGGATAAGTCCTATCAATAAACGATCTACCACCAAAGTATTCTGCTGCCGTCATGCTTTCAACCTCCCACGCAATGCCTCGACCTCCTGTAGATAACGATTGTCACTGATAGCCTCAAATGATGCTTCGTCCGTCATTTCCTCAAGGGGAAACAGCACTGAATCGTTTGCCATTGAGACGCGAAAGTGATTGTAACATGTGCAAACATCCTCATTTACATTTCCAGAAAGGTGAGGGCCTGGAGCCAACTTATTGCTCCACGCCTTAACAACATTCGCATCACTCTTTTCTGCCGCTCCGACTCTGTAAGCACGACGCATCCTTATATGCAAGCCAAGCATATTTTTGTAATAAGCAGTAACTTTTACTACAACGGGCGGGTCCTTTTCCAATAAAGATATCTGATTCGCAATATCTCCAAATGCCTTATATGATGCAACCGTAACCTTAAATCTATCACAAGCGCACGGCTCATATCCGCCACCAATCCCAGCAAACGAACTGCATGTATCGAGCAATTCAATCCTCCCGTTAGGGCCACACCGCAACTCAACCTTGATGACTGCATCTTTTATCAAAAAAATCACTGCCCGATTTGAGTTTGTACTCAACGTTGAATGATGTACCGACCTTACATTCGCTCGTGCATGACGGCATGATCACCCGCAGGCATGGATGAACAAATGAAAGCAATGGTACTTGCTGAAATTTTATCAGTTCGCGTTCATCATCAAGTTGCTGTTTCTGAAGATCAAGCTGACGCTTCTGGTAGACAAATGTCAACAACAACGCCATAAGGGCAAGCACCGAGAAGAAAGATGTTAACGCCCCAAACGAATCGCCAAACAACCCCTTATATCCTATTGGATCGTTTGCTACTGGTTCCCAATTTCCAATCAATTTTATCAGCCAAGGCAGACTCCAGCCATACAAGAAAAAACAGATCGTGGCAACAACCGTCATGATTGCAAACGACCATGCTGGGTGGTCAACAACAAACTTGACGAGTCCATGCGGTTTGGGGTGCGTATTCACAGGCAAACCTCCTCTCTTATCACACTCCTACCTCAATTCGCCGCACAAGTTCGTTCGCCCATGCGACGGCCTCGGCAGCGGTCGGCAAGATATCGCCATTGTCGAGAAGATTGTTCCGCGCCTGCAGATAGAGATCATTCCACGAAGGTGAGGCCGTTACGACCATCGGCCACGGTTGCCGACGTCGGTAGTCGAAGAGCCGCTGGCAGACGGATTCCACCTCGGCATAGTCAATCTGGGAGCGATTGCAAATGAGCTGAAGGTCGATAAGGTCATGCGCCCGTTCACTCCCCGGCTCGGAGACGGCGTGCAGTTTCTGCGCAATCTGATAGGTCAGCTTCATGACCGGCAGCGGCTTGGGCTGAGGGAACGAGAGCTTCTCAAACACCTCGGCGAGATCTGACGGGAGTGCGGTTTCAAACTCATCCGCATCACCGATCTCATTGTGGCCGATCTCGATGCGGATCGTCTGCCACGGACGCCCACAGTAGTTCAGCTTGATGTCGTAGGGCATCATCACATAGGCACTCGGCACTCCAATCGGCTGCGGCGGTTCGACGGAAACGATCTTACCGGTAAAACCGCTCCAGCCTTGTGCCAGCGCCGCGTTCAGTTGCTCCAGATACGAGTTGAGTTCCATCACCCGAGCCGTGTCGATGTCTCGCGTGTAGCGCGATCCGTACCGGCCGTATCGAAGCAACAGCGAACTGCCGCCCTTCACTACGCCGTCCGGCAACATCTGCGCGACGATGACATTGGCCATCGCCCGAGAAAGGCGCACGGGATCCTGACCGGCGGACAGCGTCCCGATGGCCTTGATCAGATTGACACAGGTCAGCGGACGCTTCATGCCGGAAACTCCTTCTTCAAGGCATCGTACTCAAAGATGTCCAGCAATCCCCGCGATCCCGCCTCACGTACCGCCGACACGAGCCGTTCCGTCAGAATCTTACCCCGCGACTGGCGAATGACCTCGGCCAGTTTCTGACAAGGGATGCCGTTGAAGTTGTCCTCCGACATACCCGACCTCGCTTTTTCGATCTCTATCCAGTCCGGCAGTTCCTTGCGAAGCCGACGCCGGACGGCGACATGCACACGCGCCGGATTGACCAAGGCCAAGTTGTGCATTGCCAGAACACTCTCGCCACAGATCATCGCCGTATCGCCCACCAGTGCCACTGCTTCGGCATAGGCGTCGTATTCCGTCGGCAGATAATGGGTAATACGATAAACACCGCGCCCGCGTTTTTCAATACGCCCGCTCTTGACCCACTCCAACACATCCTTCAGGTGGATGCCAAGCGCGTCAATCATCTTAGCCGTCACCAACCCATAATTGGAAACGGCCACCTCGCAGAGTTCGTCATACTTCGTCATGCCATTTTATAACCTTTATGGGGAACCTTTTGGCACATATTATACCATAGCCTATCTTTCTAAAGCAACAGCACCTGTCAAATTATTACCTTATAGGGTATGTTTCGACGTAATGCTTCAGTCATATTAGGACAACACGCCAAGCCCGTCAATGACGAGATACAAAGAATAGGATTATCGACAAGATAGCATTCATTGTGGGTGACACCGGGGGTGCGGGGAATAACTAGGGTGCAGGAACCAACATTCCTGCTTCAGTACCATCACTTACAGGTAATGACGACTTCGCGAGACATCAAAGGAAGGATCAACGACATGAGAAACAACACGATTTCAAGCACGGCCCAACAGATCGTACTCTCGACCCTCAACGGTGTTGAAACTGAAGGGAGAAGCGTACAGCACCTTGAAGCATCGGATTGCGATAACGAGAAACGCGTCGCCAAGCTTCCGTTCAAGAAGGCAAACTGCCGTGTTGAATTCTGGCGTTATCCCCCGATTCTGCCAGGTCAAAGCAAGATTGACAACCTCTCGCTTTACCTCGCACTTGATTCCGCCCACGATCCAAAAGTCCGCGACTACCGGGACAAACTGATTGAGACTTTCCCGTGGAACAACCAAGAAGTCAAAACTCCCCGGAGTTAAGAATCCGAGGAGTTAAGAACTGGCGGAGAGGGAGGGATTCGAACCCCCGGTCCCTTGCGGGACAACGGTTTTCAAGAGCGGAATGCGACGTTTCGAAAACAGAAAACGCCTTATTTTATTGCCTTTCGTTTACTTCCATTCACCTCGATTTCGACCCGTTTATCTATCAAAGGGTGTCAATTGGGTGTCAGGGCAATCTACCGATCCTGAGGTTGACAGAAACGCGAAAACCATCATGGCTCATTCATGTCGTACCAAGTGTTCGCCTGACGAGACACCTCAAGATACTTGCTCTGCGAAATGTATTGTATCACCGTCAAAGGAACTCTGTATGCCTGCGCTATCACAAGGTCTTCCAGTCCCTTCGCCCGATAGTCAACAAGAATCTTACGGAGGTCGCCAACACTTCCCCAAGGCAACAATATCTCGATGGCACAGAAAAAGCAAAAGTTCTCGATATGCAGCGGCGAGTCGATCGTTTCAAGATCAAGGCTTTTCATCGATGCACCAATGGCAAGCATGAGAGGCTTTGCGGTGGTGTCCGTCGAAAGATACTTGTCATCGTCCCACTGGTGGATGAGTTCTTTCAACCGCGCAAATCGCGTCGCGCAGAACGAAGCGTCCGCCGGCGTAATCACATCAATGGAATTATTTCTATTTCGAACCGACATGCCAGTAAGGTTCTCGGCGACAGACGACGCGAAGAACTTGATAGTGACGCCTCTACGCTTCATGATCGCGCGCGCAAGGATGGAAACCGGCGCAACATAAGAGCAATCCAGGGTTTCGGTATTGCCCGGTAGGAGCATGCCAGAGTCATCTACACGGTACGACGATTCGTAAGGAAGCAACTGCTTGACATCGGTAAACAACAATTCCCGGCGCAATTGACGAGCAAGGCCAACGGCAGCCGGGAACGTAAGAGGGGCGTCCACATTCATCTATCAATACCCCTCCGCGAGAGCCTCGGAGGTAACGTCTTCCGTCTTGTGGTCAAGGTGGTCGCTGTAAACAGCATTGATCTCCTTGGCTATCTCGCCTGGCGTCAAAGAGCCGTTCCGCGACAACAGGAAACTGTAGCCGACAAGATCGCCCTTCCGCTTCTGCTCCGAAAAGAGCATGGAAAGACGATTGATTTCCTCAACGTCTCCATACGGACGCACTGGTGCGTTTCTTTCCGAGATTGGCATGACAGACCTTTCCTTTCCTTTTTTGATGTGCGCATTGTACCACACCGCAGACTCAAGCGCAAGGGGGTGCAACACATCACCCTTATCCCGGATTTTCCGGGATAAATTATCCCGGACGAGCGTTTGAGCCT
>SAMEA104315424__coassemble_411_pt1 | contig 43380 bp, 30 predicted proteins | sample SAMEA104315424__metabat2_low_PE_034 | metagenome-assembled genome bin SAMEA104315424 (sample SAMEA104315424) | gut metagenome | biome: Monkey gut; feature: monkey-associated habitat; material: faeces | place: China | collected 2013 | reverse complement strand
CGAGGCGTCGCGCAACTACATCCGCCAGTCGGACGGCGGCGCGCGCAACCACAGCTGGTGCTTTCCCTGCGGACTCTCGCTGACCTTTGCCTACTGACGGTGATCAGTAAGGATGGACATTCGGTTTGCGAACTGACAATATGCTATAATCGCAGCATGTCACGAAAGACAATCAAACACATTTTGGTCATCATTCCGACTGGGGACTATGCCGAACGGCTCAAGCTCAACGGTGTGCTTGAATATGCCCGTGACAAGGTTGGCTCGCGTTGGAATCTGAAGCTCTGCGTCGGCGTGAGCATCAGGTGGCCGCAACTATTGCCTAGGATGAGCAAGCCTCGGCCTGATGGAATCATCGCCTATGTCCAAAGTGATGTCGAACGCCAGATGTTGCTGAAGTTCCGCCGCCCCACCATCTTGATAGAAGACATGTCGGAACCGAGTCGGTTGATTCGTCGTAGCGGCATAGCCACAATCGTATGTGACCACATTGCCGAAGGACGGACTGCGGCAGAGCATTTTCTCTCCCGTCATTTCAGGAATTTTGCCTTCGTCGGAACAGAGGAATCGGTCTCATGGTGTGACTTGCGCCTTCAGGGGTTCAAGCAGTCTCTCCGCGAAAAGGGGTATGTCTGCACGGTCTTCGACGGCAAGGCCGACCTCGCATTTGGCTGAAATCCCTGCCTAAGCCATGTGCCGTCTTCTCTGTCCGTGACATGCGTGCACGGGAGGTGCTGGACGCGGCGGAGGAGTATGGCGTATCCGTGCCGCAGGAGATTGCCGTCCTCGGCGTAGACAACGACGAGATTTTGTGCACGACCGCACGTCCTACCCTCTCCAGCATCCCATCGTTTGATCGTTCCCTTGGTTATGCGGCGGTCGAACACTAAACATGCTGCTGGCGGGCCGTTTGGGTGGTGGGCTGATCCGCACCCGTCACGCAAACGTCGTTTCGCGCCGATCGACGGAAGTCGATGCCATAGACGATCCATTTGTGGAGAAAGCGCTTGCATGGATTCAAGCCCATTTGGATGGAAGTCTTGGCGTTGAGACTATAGCCCGTGGCATCGGCTATTCTGTGCCTGCCCTACAGGGGCGAATTGCCCGCACATTGGGGACGACCGTCAGCGAGACGGTTCGTCGGATTCGTCTTTCTGCCGCTCGGGAGCTACTGACGCAGACGTCTCTTCCTATCGAGGAGATTGCCCTGCGGTGCGGGTTCTCCTGCAGTTCACACCTTAGCCTTCGGCTACGCGAAGCCGAAGGAATGACGCCACTTGCCTATCGCCGACGCAATTCCGATCTGTAATTATTACACCCCACCCTCGCCGTATTTTGCTTTTTGAAAGATGTTTGCTGACGTGCAATCGCTGGTTTGTGAATTATGGTATAATGAAAGCAAAAAACGTAGCGCGGAGTGTGTGCCCACCAAAAGAAGACAGTTGATATGAAACTTAGTATACAGAATGTGGCTCGGATCGCAAATGCGCAGATGGAGTTCAATGGCATTACAGTCTTGGTTGGCGACAACAATACGGGGAAAACAACGGTTGGGCGTATCGTTTATTCTTTTTTCAATTCGTTTGTTGATATCGCCAAACGCGTACCGCGAATGAGGCAACGTAAATATGAATCGCTGTTGAGTTCGTTTGCGCAAAATCATGGTAGCTTTTTCCGGGATAACTGGGCTTCAGAGATAGAGCTGTTCTTAAAGGGTGGGGAGGCGGAGGAGAAGAAGTTTCGTTCCGCTGTTAAAGCTTCCATAGAGGAGCCTTGTAGCGATGCTGATTTGAACGAGCTGATCGCGAATATGCGAAAAGTGCGAGACCTCAGTGACCACGAGATTCAGGAACAGATGGTTACAAATGTCTTTAAGCGTACTTTTTCTGGCGAATACATGCCGGCACGACCACGGGACGAGAAAAAATCGCTTGTTCAGGTGACGGTAAAAGGGCACGAATTCTCGCTCAACATGGAACGGGAGGGCGTTCGCTTTTCTGCGGATTACCCCATTGAACATGATGCATACTTTATCGATACGCCAGATTTGCTGTCGTCCATTTCGCAGAGTTGGATTGGTGTAAGAGATGGCTTAGGGCGGAGTTTGGTTCGGAAGATTGTCAGAAACATGCGCCCAACTGATGATTCGGGCGAAACGGCCATTGATGACATTCTCACAAAGGACAAGATAGACCGAATCCTGTCTCGTATTGTGTCCGTTATTCACGGGAAAGTTGTTGGGCAGCCGAACAACAAGGTTGGGTTTTCGGATGAGGAGATGAAAGCCTCGTTTCGTCTTGAGAACCTTTCGCGCGGCGTTCGGGCCTTTGCCTTGCTGCAGACGGCCATTCGCTATCAAGTGTTGACGGAACGTGATGTTCTGATTCTTGATGAACCAGAGATACATCTGCACCCTGATTGGCTGATGGATTATGCCGAGATCCTTGTCATCTTGCAAGAAGAACTCAGTTTAACCGTTTTGGTGACAACGCACAGTGCCTATTTCCTGCAGGCGTTGCAGCTTTATGCTCGAAAGCACAAACGGCTGGAGGTTTTAAACGCCTACAAGGCCGTTAAAGGCGACGACGGTAATGTGGAGATCACCAAGGAGCTGAAAAGCGATGACTGGGATGATGCGTACCTGTCGTTCCTTCTCGCGGCCAATCGGTTGCGCCGACTGAGGGATGAGGTTATGGGAAGTCAAGCGTGAGGTCGGGGATGCTGGAAGCAGATTTTCATCGCTTTGATGCCGTATGTTGCGACAATTGGCCTCGCTATCGACAAACGCTGCATGACGCTTCGTCAACGGGTGATGGGCGTCATTGTCTTGAAACAGGCTATGCGGCGGATCTTGAGGTCGTTCGTGTTGAATGCCTGATCAATGACTGGATGGATGTTGCGGGAAGGGTGATGAGAAGGGAGGCTTGCCCGTCGACGGTTGATGCGCTTTACGCGACGGATGAACGGTGGTGGTATATTGAGTTTAAGCGAAATGAGACGAAATCGTTGAACGAGAAAAAGTCAAAGTTGATGTACAAGATTTACGACACAGTCTTGCAACTCGTCGAGCACGAGGTTCGCGCGGTGCGACAAGTGCGTGAGAATGATTGCTACATTGTCGTCGCATACAAGGTGTGTGGCAGGACGGACGACGAAATCAGGAGAATCGCCGCTGATGCCGGATTGGAAGCAACGGGGCTAATAGATGCGGCTATCAATGGGGTTGATGACAGTGTGCTCGTTCGGCCCTGGAAAGCCGATCCGCCACAGGTAGATGCGAATCTTGACCATTGGAATGGCGTCCTTTACAAGACGGCGCTCACGTTGACGCCTGCGCAGTTTAATTTGTACGCAAAAGAACAGGGCTGGAGATAATGTGAGATCTCCAATACGTGAACATTCGTCGATACTTCTCATCAGTGGGGTGTCGTGTCTGCGAATGCAATTCACACGCACATAGAGCATGTCCGTCGACTGGGCTGTCCTATGTCATCTTGTGGATTGAGTCGGTGTTGCTGACGGTCGTTGTCTGCTTGCCGAGTGGTCCCGGCGATTTTGCGGGCGCGTTCGGCAACGATACGAACGGGCTCTTCTACGCCGTTGCCGCGCTGCCGGAGACGCATTCGGCGCATCGTGCGCTCGCGGATTTCGTGCGGGCGCTGGGGCTCGTCGATCTGAATGGTATTGCGCACCGCGATGCGTTCGAGTGGCTGTTTTATCCCGCGCTTGGACGGTTGGTGGAGAAGACGTTTTAAACCTGAAGCAGATGAAAAGCGGCTGCTATGACTTGTGTTTGGCGCGGTAGTCACGCATCGTGAGGCCGAAGCGGCGCTTGAACAGCGTCTTCAAATACGCGAGGCCGATGTAGCCGCAGGCGATCGAGACGGTCTTTATTGGGCGATTCGTGGTCGCCAGCATCTTCTTCACGGCATCTAAGCGGTGGCGGATGATCGTCTCGTTGATCGTTTCGCCGTTGAACTGCTGGAAGCGCAGGTCCGCGAGCCTTCGCGACACGCCGAGGTAGTCGGCGACGTCGCGGGCAGAGATGCCCTTCGTCGCGTTCTTCGCGATGAACCGGTTGGCCCGCGCAAGAAGGTGCGCCGCCGGAGCCGTAGCGATCGCCGATTCGCGCTCGACGAGTTCCTTGGGACGGGATAGGAACGCGACGTATGGCTTCGCGGAACGCCCGTTCATCAGCCGTTCGAGTTCGCGGGCGGCGACGAAGCCGAGTTTTTCGTGGTCGGGGCGGATGCTGGTCAGCGGCGGAACGGTTGATTCGTCCAGCAGTTCGTCGTTGTCCACGCCTATGACGGCAAGTTGGCTCGGTATGGCGATCTTGGCCTCATTCGCCATCTCGATGACTTGCGTCGCCCGCGTGTCCCATGCGGCCATCACGGCCGCAGGTTTGGGCAAACCCTTAAGCCAGGCTTGCAGTCCATCCAGGTCTGCCTTTGTGCCGGCTGGGGCTGCCGCACTGAAGACGACGGGTTCTATCTCGTTTTCACGCAACGTGCTGCTGAATCCGTCAAGGCGGGCCTTGCTCCAATATTGCCGTGAGACGGTCGGCACAAATCCATATGTGCGGTGTCGGCCGATGGAGAGAAGATAGTGTGCGCCCATGCGGCCAATCTCGATGTCGTCGTTGCGGATGTACGTGATGGACTTCTTGCGCGCCGATAGAATCGGCCCTGCGTCGCCGATGAATGCGATGGGGATGTTTGACGCCTTCAGAAGCTCGGCTGTCGCGTCTGGTCCCGGCTCGCTCATGATGATGCCATCATAGCCTTTATCCGCGAGAGCGCGGAAGTTCTCAGGCGTCAGCTCGTCCGGCATCTGGAAGAGACGCGTGTGCCAGTGGGGGCGCTGCCGAGTGAACAGCAGTATGCCGGAGAGTATGTCGCGCCCTGCGGTTCCTGCAAGCCGGAGGACGATGATGACATTGCGCTTCCTTTTCATGTGATTAGGAGCGATTTTGTGGGTGCATCGATGCGTACAGGTATTCACCGCTCTCGCGATAGAGGCCTGTTGCGGGGTCTATTAACTTTTTGAAGAATGGGCTGTGATATAGTGCATCCATCGCTTCCTCAATGGGAATGCCTTCGCGAGAGACGATTTCTGCGACGAGATCTTGGATGGCGAATTCGATCAATTGTCTAACTTCGGCTGACATTTTCCATCCCAAGAAATCGCAAGTGGCTGATGGCGCGTTGCGTGTGAAAGGAATACTGGAAATAGAGATCCTTGAATTGCAGTGCATCGACAAACGCATCGAGCGTGATTAGCCCTTTGTCGAAGAGGCGGAATTGAAGTGACAACTTGTCGTTTGCGATGGGGCCGATGACAACATCGTACCGGCAATCTCTGTTGTGGTCTTCCGCTTCGACATAGTCGCGCCGATTGGCGCGGACAAACAAGGCCCATTCCCGAGAAGGAACATGGAACCGTTTGATGTGCAAGTCAGAAGGGAATGCATCGCGATAATCCAGATGGAGAACAACTGCTTCCCCGCCGAGTCTGTCAACACGTTGCAATGCGGTCTTTCGTGCGCATTCCAGCGAGTTGGAAGTGTAGAAGCCGCGTCCGAAGTCTTTTCCTGGAAGCCCTTTTGCAAGGTCTATCTGACTGAACGAGCCATTTGTTCCATGATAGAGGATCATTTTAGGCCACCTCCGTTTCGACGGCAGACGGCCGATAGATCTGAAATGGTATCTTCCATTGAATAAGTGTGCTCGACGGCATAATTGCGGTCAAGGAACGCGATGCCCGCATGGCGCTTCAAGTAGTCAAAGCCATTGACATAATCCAGCCCATGTGCATCCGCGAATTCATTTACGCATGCAACAATGTAGTCGATCTTGTCAAGTGTTTGCTGACGCATGCCGGTAATTATACCAAATTTCGAAGTGGGAAGCGCAACGATGCCCAACGGCGTTTTGGTTGGTTTCTCGCATAGCGCGTCATTCTGAAATTTCGTTGCCGAATAGAGAATCTTTTTGATGCCCAATAACAAACATGATTGTTTGGCATTGGGCAAGTGACTTTTGCTAAAATCATGCGCATGAACGCAAAAAGGTATTTCCCTCTGACGAACAATGTTGGTGTTGCATTTCTTGCATGCGGGCTTTTAATGTCCGCACCAGCCGTTTTCGCTGGAAGTGGAGATGTCGATCTGGCGTGGCGCGCGGATGCACCGCAGCCTGTTGCGGTCATTGACTTGGGGCGGTCTGGAGCGGGCGGCTATCCCGCATTCGAGATTGCCGACTTTCGGTGCGGTAAAAATGGCGAGATGCCGGTTCTGCGCGTCTCGTATGCCTGTCGCGCCAGCCAGATCTGCGAGAAGGGCGACTTCTGGAAGGATACGGCGGCGACCTATCTCGGCAAGGATGTGCAGCTGCCTATCTTTCCGGCAAACCCCGAACGCTATGAGACATATCGAATTGACCGGTGCGGACCGTTTCGCGCATCCCTGCTTCAAGGGCTTGTGCGTTACGTGCGGTTCTCGCTTGAGACGCCGGGCGCGTCCGTCTGTCTGCGAGGGTTTCGCCTCGCGAACGACCGTGTACATTCGGAAGGAGAACGTGCTGGGTCGTTTACTTGCTCGGACAATCGCCTGACGGCACTTTGGGAGGCTTCGGTTCGCACGTGCGAACTCTCGGCGATACCGTCCTATCTTGCGACGAATGTCTCGCCGGCGGTCTGGACGCGACCTTATTTGTCAGACGGCGCAAAGCGCGACCGGCTTGTCTGGAGCGGTGACCTGTGGTGGGCGGCGAGGAACGTCTTTTTTGGCTTCAAGCCTGAAGCACCGTATATGCGCGGCTCGTTGGAGATGTTGGCTGACAGCCAGACGCCCGAAGGCTATATACAGGCCTGCCCATGGCCGGAGCAGCCGAAGCCGCGCGCTGAAGATTGGGGCGCGTTCCCGTCGGACGAGTTTGCGGCCTGGTTTGTGCCAGTGTTGGCCGATTACGTGTTGTATTCGGGCGATCGTACGCTGGCGCGGCGAATGCGACCGACCGTGAGTGCGCTGTTGCGCTATCTCGGCGAACATTGTCGTGAGGACGGGCTTTTCGAACAACGGCGCGAAACATCGAAGCACGCCTGCGAACTGGCGTTTGGTTCGACATCCGTTCACCATAGGTCATACATGAACATCCTGCTTTGGAAGGTCTACCGTGATGCCGCCGATTTGGCGGACTGGACGGAATGTCCAGACGAGGCGGCTCGCTATCGCTGCAAGGCCGCCGCCATGGCAACCGTCATTCGCGCGAATTTCTGGAACGCTGTGCGCGGTGAATTTCGCAAGTCGTTGGAAGAGCCTGACGCATTTGCCTGGGAGGCATCCGCGCTGGCGTTGGCTGTCCGCTTCACGAACGAGGAAGAGGCTCGTGCCTTATCGGGGAAGTTCACGCGCAACGTCTGGGGCAAGTTTCAGGCATTGGCGATCCGTGGCCTTTTCGAGTATGGGTTTGATGCCGAGGCCATGCGGATGATCGGCGAACATGCGTGGTTTGAGGTGCTGAAGCCGGACTGGACTGGGCTTGCCCTGACGAGCGAGTGCATGATTGCAGATCCGAAGGAAGGGTGGATGGATGAGGCGCATCCAGATACGGCTATGGCAGGCATCCTCTCGAACTATATTCTCGGCATAGAGCCGATCGAACCCGGCTTCACGAAGTTCAAAGTCCGTCCGCATCCGGCAGGTGGCGTGACCTTTGCCCGAGGAGACGTCCCTACGCCGCATGGATTCATTCGTGTGGCATGGCATCTGGAAAATGATGCGCCGTTTGTGTCGGTTGTGGCGCCACATGGCGCTGAACGGCTGGACTGAAGAAATGAGAAAGGAAATGCCGAACATGAACACGTTGAACATGAAACTGTTGTTTGCTCTCGTTGCCTGTGTGTCCGCACGTGTCTGTTGTGCGGATGCCAACGTGTGGAAGGGTTCTCCATCGGGTGGCCTTTGGAGCGACCCGGACAACTGGACGCAGCCGCTGACGCCGACAGTCGCGACGGTCTACGACTTCTCCGCGTTGGCCGATGGTGCCGTGGTCACGAACACGTATGCCTATTCGGACGGAGCGAAGCAGCTTGTGATCGGCGGTCTGACATTTGGCGAAAATCAAGGACGCGTCACGCTGTTCGGCGATGCGTCCAGCCAGACCATCGTCAAGAGCGGCGTATTTAAAGTGCCTACTGGAACGACATTGGTCATTTCGCTTGCCCACACAACGACGCCGTGGCAAGACTACCAGTCGAAGATTGCCTTGAGCGGTGCTGGCGCCATTGTCTTCGACTGCGACAAGTTCCGTGGCACGGCGTGGGATTATTATTTTGCGGACGCGGATGGGATGCGCGTCATGCTTGGAAGCAGTTCGGCGTTCGAGCTGTGCGGCTTCCATTTCTATGATCCGTCTTCTCGGACGCCGTCCGCGAATGTGCGTTTGCAGCTGGCGGCAGATACGCGGGTCGCCTCCGTCAACGGACTGTGGTCATCGTCCGTCAAGAACTTCATTGATCAAGGGCCTTATGCCTTTTGCGTCGGCTACGGCGTTGCGACGGAATCATACGAGGCGATGACAGGCACGGGAGCGCTCGCGTTCGAGGGCGGCGGCACATACACGCTGCGAGCCGCGCCGCGCAATACAGGTGGACTCACGGTTGGCAATGCCGACGTGCGTTTGGGAAGATCCTATTATCTGCCGACCGATCCGACAACGGCGACGTCCGGCCCCGTTCGGGTTCCGCCAGAAACGGTGCTGGACTTGGCGAATTGCGGAAGCCTGACGGTTTTCTGCGACCAAACGCTGGCGGCACTTCGGGGTGAGGGGACCTGGGGTTCTGTCAATCTCAGTTCTAACTATTCTGGCGTGGCGAACCTGACGGTCGGCAACGCGGCGTCACCGTCAGGAACGGTCTTCAACGGACGCCTCACGGGACTTGGCGGCTTGACGAAGCGCGGTGCGGCGTCACGCCTGATCCTGACAGGCGCTAACACCTATACCGGAAAGACCGAGGTAGCCGAAGGTTCTCTCGTCCTGCGCCGGGCGTCCGATCCAGCCGACGCGCCGGCCGTGCATTTCGATTTCGCTGAAGCCGAGAGATGGATGTCGTCCGTCGGAGGAACGGCGACCGCGACGACAAGGGACGGCGTGGCTCGTCTGTCCGACGGCGTGGCGGGTTGTGGATGGGGCTCATTGGACTTTGACCTAGCGATGGCGGCAACGCCGGTCTTCAAGTTCAGGCTGTCGCCGGACGTTGAACCCGTCCTTGGCGGCAACCGCCGGTTCACAGAGACGCTTTGGTTCCGCCTGCGGGACGGATGCCGTGGCGGACAGGGCGATCAGCGCTACCTTCTCGCCAATGGTTCCGCCTGGCAATCGCGCAAGTGGATTCGCGTGTATCTGAACTTCAGCACGAATTTCAACTTCTCGGTTGGTCCCTATGAATGGGAGCTTTCTCCGTCCAACGGATTTTCGGCCAATGTCGATGAGTCGGATATCTACGATGGACATTGGCATCATCTGGCCGTGACGTGGGACGATGGCAACATCCTTTCCGGCTATCTGGATGGACGGCTGTTGGGCACAGCGACAATCGCCGATGACCTTCAGCTGCCGGAGAATTGCGAATATGCGTTTAGTTGGAACGATTCGCAAACGCGCTTCGATGGAAGTCTGGACGAGGTGAAGCTCTTTCGCCGCGCATTGACGGCGGATGAGATTCGCTCGGAATTTGCGCACAGTCGCGTGGTGCGCGAAGCCGGGGATGGCTTGCCAATGCCAGTTGCCTGCTGGACGTTCAATGACGAAGGAAATCCTGGACGGGATTCCTCTGGGAATGGCGTGGATTTGGCGGCGGCGGTCGGTACGCCAATGACAATCGCGGACTATCCCGGCACGTTCGGCCGTTCCCTCGCGAAGGCAACTGGGTTGAAATGCGCCTTTCCGGCCAGGATTCCTACAGGAGCTTCGCCGTTCACTGTCTCTTGCCGCTACAAGTTCGTGGATACGTGGACGGCATCGCCGCTGGTCGTGTGGGGCGATCCGCAGAAGGCAAATGCGTTCTTTCTGCTGGGGACGGATTCCTCAGAGCGTAGGCGACCGATGGTCAACTACAATCTCCCGAATGTATCCTCGGTGCGGGCGAGCTGTTCCTATACGAATCTCGTCCATGTAAGTGTCGGTGAAGCCTCGTCGGCGAACTGGACGCATCTCGTCTGCACGTATGACGGCTCTGCGGTTCGTCTGTATCAGGACGGACAGCTCGCGCACGAGCCTCTGAAAAACGTGACGCTGGACATCGCGGCGGACAAGCTGTATGTCGGGTGCCTGCCGGAAGTCGGTTCGGTCTTCAACGGATCGATCGATGATGTGCGCATTTATGACAAGGTACTTTCAGCCGATCAAGTGCGGTCACTGACGCGGTCATTGGCGACGGAGTCCGATCCGCCGGTGTTGCCGACGAATGCGTTCGTGTCGGTTGCCGCAGAATGCGTGTTGGGCATTGAGGGAACGGCACCGACGTTCGGTGCGCTCGCATGCGCAGGTACGATGGAGCTTGGACGCGATGGCGTCTATCGTGTTGGGGCTGACGATCATCTTACGGGGCGCCTGGCCGGCATTGGCCGTCTGCTCGTCTCGGATCGCGATATCGCGCTTGTGGATGGCTCGTCCTTTGCGGGTGCGCTCGTAGTCTCCAATGCCGCCGTGCGCGTGTCTGGCGGACTGGGGCCCGCCGTTGTCTCCCTGCTTGCCGGCGCGTCATTGGATTGCGCAGGTTCGGCAGATGTCGTATTGACGGATGGCGCTGTGATTGACGTGGATACATCAAGGCCGGATGTCCCAGGCCTTTCCACGACGGGCGAACTGACGCTTGCGGAGACAGTGAAGGTACGCTTGTCTGGCAATCCGTCTCAAGGGGTTCTGAAGATTGCCTCCGCAGGCCGATTGTATCCACCATCGTCATTTGACGGATGGGTGGTCGTTGGGACTGACGGTGAACCTTTCGAGTTGCGATCTCCGTGCATTCGATTCAAGGTGCAAGGGTCTGAGATTGTCGCAAAGGTCGGCGGAGGCCTTCGCATGGTTGTCAGGTAGTCCATTAATATAATAGGAACATTTTCATGATGCGTTTAGAATTGTTTTTGGTTGTCTGTTTCGCCGCCAGCTGGACTGGTTTTGCGGCGGCGCAGCGTGTGGATCGGTTTGGACAGCCGGCGGATGAAGATTTCGCTGGGAAAGTGAAGTGCGATGCGGAGCTGCGAGTGAATGCCGCAACCGAGGCGCAGTCGCTCCCGCCGGTCCGACAGGATTCGCGCCTCGACGCGCATGGTGGTGTCGTCTCGCCGCAGCTTGGCCTCAAGGCCACCGGGTTCTTCCGCGTTGAGCGGATTCGCGGCCGGTGGTGGTTCGTGACGCCGGAGGGCAATCCGTTTTTCCTGGTAGGGTGCGATGCGGTCAACTACTGTGAAGGAGGCTACACGACGCCTTTGACGGACGCATCGGGCGCGGCGCGTCCCGAACTTGCAGACCTGCCGAATCGGGTGGCACTCCCTGAGGCATACGAACACGGGGGACGCGTGAGTTTCCTTGTCGCGAACCTGAAGCGCAAATACGGCGATGCTTTCGAGAAGGTCTACGATGACGTCATCCGCCGTCGCCTATCCGCCTGGGGATTCAACTCCACGGCGAAGTGGGGGTGGGGAAAGAAGTTCGCGGGCGTTCCGTATTTCGAGGATGTCTACCTCACGTTCTGCAAGTTCGGCGGGAATTTCGTAGATATGTACGATCCTTCGTTCGAGAATCGGATTGATGAACTGGCGAAGACGCGCACGGCGGCACGGCGCGGCGATTCCGACTTGATAGCCTGGTCGGTCGATAACGAGAACGGCTGGTGGTATGCGGACAAGGGAGACTGGTCGAACAAGGTGTTCAAGGCCATCTGCACGGCAGAGGACGGACAGCCAGGCGGCTTCGCGAAGCGCGCGTTCCTTGAATCGGTCGCCGCCATGCGTGGTGTGCCCATTGCGACATTGTGCGGACTTGACGAAAACGCATTCACGGTCGAAGAGAAACGGCGGTTTGTCCGGGCATCGTCCGCATGTTACCATCGTATCGTGTCTGCCGCATTCCGCAAATACGACAGCGATCACCTGTTCATGGGCGCGGCGATATGTCTGGAAGGGCAACTCGACTGGATCGAAGAGGCGTTGCCCTATCTTGACTTCATCGGTGTGCACCAGTACAGCAGCCAGCATCTCTCGGCTTGGCACCGGAATCGGTTGTTGCCGATGCTGGATGCCGCCGCCAAGCCGTTTGCTCTTCTGGAGTTTGGCTTCACATGTGCGGGCGCGGGCTTCAAGCGCTTCTTTGCCGACGATGCCATTTGCCGAGACCATCGCGCACGGGGACAGGCCTATCGGCAGTTCGCAGAACGGATCGCCGCCGAGCCGCAGTGCGTCGGGTTTGCGTATTTCCTCTATCATGACCAGCCGATCAGCGGACGCAGTCTCGGCGGCGAAGCCTACAATCTGGGCTTGGTCAGCCAGCAGGATCGTCCTTACGACGAAATGATTGAAGGCGTCTGCAAGGCGAACGCACATGCATTCGCGATCCATGCCGGAAAGCTTGCGCCGAATGCCGTGCGCCCGGATGCGCATCGTCCGGCGCGGCTCAAGGACGTGAAGCTGAAGGGCTTTGGCGCGGAGAAGATGAACGCGCTGTTCAGGAACCGCATCTTCTCGGACTTTGCCCAGCGTACGGTCTTCGCGGAAGCGCGAGAGGCGTTTCGTGATAGGGACGACGATGCTCTTCTGGCAAGGGCAGACGGACATCGTATCGGCGGCTGGTGGCGCGGCGAGTTCTGGGGCAAATTGATGATCGGCGCGGCATGGGTCTTGGAGTATTCCGGTGACCCAAAGCTGCGGCAATTCGTCGTAGATGAATGCCGCCGGATGATGGCCTGTCAGGATGCGGACGGTTATCTCGGCTCGTATGCCGATAAGGAAAACGTGTCGATTTCCGAGGGCGACCGTGCGGCGGTGACGCGGGCTTACGGATGGAATTCGAATTGGAACGTGTGGTGCCGAAAGTACACGATATGGGGAATGCTCGCGGCCTATCGGGCGACGGGAGAGCGCGACATCCTCGAATCGGTTCGGCGGCAGACGGATCAGCTGATCAAGATGATGCATGGGATGGGGCTTCGGCTTTCAGAATGCGGACAGCCGGAGAAAGTAGGGTTGCCGCCGATGTCAATCCTGAAGCCGCTGCTGATGCTGTACGCCGAGACCGGCGAGCGGCGGTATCTGGATTTTGCGGAGGACATGCTGCCGGACTGGGATCGTACGGACGGCGCCTGTCCGAACTTCTTCCGCAATGCGGATCGTGCGGATGCGCTGTGGACGTGGTATCCCAAGCCGGATCTTTGGGCCAAGAGCTATGAGATGATGAGTTGTCTGGACGGCTTGCTGGAGCATGCGCGTCTGGCGGGCGCGGAACGAAGTCTGTCGTGCGTATCGCAGATCCGCGATAACCTGCTGCGATCGGAGGCTAATGTCCTTGGCGACGTGGGGCATTTGGATCAGTTCTATGGTGCGGCGGATCAGCCGAATGCCAGCACGGAGATCTGCAACACGATCCACTGGATTCGCCTGAACCTCGACTTGCATCTCATGACAGGCGACACTCGGTACTGCGACGTAGTGGAGCGGGCCTACTACAACGCCTTTCTGGCGGGAGTCTATCGGGATGGCGCGTGGGGCGCATTTGCCGTCCGCTCGACAGGCCACCATCAGCAAGACCGCCAGTGCGGCTATGCCTACAACCACTGTTGCGTAAACAATATGCCGCGCACGTTCATGGACATGGCGGAAAGCCTGGTGACGGCCGATGCTGAGGGCGGCTATCACGTCAACTTCTATCAGGATGCGACAGTTGCGCTGGACGGCGTGACGTTCGAGATTTCGGGTGGATATCCGGTGTCCAATCACGTACGGATCGCCACGTCGCGTCCTGCGAAGGTCGCGTTCCGCAAGCCGGACTGGTGCCCCGATCTCAAGGTCGTTCGTCGTGGGGATTGCGTTTACGAGCTGACGTTCGACATGAATCCGAGATTGGTGGAGCGGACGACTGCCCCGGCTGATGAGGCGCGTGCTGCCTGGTTCGCCCGCAGTTTCACTTGGGGCGATTTCGTGAATCCCGAACCATTGAAACGGACGTATCGCCACGATGCGGCGGCGACGATCCACTATGGACCGCTTCTGCTTGCCAAGAGCCGTGCGGTCGGCGTGGCGGAGGCGGAATTGCTCTCGCAGGAAACGGTAAACGGCAAGGGGTATTCGCTTCGGCTGACGCCCCGGGCGGACGAAAACGTCTGGATGGCGTGGGATGTGGAACTGTCGAAGCCCGGCGTTCCGACGGTTCGCACACGGGCCTGCGATTATCAAAGTGCGGGCGATTGTCCATATCTCGACGGCGCCATTCGGTATTCAGTGTGGTTTTGAGCATGAAACGCCTTCTAATGACATCGGTCGCGCTGTCGTTGGCCCTGACGGGCACGGCGATGGCGAGGCCTGTTCCCGCGAAATCGGGTCAGAAATCGGGGCCTATCCCCACGCGCGGCTGGCATGTAGGTGATTGGCGAGGCGCACCGTCGCTGTTCCATGACGGGAAGCCCGTGCCGCCGATCCTCTTCTGGCAATGGGAGATGCAGGAGCCGGATGCCAAAGCCCTGTCGCGGGCAGGCATTGGACTGTTCAGCATGTTCGGAAGCTTCGGACATTATGCGCATCCGTACTTCACGGAAAAGGGCTTTGCAGGACTTGGCTATCAGGAGCGGAACATCGACAACCTTTTGACGTGGGTGCCGTCCGCCGCTTTCATGCCGCGCCTGTTCTATGCGGCGCCGGAGTGGTGGATTGCCGCGCATCCGGAAGAATGCGTCAGGTACCTCAATCCGAACGTCGTCGGCGAGATTCCGGAATGGAAGAGCGGCTCCGTGCCACGCGAGTGCCTGGCAAGTGTACGCTATCGCAGTGAATTCGATCCCGTGTTCCGTGCGGCGGTGCGGCGGCTGGATGGAAAATACGGCGACCGTCTGATGGGAATCCATGTCTGCGGCGGGCCGTGCGGCGAACACCATTCATGGGATGTGCTTACGCAGGTCTGCCATCATCCGACTGTGCCGATTGCCAATTTCGGATTCGGCGATGGCTCGAAGCCCATGACGGAACGCTTTCGGCGCTTTCTGCGTGAAAAGTATGGATGCGACTTCCCGGATGCCGAGGTGCCGTCCATGGAAGATCGGCTTCGGCTGGATGTTGACGGTGTGTGGCGCGATCCGGCGAAAAGCCGCCGCACGGTCGATTATTTCGAATGCCTCAACCGCGTCATCGTGGAGAATCTCGACCATTATGCGGGGCTTGTGAAGGAAGAGACGCAGGGGCGGCTTCCCACATTGGCGTTTTACGGCTACATTTCAGACTGGGACTGGGCGGTCGAATGTGACCATCGGGCCGTTTCTGCCGCCCTTCGCCTGAAGAGCCTCGATATGCTGTCGGCTCCGCACACCTACCGTCGGCGCGGACTTGGCGAGGACGGCCAGATGCGCACGTTCGCCGCGTCCATTGCGCGTCACGGCAAGTTCTTCATCAGCGAGGGCGATGATCGGACGCATCTGGAGTCGCTGAAGGCGAAGCCGGATGGCTATGGGTGCGCAAAGACGCCAGCGGATACGCAGGCCTTGCTCTGGCGTGAATTTGGCATGGCGGTCACGCACGGCGCAGGGCTGTGGTACATGGATATCGGCAAGGAGAATTTTCGCGATCCGGGAATCCTATCCACCGTTGCGCGTGTCCGCAAGGCTTCGGAGGAGTCTCTGCGGCACGACCGGTCGCATATTTCGGAGGTCGCGGTCGTATCGAATCCCGAATCGGAATTCTATCTTGGCTATCGGCGTTCGGAGGCGAACAATATCTCCTACGTCAGTTACGTCGATCAGATGGCGGCTTTTTGGCGGGCGGGCGCACCGTTTGATTGGTATGTCGCCGACGACCTTGATGCCATCTTGGAACAGAACTACAAGGTGGTCGTGTTCCTTGACTGCCAATACCTGGCGGCGAAGCAGTCGGCGTGGGTTGAAAGGCTGAAGTCTGGAGGACGTACGCTCGTTTTCATCCACGCGACGGGATATGTGTCCGAGACTGGGCTTTCGCGTACGCGCATGGAGCGCATCTGCGGCATGACGATGAAGCCGGGAACGGTGCGTGGCATCGTTGCGGAGACAGGCGTTGGAGCGGGCCTCTATCAGCGTGGACTTTTCTTGCCGGCAGAAGGCGAGACGCTGTCCTGCGGATTCGGCGACCTCTCGGAGACGCCCGTCGTCACGCGAAAGCGTCAGAAGGGCCATGCCTCTGTCTTTGCGTCGATTCCGTGTCTGACGTCCGATCTCCTGCGGCGGCTTTATCGGGATTCGGGCGTCCACGTCTACACGGATCAGGATGTCGTCCTTTCTGCAAATCGCGCATGGCTGATGCTCCATACGAATCACGCCGACAACTATGCCATTAGCCTGCCGCGTACATGCCGCCGCGTCATCGACGTAACGACGGGGACGACGGTTGCGACAGACACGAGCCAGTTCGTCCATCCGATGGGAAAATTCTCGACGGCGGTATTCCTGCTTGATCATCCGCAATAGCGCAGATTTCATGTTTCCCATAAAATGCGGGGTTTGGCATCATGGCGGCATGCGGTGTGCTATAATTGGCGCATTGGATTTCAAGGAGGATCGCGTATGCGATCTCGAAAGCCAGGAGCGAATGGAACGTGGAGAGATGAGGTGCTTGCGTGATGTCATTTAGGATTGGATTCGCCGGACTGTTGGCGATGGCCGTGCTGTCTGCTGTGGCAGCCAGTGTCAAGGTTGGGGAGATGACGCTGCCAACGTACATGTTCTCGGATCCGGATCCAGTGCCGAAGACGTCGGCGGATTGCTATCCGTATTTCAGGTACGATGGCTACACCGCAAATCCCACGCCGAAGACCTGGAAGACTGTGACGCTCGAAAGCGACCGACTGCGCGTAGTCGTCACCCCCGAGGTGGGCGGCAAGATATGGGGGCGTACGACCTCAGGACAGGCGTTGACTTCATATACTTCAACCATGTGGCGAAGTTTCGGGACATTTCCATGCGAGGCCCATGGGCGTCGGGCGGCATAGAGTTCAACTTCGGCAAGATGGGGCACGAGCCCTATACCTCCGCGCCGGTGGACTGGTGCGCGCGCACAAATGAAGACGGAAGCGTGAGCTGCTTCGTCGGCGGCACGGGATGCCCGCAATTTCGGAGTATGGTGGCCATGGCTGAAGTCAGGCGCGAGGCATTTCAGCGGGGCGGGCGAGAAATATGGCCGCAAGATATGGATGTGGGGGCTTTCCCGTCAGGGCGCGATATGGGAGGACCTCCTTACGGATTCGGATGGGCCATACGTGGAATTGCAGTCCGGCCGCGCATTCCAGCAGCCCAGCGGGACTTGCTGGAAGACTCCGTTCAAGCACCCGTCATTCGCTCCCGGATCGACGGATTCGTTCACGGAGCGGTGGGCTGCCGTGAACGACAGGTCGGAACTGGAAGGGCTTGATGCGGCAGGGGACGTCGAGCCGCGTCCTGTCGAGATGCCGCCGGATTTCGACTGGGATTCCGCGTACTGGCTCTACATTCGCGGAACACAGACACTCCGGCAGGGGCGCAATCCCGACCCCGCCGAGGCGGAGAGGCTTCTTCTCGCATCCAGGGGAAAGAACAGGCACTTCGTCCCGACGCTCGATGCCCTCGCGGGCCTGTACGTTTCCCAGGGAAGGTGGAAAGAGGCGAAGGATTGCGTCCGCACGACTCTTTCCGTCGATACGTATGACGCCGAGGCGAATTACCTTGACGGCATCATGCTTGCCAATGGAGGTGATTCCGCCTCGGCGTTGGATCGCCTTGGCCTGGCGGCATTTGGCCCTCGCTTCCGCAGCGCGGCCATGGCCCTTGCCGCCAGGATATGCCTGGGACGCGGCGATTGGTCCGAGGCGGATCGGCTCGCAGTGAAGGCGATGGACGCCAACAGCCTCAACCTCGATGCGATGGCGGTGCGCATGATGGCGGCCAGGAAAAGGGGTGGCGTGGCATCGGCGAGGCGCATGGCGTCCGCCGCGTTTAAGGCAGTGCCGCTGTACACTCTCTTCCAGTCGGTGCTTGCGAAGCTCGGTGAGCCTTGGAGCGATGCCTGGATCGGCGGCGAGTTCCCCGAAAAGACGTGGACAGAACTTGGCTCCTGGCACGAGACGAGCGGACTCCTAGAAGAGGCGCTTGAATGCTACGCCAAGGCACGGGGATCGATAATCGCGGCTGTCAGGGCTGCATATGTGGCGTACCGGCTCGGCGATGAGTGCCGGGCCTCCGCCCTGCTGGATGCGGCGGCTTCGCTCGACCTTGGATTCGACTTTCCGTTCCGCGCAGAGTCGCAGGCCGCACTCGTGTGGGCCACGGAGCACAATGCAAGCTGGAAGTTCCGCTATCTGCTGGCCCTCCTCTATGCCGGCAAGGCACGCAACGCGGAGGCTGACGACGAACTCCGCAAATGCGGACAGGCGATGGATCATGTGCCGGCTCTCATCTACCGCGCCCAGCGTCTTGGCGGGGATGCGGCGAGGGCAGACCTCAAGAAGGCGGCAGAGATCGCGGACTCGTGGCGAGTAGGGGTTGGCATCTACCAGTTGTGCGCGGCGGAAAACCGTTGGGCCGAAGCCAAGCGCACATTGGGTGACTATGTAAGGCGTTTTCCGGGAAAGCTTGGACTTGAACTGAACTACGCAAGGGCGCTCATAAAGACAGTCGCCCTTGCTGAAGCCGTTTCGTTCCTCGAAACGCTGAACGCGCTACCGTCCGAACTCGGCGAAAAGCCAGGGACCCTGTATCAGGAGGCCCTTGGCGCACTTGCCGATGCCGCGCTTGGCGTGGAGACCGTGTGGCTGCATCGGCATACGTAAAAAAGGCCCTATCGGCCCCTGAAAGGCTGGGGACGGGGCGGCAATCCAGCGACGACCGCGTAATCGATTCGTGGCCTCGCCGCGTCCAGAAGTTCGTGAGGGGGCGCATAGCCGGGACCTGCCGCAGACTGACATTAGCCTAAAAATAATGTGTTCCTCACAATATCCTAACACTGGTATGCAATACTCCATGGCGTTTGAAAGGAGAAAAAGCCATGGACAAGCAAGTCAGAACGAACATTAAGGTCGGTGCGGGGCTGGCAATGGTTGCGCTCCTGTATCTGGTCTGCATCCTTGCCGGCCTCGTCTGAAGTACATTGCGCCACCTATAAGTTATACTTGCCTAACTGCGGTTGGATATGGGATAATCCACACATTTTTTGGTGGGATTATCGCCGTGAACATACCAAGGAGAGCAAGATGAGCGGAAAATTGGAGACGATGACGCCGGAACTCAAGGCGTTCATCGAGGAGTGGAAGCAGAAGCCGGGCAACCTGATCATGGTGCTGCACCGCGTTCAGCAGACATACGGGTACATTCCCCGTGAGATAGCGATAGAGACTTCGCGTCTGCTGGAGGTTCCACTCGCCAAGATATACGGGGTTATCACGTTCTACAACTTCTTCCGCCTGCAGAGGGCGGGCAAGTACAACGTGCAGGTCTGCCTTGGCACGGCGTGCTATCTTCGCGGAGGCGACGACCTGATCAAGGAGTTCGAGAAGCTTCTTGGCGTAGGTCTCAATACGTCGACGGAGGACGGGCTGTTCTCCGTGGAGGCGGTGCGCTGCCTCGGCTGCTGCGGCCTCGCTCCCGTCGCCGTCGTGAACGGGGAGGTCCACGGCAAGCTTGAGACGAAGGACGTCAAGGAAATCATCGAGAAATACCGCAAGCTGGGGTAAGGAGGAACGTAAAATGGCTAAGTTGACACTTGAGGATCTGCGCAAGATGCGCAGCGAGAAGCAGAAGGCGATGGAGATGCGCGACAACTCCAACAAGGATGTGCAGGTGATCGTGGGCATGGGTACCTGCGGCATCGCTGCGGGCGCGAAGGAGACGTTCACCACGCTCATCGATATGCTGAACGAGAAGTCCCTGACCAATGTCCTGGTGCGGCAGACGGGATGCATGGGGCTTTGCCATTCGGAGCCTACGGTGGAGGTAGTCGTCCCCGGAATGCCTTCGGTGATCTACGGGAACGTGGATGCCGCGATGGCGAGGGACATCGTGGAGAAGCACATCATAGGGAAGTCGCTCATCGACGCCAAGATCTGCGAGCGTCCGTCCGTGGATATCGTCAAGCAGGGTTAAGGGAGAATCGCAATGGCATACGAATCATACGTACTCATCTGTGGCGGCACAGCCTGCTGTTCCGGCGGCGGCGACAAGATCGCCGATGCGTTCAAGAGTCGGCTGGCCGAGGCGGGGCTTGCCGAGAAGGTGCAGGTGGTGGCGACCGGGTGCCTCGGCTTCTGCGAGCAGGGCCCGATCGTCAAGATACTTCCGCAGGGTACGTTCTACGTGCAGGTGCAGGAGAAGGATGTCGCGGAGATCATCTCGGAGCATCTCGTCAAGGGCCGCGTGGTGGAGCGCCTGTGCTACGATCCAGAGCAGGCCAAGCTGCTGGTCTCGGAGGCGAACATCCCGTTCTACCAGAAGCAGTACCGCATCGTGCTCCGCAACTGCGGAGTGATAGATCCGGAGAAGATCGACGACTACATTGCCCGCGACGGCTACAAGGCCATCGAGAAGGTTCTCTTCGAGATGACACCGGAGCAGGTTGTGGACGAGATACTGAAGTCTGGCCTGCGTGGCCGTGGCGGCGCGGGATTCCCCACGGGGCTGAAGTGGCGCTTTGCCCAGCAGCAGCCCAAGGGGCAGAAGTACATGGTCTGCAATGCCGACGAGGGCGATCCCGGCGCGTACATGGACCGTTCGACGCTTGAGGGCGACCCCCATTCTATCCTGGAGGCCATGACGATCGCAGGCTATGCGATCGGGGCCTCGAAGGGATTCGTGTACATCCGCGCCGAATATCCGCTCGCCATCCACCGCCTTCAGGTCGCCATCGCGCAGGCCCGCGAGCTCGGGCTTCTCGGCGACGACATCCTCGGCAGCGGGTTCTCGTTCGACATTGAGCTCCGCTTCGGCGCCGGCGCGTTCGTCTGCGGAGAGGAGACGGCCCTGCTCCAGTCGATCGAGGGCAACCGCGGCATGCCGAAGCCGCGTCCGCCGTTCCCCGCCGTGAAGGGGCTTTGGGGACGTCCCACGGTGATCAACAACGTAGAGACGCTTGCCAACATACCCGTGATCATAAACAAGGGCGCGGATTGGTTCTCCAAGATCGGCACGGCGACGACGAAGGGCACCAAGGTGTTCGCCCTCACCGGCAAGGTCAACAACTCCGGCCTCATCGAGGTGCCAATGGGCACGACGCTCCGCGAAATCATATTCGACATCGGCGGCGGCATCCGCGGCGGGCACAAGTTCAAGGCGGCCCAGACTGGCGGCCCCTCGGGCGGCATCATCCCGCCGCAGTTCCTCGACACACCGATCGACTACGAGAGCCTTGCGAAGATCGGATCCATCATGGGGTCTGGCGGCCTGATCGTGATGGACGAGACCGACTGCGTGGTGGACATCGCGAAGTTCTATCTCGACTTCACCGTGGACGAGAGCTGCGGAAAGTGCGCCCCGTGCCGTGTGGGCGGGCGCAAGCTGCTCAACTACCTGAGGAAGATAACCGACGGACGCGGCACGGAGGACGACATCGTTCAGATGGAGAAGATCTCCGACGCGATGTGCAAGGCCTCGCTCTGCGGCCTTGGCCAGACGGCTTCCAACCCCGTGCGTTCCACGCTCAGGTACTTCATGGACGAATACATGGAGCACATCAATGAGAAGAAGTGCCGTTCCGGCAAGTGCGCCAAGCTCGTGAAGTACACTATCGACGCGGCGAAATGCAAGGGCTGCACTCTCTGTGCGCGGAAGTGTCCGGTAAGCGCCATCAGCGGCACCGTGAAGAATCCGCACGTAATCGACCAGACGAAGTGCATCAAGTGCGGACAGTGCGAGCTGCACTGCCGCTTTGGCGCCGTAAGCCATGGGTGATCTGGAATCCAGAGAGAGAAAGGTTTTTAAGAAAATGGAAACTGAAATGATTTCTGTAGAGATCAACGGCAAGTCCGTCGAGGTGGCCAAGGGATCCAATATCCTTCAGGCCGCGAAGAAGGCCAACATAAAGATCCCTACGCTTTGCTACCATCCCGACCTGAAGCCCGGAGCCAGCTGCGGCATCTGCGTGGTGCGCCAGCTCGTGCCGAGCCGAACGGAGCCTGGAAAGTTCGTGCCTTCCCCCAAGCTGCTGCGCGCGTGCTGCACTGAGGTCACGCCCGGGATGAAGATCGTCACGCACGACCCCGACATCGTGCAGGTGCGCCGTACCGTACTCGAGCTGATCCTCGCCAACCATCCGCAGGACTGCCTGCAGTGCCCCCGGTCCGGCTCGTGCGAACTGCAGGCGATAGCCGCCGACTTCGGCATCCGCGACATCCCGTTCCCGAAGGAGGTCATCACCCGCCCGGTCGACGACTCGACTCCATCGATCGTGCTCAACTCCGACAAGTGCATCAAGTGCGGACGCTGCGCGGAGGTCTGCCAGCAGATGCAGAACGTGTGGGCTCTCGAGTTCATCGGCCGCGGCGAGAACACGGTAATGTCCCCCGCCGCAGGCGTGCCGCTCGCGGAGTCTCCGTGCATCAAGTGCGGACAGTGCTCTGCGCACTGCCCCGTGGGCGCGATATACGAGAAGGACGAGACGGCGAAGGTGTGGACTGCGCTCCGCGACCCCGACAAGGTGTGCCTGGTGCAGATCGCCCCTGCGGTACGCGTCGCCCTCGGCGAGGCGTTCGGCATGCAGCCCGGCTCCATAACCACGGGGAAGATATACGCGGCCCTGCGCATGCTCGGCTTCGACAAGGTGTTCGACACCAACTTCTCCGCGGACGTCACGATAATGGAGGAGGGTACGGAGTTCATCAAGCGCTTCACGGGCGGCGGCAACCTGCCGCTCCTGACGAGCTGCTGCCCTGCATGGACGGACTGGATGGAGAAGTACGCCCCCGATTTCACGGAGAACTTCTCGACGGCGAAGTCCCCTCAGCAGATGCTTTCAGCGCTCGCGAAGTCCTACTGGGCGGAGAAGAACGGCGTGGACCACACGAAGATACACATGACGTCGATCATGCCGTGCACGTCCAAGAAGTACGAGATCAGCCGCGACGAGTACATGAACGCGACGGGTACGCAGGATACGGACGTGGTTCTCACCACGCGGGAACTCGCCCGCATGATCAAGGCCGCCGGCATCGACTTCTCTAACCTCGAGGACGAGCCGGCCGACAGGCTGCTTGGCTCCTACACGGGGGCCGGCACGATATTCGGCGTCACGGGCGGCGTAATGGAGGCCGCCCTCCGCACCGCATACTGCCTCATCACCGGCGAGGCGCAGCCGCCGAGCATAGAGTTCTCGGAGGTGCGCGGCATGGATGGCATAAAGACGGCCACCATCGACATCAAGGGTACCAAGGTGAACATCGCGGTCGCACACCAGATGGGCAACGTGGAGAAGGTGATCAACCAGATCCGCGAAGACCGAAGGAACGGAGTGAGGCCCCGGTACGACTTCATCGAGGTGATGGCCTGCCGCGGCGGCTGCATCGGCGGCGGCGGCCAGCCCTGCCTTGCGACGGATGCCGTCCGGGCCAAGCGCACGGCGGGACTCTATTCCGACGACGAGAGGAGCACGCTCCGCATGAGCCACCTCAACCCCGAGGTCCAGTCTCTCTACAGGGACTACCTTGGCGAGACCGGCGCAAACGGCGGAGAGAGGGCCGAGCACCTGCTCCACACGAAATACCGGAAGCGCGACCTGTACAGGTTCGAGACGTGATCCCTTTCGCGGATTGGCAATGCGCCGCCTTCGGGCGGCGTTTTGTGGTATAATCCGCGGCGATGCGTAAGGGATCTTCCATTTCATAGACTGGAGGCGAGATGGGTGGCTTTTGTGGAGTTGTTTCATCGGATGATTGCGTGAGCGATCTGTTTTTTGGTACGGACTACCATTCGCACCTGGGTACGCACCGTGGCGGCATGTGCGTATTTGGGGAGAAGGGCTTCCAGCGTTCGATACACAACATACAGAATGCGCCTTTCCGCTCGAAGTTCGAGAGGGACGTGGCGGCTCTGTCGGGCTGCGTTGGCCTTGGCGTAATATCCGATACAGATCCGCAACCTCTCGTGATGCGGTGCGTCTACGGGACGTTCGCCATAGTTACCGTCGGGCTCATCACAAACATCGAGTCCCTGATGCGGGAGATGTTTGAGGAAAAGCGCATCCAGCTCCAGTATTCGACCACATCCGGCATGGTAGGCCCTACCGAGGTCGTGTCCGCGATACTTGCCTCCGCAGATACACTTGAGGAGGGGGTGCGGCTCGTCCAGCGGAAGGTAGAAGGCAGCTGCTCTTTCCTCATCGTCACGGAGACCGGGCGGTTGCTGGCCGTGCGTGACAGGTACGGGCGCACCCCGATCGTGATAGGGCGCAGGGAAGGCGCCTCGGTCGCCTTGCAGGAATCGTGCGCGCTTGCCAACCTCGGCTACGAGTATGTGCGCGAGCTCGGGCCTGGTGAAATGGCCGAGCTCACGCCGGACGGGGACCGCACGATTCTGGAGCCAGGGAAGGAGATGGCGATATGCTCGTTCCTTTGGGTCTACTACGGGTATCCAGCGTCATCCTACGAGGGGCGCAACGTGGAGATGTCCCGCTACCGCTCCGGATCGTTCCTCGCGAAGAGGAACCCCGTGGAGGCCGATTCCGTAGGCGGCGTTCCCGATAGCGGCACGTCCCATGCGCTCGGCTATGCGCACGAGGCCGGGCTGAAGTACGCGAGGCCTTTCGTGAAGTACACGCCGTCCTGGGCGCGTTCGTTCATGCCGCAGGACCAGAGGCAGCGCGAACGGATCGCCGCCATGAAGCTCATACCGATCCCAGGGCTGATAAAGGACAAGCGCCTCGTGTTCTGCGATGACTCGATCGTGCGCGGAACGCAGCTCGGCCAGCAGGCGAGGCGGCTCTATGCCGCCGGCGCGAAGGAGACGCACATGCGCATTGCCTGCCCGCCGTTGCTGTACCCGTGCAGGTTCCTGAACTTCTCGCGCTCCAAGTCGGAGTACGACCTCATAACGCGCAGGTATGTCCGGGATCGGGATGGCTCAGGCGCCGATGTGTCGAAGTACCTTGATCCGGATGGCGAGCCATTCCGGGCGATGGTCGAATACATCCGCAAGAATCTCGGCCTCACGTCCCTTGCGTTCCAGAGGCTGGACGATCTCGTGTCCGCAATCGGCTTGCCGAAGGATCGCCTGTGCACGTATTGCTGGGACGGCAAGGACGTGTCTTGCGGCGGCGGATGCCAAGGGTGTCCGCACACAAGGCGGCAGGCGCGGTGACGATTCCTCAAGAAAAGACAAGGAGCTAAGGTATGGCAGGTTTCCGTGAAACTGATTCATCGTTCCGCAGGGGGTCAATGGCGGCGGCGGTCGCCGTGGCCGCAGTAGCAGCGGTGGCATACTCCCTTACACTCGCCGGCTACATATTCCCGGGCGATTCGGCCCGGCTGCTGGTGCAGTGGACTGGCATTGACGTGCTTGAGTTCCCTGAGTACCCGCTGTGGGGGTATTTCGTCAGGCTCTTTGGCGATGCCGGGGCCTTGTCGTCGATAGCCTTCAGGACAAACCTCCTTTCGCTGGTTTGCGGTGTAGTGTCCGCCTACCTCATATGCAGGCTGGTGGCATTCGCGGTGTGGCAGACCGTTGCACACGAGTCTTGCGTCAAGTTCTCGAAGGCCGCCGCGCTTTCGGCGGGCGTCGTCGCTTCGCTCGTCTTTGTGTTCTCTACGGCCGTATGGCAGAGCGCAACCCACCTTGAGCATCGCATCTTCGACGTGATGTGGGCGCTCTTCGCGATGAGGGCTGTGCTTTTCGCGGCCGGTCGGCCCCGGTTGTCGCTTCCCGTGGCCATGGCGGCCGGCGTCATCGTCGCGCTTGGGCTTGTGGAGAGTCCGATATTCGTGCCGCTCTCCGTCGTGGTGTTCTTCTCGTTCATGCTCGTTCTCGTCAAGAACGGCAAGGGGCTGTATGGCCCGGCCGCCATCTACCTGCTCTCCTCGGCCGTTGGCGTCATTGTGTTCGTGAAATGCGTATCCTCCGGATTCGTAGGCACCGAGGCCGCCGCCGCTGCGGACTGCACTTCCTCGCTCGACGTGTTCCTGAGGATACTGAAGACTACCCTGCGCGAGGTGCGCTCCTGGTTTACGCGTTCAGGATGGCTCGCGATCATGGCGCTTACGGTCGTGCCGGCCGTAGCATGCGTCTTCGCGGCTCGGCGCGCCCTGAACAACGACCGTAGGTGGAGCCAATACGCATTCCACATGGCGATGACGCTCTGCGTCGCGTGCGCAACGGCCACTCAGCTCTCGCCGGAATCCATGCTTCGCCAGTTTGGCATACTGCCGGTCGCGACATCCACGCTGGTGGCCCTTGTCGCCGGCTATCTTGCGGCATACTGGTATCTTCTCGCGAAGGTGCCGCTTCCCGTGCTGGAGTACAAGGAGGATGGCGTTGACGCCGCCGTCCGAGTCGGCAGACGGCTCGCGCCCGTATTCGGCATTTCCATGATAGTGGTTCTCGTGCTGGCGTCGCTCGTCAACGCCTTCAACTGCGGCAAGTCCAGGGGGGCGTTTGCCGACGTGTGCGCACGTGAGATCGTCGATTCGATGGGTAGCCGCAGCTGGTTCGTCACAGACGGCACACTCGATGACCATCTTCGTGTAGCCGCCGCCGCTGCGGGCAAGAATCTCAACCTGATATGCCTTCAGCGCGACATGAACGATGCCTACCTTGAGGAGCTGTCCGACCTGATAGAGAAGCGGGGACTCAAGGCGGGGAACTCAAACCTTAAGATGTCGATACGCCTTGGCGTGCTGCCGTTCATCCAGGACTGGTTTTCGGGCGACAGCAACATCGTAAACGAAGCGGCCATATTCGGGGTGCCGGACTTCTGGTACATGGCCGAGCGTACGCCGGTGCCTGAAAAGCTCTTCTTCGGAGGCGTCTCCGACGCCAAGTCGGTGGATGGCAAGGCTCTCGCCAGGGAATTCGCCGGCTTCTGGGGCCGCATGGCGCCTGTCCTTTGGACCGAGCGCAACAAGGAGGGGTCCCGCAACATCGCGCGCTGCGACGATCCCGTCGACTCCCTGCGCCTCCAGCTTCGCCGCCACGTCGGCTTCATCGGGAACAACCTTGGCGTGTTCCTGCAGGACTGCGGCCTCGACGAAGAGGCGTTCGCGACCTACGAGCTCGTGCTGAACACCATCGACCCCGACAACGTAAGCGTCCTGTTCAACGAATTCGAGATGGCGCGCTCCGGGATAAAGTGCGCCCTTGCCAAGAAAAACGAGATCGAGCGCAAGCTCAAGGCCATTGTGGACGATCCCAAGCGCAGGTACGTGCTCTGGTCGCTTTCGAGGTACTATGGATACATCAGAAGCCCTGAGATATTCGCCAGGATGGGATACGCCTGGGCTCGCTCCGGGCAGATGGGCAATGCGATTGCCCAGGTTCAAAGGGCAATAGACTTCGTCTCTGCGGATAGGCAGACGAGTCTCCTGAACATGATGGCCGCAATATACGCGAGCGGAAACCAGCTGAAGAAGTCGCGCGAGGTCTATGAGCAGGTGTTGGCCTCAGATGCGAAGAACAGGGAGGCTCTTATGGGCATGGCCCGCATCGCGCTTCAGTCTGGCGCCGAGGCGGAGGCGAGGTCTTACCTCGAAAAGGCCTCGAAGGTTGCGGGGGGCGATGCACCCGGAATAGAGATGGCCATGCTCATGCTGATGAACAACGACCTTGACCGCGCCAGGATGGAAATGCAGAAGGTCACGGATATGCACCCGAAAAACCTCCAGGCTTGGTCGCTGCTCGCCGGCGTGTTGCTGCAGCAGGCCGATTTGGCCAAGGGCGATTCCACCAGGGCCAAGGTCATGGATGAACTCGAGAACACGATACTTCCGAAGATGGAGGCACTGTCCAGCGATCCCAGGGACTATTTCGTGCAGATGACGCGCGGTCTTGTCTATATGCGCAAGGGACCGAACTTCCGCAAGCAGGCAAGGGACGCCCTGGTCATTGCGGCCATGTCGCGTCCGGATGTCTCCGTCGCGGGCGACATGATCCTTGGGTTGGACATCGAGCTTGATGACGGCGAGGCGGCAGAGCGCCACGCCAGGATGGTCCTGCGCCGCGACAGGCACAACAAGCTGGCGAACTACGTGATGGGATCCCTTAGGCTGAAGGACGGAGACTATTCCACGGCCGAGACGTTCCTTCGCCTGAGCATAGACGGCGAAAAGCCAATCGCCGCCGCACTCAATGATCTGGCAGAGGTCCTTCGCCGCCTTCAGCGCTATGATGAGGCGGAGGCGTTCGCCCGCAAGTCGGTGGCGGCACAGCCTAACCTGTATGTCGCGTGGGAGACGCTTGGATCCTCATTGCTTGACCAGAACAAGAACCTCGAGGAGGCCGAGAAGTGCGTAGAGAAGGCGATCCAGCTCGCCAAGGCGGAACTGAAGGTGGAGGATATCCGGATGCAGATCACCCTCGCGCGCGTGCAGATCGCAAAGGGATCGCTCGACAAGGCTCGGACTACGCTGAAGCAGCTGCGCAAACGCGCGGCGGAACTCTCGAACTATGATCGCGACCAGCTCGAGACGTTGACCAAGGCCGTGATGCGCTAAGGCCTAAGCGTCGCCGAACTTGCGCGAGAGTTCGCGGTTGGAGGTGAATATCATCACCGGCTTGCCGCGCGGGCATACGTACGGCATCCTCGTGCGGCACAGTTCCTCCACGAGCCTCGTCGCCGTTTCGACGGTGAACCTGCGAGAGGTGCCGGCGTATGTCTTCGCTATGGAGCGGGCAATAAGCTCTTCGCGCCACCTTTCGCCTCGCCTCGTGCCGCATTCGCCGATGTCATGCACGACCGACGCGATCACGTCGGATGCGCTGCGGTCTGCCAAGAGCGGCGGCACGGCGTCGATCTTCCATGTGTCGGTGCCGAACTCTTCGATCTCAAACCCCTGTCGGACGAGTATCTGGCTGAAGCTTTTCAGCCTGGCGGACTCGAGCGGAGAGAGGCGTATGGTCTCCGGTATGAGCAGTCGCTGGGAGACAGAGCCTTCACTATCCAGCGCGGGGAGCAGCTTCTCGTACGCGACGCGCTCCTCCGCCGCCTGTGGGTTCAAGGTCACGATTCCGGCATCGGTCTCAAGTATGATGTACCCGGATTCCGTGTTGGCGAGAACCTTGAACGTGCGCCATGGGCCGGTGGAAGCGGCTGGCATGCTCGCGGCTTGATGGTGGCCGACCGTATTCGCGGCAAGGCTTGCCGCGACGGATTGGACTGGCGTCGGCCTCTCGTCCGTTTGCGCTGATATGGGCAAGTCCGGCTTGCTTTCGTGGCGCTCGGCATTTGCCAGATGTGCATTCAGCGTGGGCTGGAATGGAGCGGAAAAGGGGACGGGCGGCATGTCCTGCCGAATGCGCGATGCCGAGGCCGTGGTGGCGCCGGACGATCCAACGTCGGACGTTGCCGCGATACGGGAACGCCCCGCCGTCAATCCCTTCAACGCGCAGCCCATGGCGGACACAATGGCCGACTTTACATCGGCGGGATGCCTGAACCTGACTTCACGCTTCGCCGGATGGACGTTTACGTCCACCTCGGAGGGCGGAAGGTCGATGAACAGAAATACGGACGGCCTTGACTCCCCTGCCGAAGATGGATATGCCTCCTTTAGGGCATAGGCAATGATTGGGGCCGTTGCCGGACGACCATTCACGAACACGAATTGCTCGCGTCGTATTGGGTTGGGCGATGGTCTGGATACATATCCGTGGATGTGGACGTCGCCGGAGGTGGCCCCGGCCATTTCGGAAGATCCTGTGACCGGGAGAAGTTCGTCGGCGAAATCACGTCCGAAGAGGGCTGATATCCGTTCCTCAAGCGTCGAGCCCGGCGCAAGGCGGTGAATCTCCCGTCCGTCTATCGTCAGGGAGAATCCAAGCTCAGGGTGGGCGAGGGAACATACGGTGAAGACCGATTTGATGTGTCCTTCCTCGGTGGCGTATGACCGGAGAAACTTCTTTCGTGCGGGGACATTGCAGAAAAGGTCGCGCACCTCCACGCATGTGCCTGGGGGTGCGCCGCACTCCGCGACCTCGGCCACCAGTCCTGCGTTCACGACAAGGCGCGTACCGGCATCGGACGTCCGCTCCCTGGTGGTTAGCGTGAATCGGGATACGGCGGCGATGGACGGGATCGCCTCCCCTCTAAAGCCAAGGGTGTCGATGCGTTCTATGTCATCCACGTCGCGGATCTTCGATGTGGCCTGCCTCTCCAATGACAGCAGGGCATCGCCCCTGCCCATTCCGCATCCGTTGTCCCGCACCGCAACGAGCTTCTTTCCTCCGGCGGTCACGGTTATGTCGATGCGGTCCGCTCCGGCGTCGATTGCGTTCTCGACAAGCTCCTTCAGTGCGGAGGCGGGCCTTTCGACGACTTCTCCGGCCGCTATCTTGTTCGCCACGTGGATGGGGAGGATGCGTATGTGTCCGTCACGCCTCGCGCAAACGCCATCCGACTTATTGCCTTCGCTCATGGTCATTGCCGGATTCAGCGGTCTATCGTGAGGTTGCGTCTCAGGTATGTCGGGATGTCGAGATCCTCGTCGTGCCACATCGTCTTCTCGGAGTCGGAGAACCTGTCCGGCGCGTCAAGCGCGGATTCTGATATCTTGCGGCTTTTTGTGGCGGCCCTCGCCGTGCGCCGCGACTTCACGGTCGCCTTTGCCACGGCGCTTTCCTCGAACACGAGCGTTGCGACCACAAGCCTCCCGGAAAAGGTCGTTTCGTCGTTCACGGTCCCAAGCTGGAATGCCGCGCCCCTTCCGAATGCGTCCCTGAATCCATCGGCCACCCTCGCCACTTCGGAAAGCCGCAGGTCGTCGCCGGCGAGTATCCCCATGAAGATGGATTTCGTAGGGGCGTGCGCCCCCTTGGATAGCATCGGCGAAGTCGAGAGGGCCGACAGTATTTCGTCTGCCCGGCGTTCCCCTCGTGCCGTTGCCGTGGCGAACCTTCCCCGCCCCGAATCCGTTATTGCCGTGCGGAGGCGTTCCGCGTCGAGCGATATGTAGCCAGGCTTCTCGAGGATGCGCCAGAAGAGCGTGATCGCGGTCGCGAGAGTGTCTGCCATCCTGGCGAGCGCATCCTTCATGTTGTCGCAGGAACTGTCCGCCATCAGCGTGTCGAGCGGCAGTGGCACCGTGGCGTCTGCGACGTGCTCTATCGAGCCGATGGCCGTGTTCGCGTGGGATGCCCGCTCCTGTCCCTCGAACGAGAAGGGAAGCGTGGCGAATACGATCGATGTGATGCCCTTTGCCGAGAGGCGCCTTACGATCTCGCTGGTCGCACCGCTGCCGGTTCCTCCTCCCAGTGCGGTGACTATTATCGCGGTATGTACGCCTTCGAGCTGCGGATCCAGCACTTCCTGGTTGTCGAGGAATGCGGCCTGAGCCTCGGCTGGAAGCCCTCCCGCGCCACGTCCGGCGAGGCGGTCGCCGCCAATGAGGACGAACGGTATCTCCGACGAGGCGCCGGAAGACGCGTCCGAATCGACGGTCAGTGCGCGGAGCGGTTCGCCGTATGCCCTGCGCACGCCACGCACCGCAGTGCACCCTGCGCCCCCGATGCCGAGCAGTAGAAGGTGGTTTGAGTCTGTTTTCATCTGTGTGGGAGGATTTTTCTGAAGATGCTCTTGATTGGGTCGAGGAACGACTGCTCCTCCGAGTTGCGCTGCTCAAGCAGGAGCGCTCCGGCGATCGTCGCGTACTGCGCGGGGAATTCGTCGTTCTCAAGCCCCTCGATCTCCGGCACGAGCGCGCCGATGCGCACCTTGCCGCCGAATGTCCCGTGGGCGAGCCCGACTATGTTCTGCAGCCTCGCGCCGCCGCCAGTCAGCACTATGCCGCCCGTGAGCCTGTGCAACGCCCCTGCGCAGTCAAGCTCCTCCCTCAGCACGGAGAGGAGTTCGCCGACCCTGGCGTTCACGACGGTGTCGAGCGCCCGCATGGATATGGAAGGGGACTCCGCCGACGTGATGGAAGAAGGCACGTCGATGCGTCCAGTCCTGCTTTGCGAAAAGACGGCGCTTGCGTGGCGCTTTACGGATTCCGCCTGCGACAGCGAAAGGGAGAATGCGCGGCGGATGTCGTTCGTTATGTGGTCTCCGCCTACGCCGATGGCGCCGGCGTGGATCATGCGCCCGTCGGCGAATGCCGCAAATGACGTCGATCCGCCTCCGAGGTCTATCAGCAGGGTTCCCGACGCCTTGTCCTCCGGAGTCAATGTGGCCTCGGCCGCGCATCTTCCAGCGAAGTAGGCGTCTGATATCTCGAGCTTTGCCGCTGTGGCTGCGGATTTCGCGTCGTTGATGCGCGCCTTCGCGCCATGGATGACAAGTGTCCTGAGCTTGAGCAGCCTGCCGGACATCCCCTTGGGGGAGACGATCCCGTCAAGGCCGTCCAGACCGTAGCCTAGTTCCGAGAGGTCCAGCATGACACGGTCGTCCTCAAGGCCGGTGTCGCAGGAGCGGTTGTATATCTCCGTGATGTCGTTGTCCGTCACGGTCTTGTCCACCTGCCATTGCGTGACGTATGACTCTACCCTCACCTGCGGACCGGAGACCGCAAGGGCCGCCCGGCCGATCGAATATCCGTTTTCCGATTCTATGCGCTTTAGCACGGACGCCACCGACACGCTGGCCTTGCCTATGTCGGTTATCTGGCTTTTCCGTACGCCGGAGGATGGGATGTCGCCGTGCGCCACAACCGATATCCTGCCCGGACCGAGGGATTCTGCTATGGCGAGCGTGGTGCGTGTGGTGCCGATTTCAAGTGCGGCAATTGGATCTGACAGGTTCATTCTCTATTCGGCCTTTGTGGGATCGTCTGCATAGATGCGGCCTGGCGTACCCCAGTCTGTTGCGTTCCAGAGCCTGGTGCCCGCCGCGACGTTGCTTTTCACTACTTGCGTCAGCCGCGAAAGCTGGTTGGTGAGCGATGCGTGGGATTCGCGCGACGGCCTGCCCATGTCCTCCCACGCGATCTTTGCGCGCGAGGAGTCTCCGAGCGTGACGAAAAGGTAGTCGCGCTTGAGCGTATCCACCTCCTGGATCTTCAGCACGTCGTATTCCGGGGAAGAGGCCTCCTCGAGGAGGTTCAGCGCCGCAAGCGCCATGCCGGAGATCCGCTTCTGTCCGCCGGACTTCATCTTCGCGTCGCGGATTATCGGCAGAAGGGCAGTCTCGCGCTGCGGATACCAGAATATGTAGCCTTCCCGGTCTGCTGCGTAGTTCTTTGACGCCTTTGGCCCATATCCCATGACCCTCACGATCGGTATGCGCTCTATGGCCTCGATGCGCAGATGGTTAGGCTGGCGGAGTGATATCTTAAGGTCCTTCAGGTTAGGCGTAACCGCAAGAAGGCTCTCGCGAAGCCTTGCGAAGTCGATGCCCGCGAGATCTGCGCCATTGGTTAGGCCGAAGTGATCCCTTATCATCCTCGCGTTTATCTGCTTTCCAGTGGATATCTCGACCTGCTCTCCGATGTTCGTCACCCGGCACTGGCGGTTGTAGGTGGCCGCAAGCCTCTGGCATATGGCCCATATGCCCCATATGGCGAGCGCCATGGCGGTTGCGCCTACGGCCGCGACTGTCGCCAGGGCCGTTTTGCGGGTTTTGTCTTTCGTTTGGGTTGCGCTTCTTCTGCCAGCCATTTCTTGCGATTCCACCTTGCGGATGATTTGAGGTTTGCCCAACAGCCCTCACTTCCCGTCGAACGATGCCGATGACAGCATTCTGTCGCAAAGTTCGGGGAAGGGGAGGCCCATCCGCTCTGCCGCTTTTGGGACGAGCGAGTGGCTGGTCATGCCGGGAAGCGTGTTCAGCTCCAGCACGAACGGGCGCGACTTGCCGTCTATGCGGAAATCCACGCGCACAGCGCCCCTGCACCCGCACGCCCTGTATGCATCGACCGCAGTCTGCTGGACGAACGGCAGGAACGGATCGTCCGGGAACTGGTAGCGGGTGTCGTTCGAATTGTACTTCTCCTCATACCCGTACCAGCCGTTCTTCGCGCATATCTCGATTACTGGAAAAGGCTTGCCGTCCAGCACGGCCACGGTCATCTCCCGCCCGTCGATGAAATCCTCGACCATGACCTCGCCCTTGCCGCCCTGCGCCGCAAACGCCGCTTCTAGCGCAGGCTTCCATTCCTCGGGGGACATGACCTTGGATATGCCGACAGACGATCCGTCACACGGCGGCTTCACCACCACCGGAAGCGGCAGCGGGGATCCCGCCGCATCGCGCGATGCGAGAGACCATTTCGCCGTGGGGACACCCTTCATCTCAAGCACGAGCTTCGTCTTCATCTTGTCCATGGCGATCTGCGAAGACATCGCCCCCGGTCCCGTGTATGGGATGCGCCTTTCGTCCAGGGCCGCCTGCACGCCTCCGGATTCACCCCATCCTCCGTGCAGGGCGAGAAAGCACGCATCGCATTCTGGAACCGCCCTTGTAGAGTTCTCGTCAAGCACAACCGGAACCACCTCGTACTTGCCAAGCGAGGCAAGCGCTTCGGCCACATTCTTGCCGCTCGCAAGCGACACCTCCCGCTCATTGGAGATGCCGCCCATCAATACGCATATTTTCTTGCGATTCATATGTGGTGGATTATAGCAAAAACGCATCCCACGCGCCATATGGGCATTCGGATGGGCATTCGGATCCGTGTGCGGTTGTCTCCACTCCGCATCGAGGGTGCGCACCTCTGGGCGTCGTGAATTGACTGGGTCGGGCCTTTTTGATACCATGGCGCCATGAAACCGACGGATCACTTTGCCTTGTCGAATTGCGCAGCCGCGGCCTGTGTGGCTTTGGGCCTTGCGGGCGTCGCCCACTCGGCCCAGGTCGTTGACTTGAACTGCTGTTTCAACCAATAGAAATCACAGAGAGGAGAGAATACAGGACATGGCCAAACAAAAGGAATTCAAGCGCTTGTTGACTATTTTGGCGTGTATGCTCGCCATTGCGTCTGCCATAGCATCAAATGTGCCGTCGCCGTCGGCCGAGTTGCGCCACCACCTTTCGCTCAAGGCTGAGACAGTCCCGTACAGGTTCGTTTTCGAGAAGCCTGCGGACGCCCCCGCCCCCGGCCCGTTCGAGAGCCATTACCGCGTAGACGGCGATACCGTGTGGTTCTGGGGCGACGATGGCGGCGGCGGTGCGGTGGACTACGGCGACAATCGCGGCAAGGTGTCCCTCGACCGCAAGGGGACGCTGTTCGCCGTAGAACTCTTTGCCCAGCGCGAGCTCGGGATGAAGTTCCTCTGGCCCGGGGATGACGGGATCGTCGTCGAAAGGGTCGAGCGGCTGGCTCTGCCGGCAAAGTCGGAAGGCTCCTTCGCTTCGACCATGCCGATGGCGAAGATACGCAATTATCCATGCTACAGCAATGTGCCATGGGACGAGGTGAAGGACTTCATGCCGCGCGAACTGTTTGACGCGCCGACGGGCAACGACTACGGAAGCCGTCTTCTCTGGCAGCTCCGCAACCGGCTTCAGGACCGCGAAGTCCTCCGGTATGGCCATGCGTTCACGAAATGGTGGGACCGCTTCGGGAAGGAGCATCCCGAATACTTCAACCTGCACATAGACCAGAAGACCGGGGAGCGGACCCGCGGATACGTCAGTCCCTCGGCGACCAAAAAATGCGTAAAGCTGTGCTGCGGCAACGAGGCAGTCGTAGACCAGATCATAGCGGACTGGAAGGCCGCCGGGGCAGGAAAGTTCCTGAACGTGTGCGAGAACGACTGGAGCTTCTGGTGCGAGTGCGACGGCTGCCGCGGCCTTGACGAGCCCAAGTACACCCCGGCCCAGCTTTTCTCGGATGACGTGCAGCTCACCGACCGCTACGTTAACCTCTGGAACAGGATTGCGAGGAAGGCTCGCGCCGTGCGCAAGGACGTGATGCTCATATCCTATGCGTACGCCACCTACCGCATGCCGCCGAGGCGTGAGAGGCTTGAGCATCCCGAAAACATGCTGATAGGCTTCGTGTACGCCCCGGAGGACGACTGGCGTGGCGCGATATCCGGTTGGGCCAAGGCGGGCCTCAGGCATTTCTTCTTCCGCCCCAACTTCTTCCACCACATGCTTTCCATCCCGCGCGGCCTTGAGAGGTTCGCGTTCGACCAGTTCCATGAACTCCGTGGAATGGGGCTGTACGGATGCGATTACGATGCGGACGACAACCGGATGGTCGAGGCGATAGAGTTCTACGTGATGGCGCGTCTCTTTGCCGACCCGACGGCGAAGTTCGACGACATCGTGGCGGACTTCTATTCCGGCTATGGCCAGGCGGCCGATGCGGCCCGCGCCTACTTCGAGGATGTCCGCCGCTGCGGCGAGGCTGCCTTGCGGTGCGCAATCGAGGACAGGGTGGAGCGCACCGAGGACTACGACGAGCCCCAGAAGCGCACCATCCCGCTCGGCGTCGCCTATGGGCGGCGAGAGGCGGACTTCGTGCGGCAGCTTGAATCCCTCAAGAAGGCGGTCGAGGATCATCGGCGCAAAGGGGATTTGGGCGATGTGGAGATGAGGCGGCTTGTGCAGCTTCGCGCACTTGCCGAGGAAAGCCTTCTCGCTTACCGCTTCATGGTCGCCGCCGAGGGCAAGCCCGCCGCAGAGTTCGTCGCGAGGGCCGAGGCCCTTACCGCATTCAGGATGGAGAACAGGCACATCCTGCCGGACATCTATTCGCACGTCTACCGCAAGTGGTGGGGCGAGGTGCGTTTCTGGAAGCTTTACATCAAAAAGAAAAGGCAATTGGGGAAGTGACATGAAGAAAATCGCAATGCTGGCGCTCGCCGACATCGGCTGGACAGTAGAGCGTTCGCCTGACGGCAATGCGCTCGAGCTTGTGCGGCATCTGCGCGGCATGGTGTTCGTACTCAGGTAGGGATCTGGCGCGGTGCAAGAATCGAGTTGACGCTGCCCGGCAGATCCAGGCATGAAAACACATTCATCGTGGCTTTTGCATTGTGTGATCTGTGAGGATTTGTTGCGCGATAGTATAGGCCTGGCGCTTGATTTCCAAGAGGCAATTCGGCTATAATTGCGGGCATTGACGAGGAAAGGTATTGAAGATGAACAGGATTGCGTGTGCCGTGGCCGGAGGCATTGCGTTGGCGGCGAATGTCGCCATTGCCCGTCCAGAGAAGTGGGTCTTTGCGAAGAATTCCTTCGCGGAGGATTCGGAGGTCGCCTATGTGTCCAACGTGGTGGCAAGGGCGAAGGCGTCGGGGATGACGGGGCTGTGCCTGATATCCGGCGCCGGGTACACGTCGTGGAACGCCAGGAAGACCGACCGCGACTTGCCTACGCTCGAATACATCGGCAACACCTGTGGACTGGAAAGCTGGGACAAGTGGGATCCCAAGCGCAAGGATCGCTTCAATGCGATTCGCGCCTACTGCGATTCCATTGACTTCGACATCATTCCCTTGCTGTGGAGCCCGGGATACTTCTCCATGCGCTACGAAAACCCAAGCTGGGTCGCGGTGTTCCCGGTAAAGGACGCAGCCTGCGTCGCGTCGGGCGGACGCATAGTCTGCGCCGGACGCGAGATGGATGTGAAGATCGACACGAAGGGGGTGTGGAACAACGGGGTGCTGGAGCTTGACATAGACAAGATCCATGCCTCCGGCTCTCCACGCGCCGCCGGAGGCACCATCCGCTTCAAGGCCAGGCCGTATACGCGGTATCGCCTCAGCCTCAAGTTCGCCACCAAGGGATTCACCGGGACCGGCTACGAGCCAAGCTGGCCCACAATCAGCTTTTACGTCAAGGACGGGATCTGCTCCGGCGGCGTGGGCCGCAGGAAGATGGAGGCCGATCAGGGATGGGTGGAGCATTCCAAGGAGATAAACTCGCTGCACCACACGGATGTGGCTGTAGACTTCGGCTCCTTCACGGATCGTCCTCGCGGCAAGCTTTACGTGAAGGACGTCGTCCTTGAGGAATGCGGCATTGACCAGCCGGTGAAAAGGGAAGGGTGCCCGTTCGTCGTCCGCGACGCCGAGACCGGCAAGGTGTACAGGGAGGGGATCGACTACGCCGGCGTACCGTACATGAAGGCGCTTGCGTGGCCTTCGAAAAGCGAACCGATCGCGTTCGACGTAGTCCCGGGCGGCGCGATACGCGATGGCGCAAGGCTGCTCGTCTCGGCGTACGAACCTCCTCGCGCCATGGTGCGACAGTTCTCTGTGTGCCCTTCCGTCCCCGGCCTCGGAGACTTCATGAAAAAGGCGGCGGACAACGTGTACGCCGCTACGGGATCGCTGAAGTGGCTCCTGTCGCTCGACGAAATCCGCAACGAATGCCAGTGCGAACTGTGCCTGAAGCGCAAGGAGGACATTGCGCACAAGATGGGGGCGCACATCACCGAACTGGTGGATGCGATACTTGACCGCTACCCGGCGGCGGATCTGTACGCATGGTGCGACATGCTCAACCCATATGACAACCCGAAGCAGAAGCACTACTACAATTGCCTGACGACATGGCAGGGCATATGGGACCTCATCCCCGGCCCGGACAGGCTCAAGATGGTCTACTGGGGAGAGAAGCCCAAGCCTGACGAGGTGGATTTCTTCGCGAGACGGGGATATCGCGGCATTGCCGCCGGATACTACGACTACGATCCGGAACTTAAGGAACCCGCCAAATGGGTCGAGGCAATGAACGGGCGTCCCGATGCCTTCGATGGCTGGATGTACACGACATGGGAGCAGAAGCACGACCAGCTCGAGGATTTCGCGAAGATCATGAATGACGGCTGGAAGATGCGCAAGCCGGAGAAATGGGTGTTCTGGAACCGGCATCTTGACACGCCGGAACTTTCGGCGGCATTCTCGAACGTGGTGTCGCGTGCGGCGGCGTTGGGGTTCGGCAAGGTGTGCGTAAGCGCAGGCCTTGACTACTATTCGTGCATGCCGGATCGGGCAAAGGCCTCGGTCCTCGCTTCGCTCAAGCATGTGCGCGATTGCGGAATGGGCATAACCGTCGATGTATGGTCGCTTGGCTACGGCGCGATGCTGAACTACGGCCTCGAATTCATAGAGGGCGCACCGGTGAGGGACGTCACTTATGTGGTGGACAAGTCCGGCGAGAAGGCAACGTTTGTGCCTACGCCGACAGACAGGCCTCACGTCCCCAACGGAGGATTCGAGCGCTACTCCAAAAAGCGCGGCTTCGCGGACTTCACGTTCATCGATGGAGACCGGGGCGACAATGCGTGGATTCGGCAGGATACGTCCGTCAAACGTTCCGGGGATGCATCCCTCGTCTGCGAGATGGGCAAGGGAATGACGCGCATCTCGCAGCGCATCTCGCCTATACCCAACCGACATTACAGGCTTACGGCCCACGTCAGGTGGGAGGGGTTCGATCCGAAGCGCGCGCCGATCAGGCTGTTTGTCCAGCGGGAACGCGGCAACGGCAAGACGACCCTTGTGGCAAAGAGCGCACAGGCGGCGGCATCCAGCGATTGGGTGAAGCTCGAGACGGAGTTCAACTCCGTGGAGTTCGGGGATCTCCGGGCGTGGCTGGGGGTATGGGATTCCGGTCAGACGGGGCGCTTCTGGGTGGACGACATGTCGGTAGAGGAGGTTGCGCCGCGGTGCGTTCTCCACGCATACGGATCGCCGCGCAGCGTCCAACGGAAATCCGACGGACGTCTCTTCGTGGAGGGACGCGACTATTCGCTTCCGTCGCTCTCATGGCCGATATTCAAGGATGGCGACGGCCCTGTTGAGATTGCCGTTCTGAACCGCAGGCAGATCCGTCCGGGCGACGAGCTTGCCGTCACGTATTACACGCCATCGACATCCGGCGACGGCAATGACCGCCAAGTCTCGATATGTCCGTCGGATCCGGCGCTATACAAGGTGCTTGCGGCATCTGCGAAGACGATCGACGACCTGATCCGTCCTGAGGAATGGCTGCTCAGCTTCGACGAGTGGCGCAACGGCAACGTCTGTGCGGCATGCCAGGCGAGGGACACTACATTGCCTGCGATGATCGCCGATTGCGCGGCAAGGTGCAGCGGCATCATTCGGGGACTCAATCCCAACGCAAGGGTGTGGATATGGAGCGACATGTTCTGCCCGTACGAGAACGCCCTCCAGGACTACTACTCCGTGCGCGGACGCTGCGACGGCGGGCTTAAGCATCTGCCCGTATCCATCGGTGCGGGGTGCTGGGGCAACGCGAAGAAGGCAAAGGAGTCGATGTCGCTCTTCGGGCGGGCCGGACACCGTACCTTCGCGGCGGCATATTACGATGAGGACGATTCGTTCGCCGGCACCGGGCTTTGGATTGAGGCGCTCAAATCCTGCCACAACGATTCTGCAATATGCTATACTACATGGCAATTTGACTACAGAAACCTTGAAAAGTGGTCAAGGTTCGTAGATGAGGCCTTCAAATAGGGAGACGATGACAAGATGATGACCGGTCATTTTCGTTTATGCGAAATATGTACGCCGTTAGCTTTTGCCGCAATGGTTGCATCCGGCGCACCTGCGGCAGGCTTGGCCGAGTCGGGCAGATGCGACCCTGCGCCTGTGGTGAAGCCGGTCAAGGTCGTGCGACGCGAGATCAAGGTATCGATCATCGGCGCGGATCGCCCCGTCGGCCCGAAGAATGTCCTCGACGCGACTCCAGAGGGCTGCTTCGCCTACTGGAAGCGGTGGATGGACCGCGAGATCGCCTACAAGCCCGATCTCGTGGTATTGCCGGAAGGGTGCGTTTCCTACAGAGGATATGGCCCCGACAAGAAACTTCAGGTCGTGCGGAGATTCGGCGACCGTCTCCTCAAGCTGTTCCAGGCGTATGCGCGAGAGCATTCATGCTATCTTTCGTTCAATGCATACCGTGAACGTTCTGACGGGCGGTTCGGGAACACGTCGTTCTTCATAGACCGTGAAGGCGATGTTATCGCCGTGTACGACAAGGTGTATCCGACGCCAGCCGAAATAGAGTGGAAGGAGTTTCCGATCGTGCCGGGCGAAAAGCCGGTCGTCGTGGACACGGACTTCGGGCGCGTCGGCTTCGCGACCTGCTTCGACCTCAACTTCCGCGACCTCATCGAGGCGTATGCCCGCGCGAAGCCCGACGTCATCTGCTTCCAGAGCGCCTACGACGGCGATTTCTGGCGCCGGGTGTGGAGCTACACGTGCCGGGCCTATCTGGTCAGCTGCACCGTGGGCAATCTTGCGAAGGAGATCGACGGGCCTTCGGGCGAGGTGTTGATGCACAGCCACAACTACTTCTTCACCTCGACGACGAAGATCAACACGAACTGCCGCGTCATCCACCTCGACGACAACTGGGGAGGCATCCAGAAGGCCGTCGACACGTACGGCGACCGCTTCGAGATGCGCAACCCCGGCGCCGTAGGGGCCGTCACGATCCTCTCGAACGACCCGGCGAAGCCCATCGACGAGATCGTCAGGGAGTTTGGCCTCATACTTTGGGACGAGTACTATGCAAGGAGCGTGCGCCTTCGCGGCGGCCCGGTGGAGTGATTTTGCGCATCAGTCAGAAAGGGGGCGATAAGAGATGAAAAAGGAATCAACGGAGAAGGGTGCGCGGTTGCTGTCGCTTGACGCCCTGCGCGGCTTCGACATGTTCTTCATCATGGGCGGCGGACCGCTCATGATTGCCATATGTGCGGCGCTCGGTGCGCCAGACTGCACGTTTGCGCGGCAGTTCCGCCACGTCCCCTGGGCCGGGTTCGCGTTCGAGGACCTGATTTTCCCGCTCTTCCTCTTCATCGCGGGCGCGAGCTTCCCGTTCTCGACGGCGAAGCGGCTTTCGCAGGGCGCGACGAAGGCCGCGCTCGCGTGGCACGCGGTGCGCCGCGGGCTGACGCTGATCTTCCTCGGCCTCGTCTACAACGAGTTCCTCAAGCTCGACCTCGCCCACGTGCGCATCTTCGGCGTCCTGCAGCTCATCGGCCTGGCGTGGATGGTCGCCGCGCTCCTGTACCTCTCGTTCGGGCGCACGGCGCGGGCCGGGATTGCCGTCGCGCTGCTGCTCGGCTCGTGGCTGCTCTTCCGCTTCGTCGGCGCGCCGGACTTCCCGGACGCCGCGCCGTTCTCGCCCGAGGGCAACCTCGGCTGCTGGATCGACCGCACGCTCTTCGGCAACCATATCTACACGCCGCTCTTCGACCCGGAGGGGACCGCCGGGATCCTGCCGAGCATCGTCACGCCGATGCTCGGGATGTTCGCGGGCGAACTTTTGCGCAGTGCGCTTTCCGGCGTGCGGAAGACCCTGGTCCTTCTCGCCTCCGCCGCGCTGATGGTCGGCGTGGGCCTCCTGATGTCGCTGTCGGTCCCGGTCGTCAAGGCCCTCTGGTCAAGCTCGTTCGTCCTTGTCGCGGGCGGATGCTCTGCGGCGCTTCTCGCGCTCTTCTACTTCGTCATCGACGTGAAGGGCTGGCGGCGCTGGACGTTCTTCTTCCGCGTCATCGGGATGAACGCGATCACGATATACCTGGTGCAGCGCATCGTCGGGCTTCACAATGCGTCCAAGTTCCTCTTCGGCGGCGCGGCTTCGCTCCTGCCGGGGGCGTGGCAGGCGGTCGGGGCGAATGTCGCCTATGTCGCGACATGCTGGCTTTTCCTCTATATCCTCTACCGGAAGAATGTCTTTCTAAAGGTTTAGGAAAGGACACTGAAGATGAATGAAAGGACACTGAAGATGAATCTGTCGCGCAAGGGTTTTCTTCTGGGGGCGGCCGCCGCTGGAACGGCTTCCGTCGGTTTCGGGAATGGCGGATCGGATGCCTCTCGGGAGGCGGTGGTGTACGTCTCGTGCCACCCGGACGACCTGGCCGGCTCGGTCGGCACGGTCATGCGCCTGGCCGAGGCCTATGACGTGCATGTCTTCGAGTACACGCACGGCGAGCGCGGTCTTGGCGAGGCGAAGTACCGCGACGGCTCCTGCCGGAAGCTGCGCACGGCGGAGGACGAGGCGGTCTGCCGCGCGATCGGCGTGCCGCTGCACTGGTTCGACGAGATCGACGGCGAGGCGTATGCGAGCCG
>SAMEA104315424__coassemble_398_pt1 | contig 45161 bp, 33 predicted proteins | sample SAMEA104315424__metabat2_low_PE_034 | metagenome-assembled genome bin SAMEA104315424 (sample SAMEA104315424) | gut metagenome | biome: Monkey gut; feature: monkey-associated habitat; material: faeces | place: China | collected 2013 | reverse complement strand
GTCGAGCTGGAGCCGGTGCCGTCGGCCGCGAGCACAACGGAGGTCATCTACAAGGTGTTCGATTTGGACGCGGGGACGTGCCGCGACGTGACGCGGGCCGACTTCTACAACGGGAAGATGGGCGAATACCTGACGGACTACGGCGCGTTCAGGGACCGCAACGGCAAGGCCTACGAGACTCCGCTCTCGGATATCCTGATCTGGACGGCGATGACGAACGACGTCGCCTACAAGACGGCGAAGCTCGTGATGCGCAAGGTGCCTGCGAAAGGCGTCGAGTGGACGATTGGCTCGCCAGAAGGGGAGCCTGGGCGCGCGACCTCGGGCATGCTCGAGAACCAGTATCGCGTGAAGCTTACGGAAGACTACTTCATCGGCGTCTATCCCGTCACGCAAGCACAATACGAGCGGATCTGCGGGGCCAACCCGAGCAAGTACGCGGAGGTCGAGAACGCCGCACAGTGCCCTGTCGAAAGGGTCTCATATGCGACGGTGCGCGGCGGACGTACGGAGCGGGGGGCGAACGGTGAATGCGTGAACTGGCCGACAAACTCCTACAGGCACCTCGTCGCGCCGAACAGCTTCTGCGGCAGGATGCGCGAGCGTTTCGGCGTTGATTTCGACATACCGACCGAGGCGCAGTGGGAATTTGCCTGTCGCGCAAACGGCACGTCGGTTCTTTACAGCGGCCGCTCGCCGACGACCGAAAGTGACGTCAAATACTACGCCCTTGAACTAGGATGGTCAAGTGACAACAGTATCGTCGACGGAGTTAAACAACCGCACCCTGTCGGGATGAAGAACCCGAACGCCTGGGGCCTCTACGATCTGTACGGCAACGTCTACGAGCACTGCCTCGACTGGGCGGTGGCGGACATCAACGTCAACGCCGCCGCTGAACCGCTCGTCGATCCGGACGGCGGCTCGGCCGGGGCCATTGGTGCGTCGGCTACGGACGCTCGCGCCACTCGTGGCATGGCGAGCTTTTCCGACAATCCGAATACGTCGCGCTCGGCCAAGCGCGGCCCCACTTACTGGAAGGACACCGACACTTCATATCTGCTTGGTTTGCGTCTGACGTGTCCGGCGGATGGCGCACAGTGGAAATAGCCGAAAGAGGTGGCAAGATGGAAATGAATCTGACGAAACGTGCCTTTCTCCGTCATCTGGGCATTGGTGGACTTGCGGCGGCCTCTGGACAGGTGTTTGGCGACGAGTTTGTCGCCGACAGCCGCAAGCTTCCGCCTGGCAGTTGCGGCGATCCGCGCAAGACATACTATGGCAAGTACATTTTTCCGCTGGAGCCGACGATGACCGATGGCCCGAGCTGCCAGGTGGTCAATGGCGAGGTGGTGGCTCCGGCGCGTAAGGTCCCGATCTTGCATGAGACGGATGTTCTGGTCATCGGTGGTGGCCCCGCTGGGTTCGCCGCCGCGCTTGCGGCGGCGCGGACTGGGGCGAAGACGACGCTTGTCGAACGCTACGGTTCTCTGGGCGGGCTTTTCACGAACGGAATGGTGCTTCTCATGATGGCGACATCCGTGCGGAAGGACGGCAAATATCGGCTCGTCACTCGTGGCATTTGCGAGGAATTCATGCGCCGTGCCGTCGCCATGGGCGACCATGTCGCACGGGCGAATGCGCGACCGGAAAGCGAAGCCCATTGGCAGCCAACGGTTGATCCGGAGGGTGCCAAGTACCTGATGGACCGCATGATTGAAGAAGCCGGCGTGAAGATGTTCTTCCATTCGTGGTGCGTGGATACGATACAGGATGGGAATTCCCTTCGTGGCGCTGTATTTGCCTCCAAACAGGGGTTTCAGGCGATTCTTGCCAAGCAGGTTGTCGATTGTTCCGGCGATGCCGACGTGCTCTTTCAGGCCGGTGGCAACTATCGGCAGATCACGCATGCGATTGGCTATGTGCTTCGGCTTGGGAATGTGGATCGCATTTCCGCCAAGGCATCACCGAAAGATGCGGACGGCAAGCCTCTTCCCGGCAAGTGGATACTGCGCGGGAATGAAGCGAACGAGGCGATGTGGTGGGGCAACTATTCGCTCGGTCCCAAGGGGAATGGGCTTGATGTCGGCGATCTGACGCAGGCGGAGATCGTTTCCCGCAAGGAATCTTGGGAACAGGTCGAGCGGATGCGCAAGACGCCGGGATGGGAGAAGGTGTTCGTTGCGTCAACCTGCTCACAGATCGGTCCGCGCGCTACGCGGCTCATCGAGGCGGAGAAGATCGTTGACCGAGCGGCGTTCCGGTCTGGCGTTCGTCCAAATGACGTTGTAGGCATCTGCGGCGCAGATCTGCCGTATTATGAGCCATTGTACGTGCCGTATGGCCAGCTGTTGCCGAAAGGGATCGACAACCTGCTTTGTGCCGGGCGTTGCGTAGGCGCACCAGATACGATCGATACGTTCCGCCTCATCTGTCCATGCTTCGTGACAGGCGAGGCGGCGGGTACGGCGGCGGCGCTTTCGGCCTTGGGCAATGTCCGTCCGCGCGATCTCGACGTCGCCAAGCTTCAGGCGACACTGAAATCGCATTGCGCATGTCTCGCGTGAACTTTGCGTAATCAGAATCAAGGTATAGGCGATTGAAAGAATATGATACAATATGCACCAAAGGGAGGGGATTTATGTCCTATGCAGCTCTTGAAAAAGAGATAAAAAGTCTGAACACCGAACAACAATTTGCAGTCCAGGCGTTTATTCACTTTCTCATTTCGCGGGCGGTGGTTAGACCGACTGATTCCCAGTCCGATGCTTCAGATGTGTGCGGGCAAAAAGTTCCCGTTCGTGCGCTTGGCGGGTTTGAGAAGGGTTTTTCCATGTCGGCGGATTTTGATGCTCCACTTGACTGTTTCGCGGAGTATTCATGAAGTACTTGCTTGACACAAATGCGTTGCTTTATCTTCTTGCAGCACCGGATAAATTGTCGGCGCGGGCAGCTCAGGTGGTAAGATGGGAGACTGATATTGCGGTGAGCATAGCATCGCTTTGGGAAATTGCGATAAAGAAAAGCATAGGGAAACTTCAGATCGCATTAAAGATTTCAGATGTTGAAAGAGAATGCGAAAATCGGCAGATTCAGATTCTATCAATAGACACGCGATCGCTTGATGGCCTTGTTGTTTTGCCGCGAATTCATTCTGATCCATTTGACCGAATAATAATATCGCAAGCCATTACGCATGCAATGACCGTTGTTACAAGCGATACGGTGATCCCGCGCTACCCCGTCACGGTCATTTGGTGAGGTACACGAGATATTGTTCACATTCGGCAATTTCCTCCTCAAAAGACATCCCTCATGTGAGGGAATTGCAGGCAAAAAAAAAAACAGATATAATTGCCGCCGTTACTGACCATAATAACGTGGAGGGAATAAGTGATGGCGAAGACTCATAATGTATGTCGAGCATGGGAAGGTTTGTCGGCTGCAATTGCGGCACTTGTCGCGCCTTTTGCTTGGGGCGAGACGCTAATGGTCACAACGCCGACAACGGTGACGACGGCCGCGACGTATGCGCACGGTGACGTTCAGGCGGACCTGACGGTCGACAAGCCCCTGACGATCACCGAGTCGGCCGAGCTGGCGAGCGGGGTGACGGTCACGGTGAACAAGGGCGGGCAGTTCCTGGCCAATCGGCCCGCAGGCGCCAGCGCCTATTCCACGGTTACGAATCTGGGCGCGACGCTTGTTGCCGAAAGCCTGGACGCCGCCTCGTCCCTCTATGATCTGACGGGACTTTCAAAGATTCCCGTGAGCGTGGAGAAGATGGTGCTGCCTGAGGCGGCGGCAACGGCGAACGGGACCTTTGACGTCTTGCAGCTCAACGGCTACACGTTCGCCGACGTGACGTGCTTCGTCAACGAGAACACGTCAAAGCCCGCACGGTATGTCTTCAATGGCGGTGTCCTGCGCCACGGGTACTGGCAGTCCGCGGGCATGCCGTTGACGCTCGCGCACGGCACGGCGGTCGTGCTTGAGGGCGTGAACGGAAATCCTGTCGTCATTGTCCCGACCTATTCGACCGCGATGCAGTTCTTTGGGGGCGAAGGAACGCTCGAGACGCGAGGCGACTGCGATGTCATCATCTCCGGCATCGGCGCGGTCGATCCGATTCCCGCAGCGCCATGCCAGAACAGCGACGAGAACGTCTTTGGCAAGGCGGTCAATTCCGGCGTCAACCGGTCGTGGTTCCGCGTCACCTCGAACGGCACCTGGAACTGGAATCACGCGGGCGACCTCCGCCTTCAGTCCACGGCCTGGCTGCGGCTGTCGCGCGAGAACGGGCTACCGCATGGCGCATCGACGGGAATCGTGCGGCTCGACGATTGGGCGCACAAGCGGATTGCCGTCGGCACGGCCGGCAACCCGCGCCTTGACCTGAACGGCTACAGCTCCCGTCTCAACGGGCTTGTCGCCGACAGCGGCTGTGAGGTCACCAACTTCGCGACGGCGGTGACGTCAACGCTGACATTTGGCGCGGAAGACCTCTCGGGGACGATCCAGGCCAAGATCACCGGCAACATCGACGTGGCAAAGGTCGGCGTGGGGATCCTGACGGTCACGAACGCCGCCTTGCCGCAGGCGTTCGCCGCGATAGGCGGCATCGTGCGCGTCTATGGCGACTCGTCGCTCGGGGCCGTGGCGGTTTCTGCGGGTGCGGCGCTTGAGATCTGCGGGGCGGGGGTGACGGCGGCGTCCCTTGCCAACGGCGGGGCCGTGACGGTCACGCACGACGTCCGGGTCGGGGACATCGTCCTCGAGAGCGGTTCGACGCTGACGATTGACGGTGCGACGGTCTACTTCGATTCCCTGGACGACCGGGGCGCGAGCGTCGTCTATCAGAATGGCGGCCGACTGTGCAGGGTGAAGGAGGATGCGTCCGAGACCTTTGTCCAGTCGGCCGACGCCCCCTACGCGGTTGGCAACGCCCTCCGTGTCCAGTCGGGGACGTTGACGTTTACGGGAGACACGGCAACGAACGAATGGTGGCGCTTCCGCTTCCGCGACGCGAAGAGCCGGCTCGGGCTGGAAGTCGGTCGCATCGCGCTGCTGGACGGCGTGACGCCGCTTTACGGGCTGGGATCCATGAGAAACAGCGGATTCCTGACGTCGAAGCTGGCGGCCTGGGGTGCGCCAAGGGTCGTCGAGGAGGCTGGCGCGTATTCCGTCTGCGTGTATGATGGCGAACCCGCGCCCAAGGACCTCCTGCCTGGCACGGCGGCCGTCAGCGCGGGCAAGGAGTTCTACCTTGGGGCCTTTGAGAAGGCCCGGCCGGCCGGTGACGTTACCAATCTCTTTGAGTATGCGACCGGCTATCACGCGGATGCCGTGGCGACGTCCACGCAGTTCAGGGGGCTTTCTCTGGACCCGAACGACGAATCGACGTGGGTGGAGGTGACGTTCCGTGTCGCGGCTGGGATGAACAAGGCGAAGGCCTACTCGATCTACGGCACGAAATGGGCGAATCTCCCGAGCAGCTGGATCGTCGAGTCGAGCGCGGATGGCGTACGCTGGGAGACAATGGACGCGCGCACGGGCGTAGATATGAAGACAGAGGCCGGGGACGCACAATATTTCTGGTACAAGTTCAAGGACGGCCAGACGTTCACGGGCGGACACCTGTCCGGGTCGCTCGGCTTTGCCCCTTCGCTTGCGGTGCAGGTGGATTTCGGCGCGACGCTTGACTGCTCGCATGTAGACGCCGGGCAGCTCCTTGAGAAAATATGTGTAGATGCACAGTCTGGCGCCGGTACGTTCAAGAACGTTGTCATCGCCGAACAGGGAACGCTTGAACTTGTCAACGTCTCGGAACGCATGAACGAGCTTACGCTTGCGCTCGATGTTGCGACTGGCGTGGAGAATATTGCAAACTGGGCCGTGACGGCAAACGGGCTTCCCGTGAAGTGGAGGTTTGCCTATGAAAACGGGATGCTTCGGCGGATACAGCCGGGGCTGAAGCTGTCTTTCCGGTAAGGAATCTTGGAAATAAGTAATGGAGATATAGATGATGAAATGTCTTGCTATTGCCTTGTCGGCGGGTGCTTTCGCTGTCGTGGCCTTGTCTGCCGAGGCGTCGGCCGCCCGCGCCGACCGCCTGACGCCCGTTGCGCCGGGACACGCGCGCCTCGCCGGGCCTGTGGGCGAGAAGCTCGACCGCTTCCTCGACCATCGCGTCCGAGGCGATTTCGCGAAGAAGGTCATCTTCCCTGAGGCGCGTGCCGCGTTCGAGAAGCCGGATGACGACACGTTCAACCACCCTGCGGAATGGGAGCGCCCGTTCGGCATGTGGAAGGGCGAGTTCTGGGGCAAGCTGATGATCTCGGCGTGCCGCACGGCGGCGCTGAAGAACGACCGTGCGCTCAAAGAGTGGCTCCACGAGGAGGCCCTTCGCCTCATTGCGCTTCAGCGCCCCGACGGCTATCTCGGCACCTATGCCGATCCCGAGTACGTCCAGCCGCAGGACTGGCAGAAGGTAGGCGGCAACCCGACGGTGAAAGGCCTCTGGTGCTGGAACCTCTGGTGCCGCAAGTACACGATGTGGGGGCTTCTCGCGTGCCACGAGCTGACGGGCGATGCGCGCCTTCTGGCGGCGGTCGAAAAGTCGATGGATCAGGAGATCGAAATGCTCAAGAAACTCCGGCTTCGCGTGAGCGAGACGGGCACGTTCGTCGGCATGCCGAGCAGTTCTGTCCTGAAGCCGCTGCTGCTCCTTTATCGCGCGACTGGCAAGGAACGCTACCTTGCGTTCGCACGGCAGATCATCGACGATTTCCGCCGTGCGGACGGGCGGGCCCCGAACCTCCTCGCGAACTCCTTTTCGGGCCAGCCTGTCGCCGACTGGTATCCGTGCCCGTGGAAGTGGGCGAAGGCCTACGAGATGCTGAGCTGTCTGGACGGCATCCTCGAGTGGTCTCGCACGACGGGCGACGAAAGCGCCCTGGAGGCGATGAGGCGCGTGCAGGCGCTCATAGAGGAGCACGAGACGAATCCGCTCTTCTCGGTCGGCTACAACGACCAATTCGCCCACGCGGCGCGGCAGCCCAACGGCGTCACCGAGCCGTGCGACGCGATTCACTGGATTCGCTTCAACCTGGACCTGTTCTGGATGACGGGCGAGACTCGCTATGCCGACGCGATCGAGCTCGCGTTCTACAACGCCTTTCTCGCTGCGGTCTTCCGCGACGGCACGTGGGGCGCCCGGGCCGTTCGCAGCCACGCCTATCACATCACGCCCCGGAACGGGCAGAGCGGCATGAAGCACCAGCACTGCTGCGTCAACAACATGCCGCGGACGATCGCCGACGTCACGTCGCTCGTTGCCGCGAAAGAGGCCGACGGGACCCTGTGCGTCGCGTTTTACTGCGACGCGACTGCCGAGATCGGGGGCGACCGCGTGACTATCACGGGCAACTATCCGTACGGCGAGGCGGTCACCGTCACCATCGACAAGCGGAACGCGGGCCTCGTCCGCTTTCGTGTCCCCGCATGGAGCGCGACCGACGCCGACCGCGGCACGTGGCGCACGGTGCGCGCGCCGGCGGGGCGCAGCACCTACACGCTCGCGTTCGACATGCGTCCGCGCCTCCTGTCCCGGGCGTTTGGCTCGGTCGATTTCGAGCCGGCGGCCTACGACCATCTCGAGCAGGGGATGCAGGAGGACTGGCGCGTGCGGATGTGGATGGGCTATCGAAGGGACGTCGCGCTCCGTCCGCACCTCCGGCACGCTCCGGCGGCCGAGATCCTGCGCGGGCCGCTCCTTCTCGCGAAGGCGCGGGTCGTCGGCACGCCGCAGGCGGAGATAGAGTCGCAGGCCAGCGTGCGTGACGTGAAGCCGAAGCTATCCCTCGCGCCGATTCCGTCGCCGGAGGCCGTCGCGGCCTGGAACCTGACGATCGACGACGGCGTCGCGCCGAGGACTGTCCCCGTCTGCGACTTTCCGTCGGCAGGAGACAGGTACGAGGACGGCGGCATGCGCCTCTCGGTCTGGTTCTGACCCGCGATCGCGCACGACATCATAAAGGAGAAGAGAGACAACGATGAAGAGCCTTGCCATTGTCCTTGGGATTCTCGCGGCCGTCGGCTGCACCCCGCCGCCCCCGAGGCCGCCCGAGTCCGTCCCGTCCTATGCGGTGGACTTCGCGTCCGGCGCACCCGGCTGCACGCTCAACAACTACCAGGGCCGGACGGCGTTCGCCGTCGTCACGAACGGCGTTAGGGCCGTCTTCTGCGTCGCGCGCACGTCGGAGCCGACGCCGGAGACGAAAGACACGAGCTGGGGGCTTCGGACGGGGGCTTTCCCCGTGACGCCCGGGCGCGAGTATGCCGTTCGGTTCGAGATGTCCGGACACCTGCCTAAGGCCGCACACATCAGGCCAGGAGCGTCAATTGAATGGCTCGATTCCGCCGGAAAGCCGATTGTGGGCGTTGATGCGCTGGGCAAGGACGTGGCCCTGTCCGCGCCGCTGGCGTTCCCGCTGCGCAAACCAGACACCGGTCTGTCGCGCACGGTGTCGAAGGGGTTTGTACCGGCCGGCGCCGTTTCGGCGCGCATATTCTTCGGGGTAGATCATCCCGACCTCGGCAAAGACGAGAAAGTCTGCGTGCATGGCATTTCCTACTTTGAGCATGAAAGCGGCGCGTCATGGTTCTTTGATGATGTGGATGCACCCGAACTGCATGTCCTCACGCCCTCGCCAACGGCCGATCTGTTTGCGCCGATTCGCTTTCGCCTGACGGACGCGACGGGCGTGGACGAGACGCGCGTCTCCTGCGCAGTCAACGGCAAGCGGGTGTCGCTTGCGGACTTGAATCGTGATGGCGATGTCTTTACCTACGTACCTGTGAAACCCTGGCCGGCGGAATCCGTCGTGAGGATCGAGGTCGCGTGTGCCGACGTCAATGGCTACGAGGCCGTGGAATGGGGCTTTGTCGCGGTCACGTCCACGAAGACGCGCCACGCGAAATGGGCGGTGCGCGATGACGGGGTGCTGCTGAAGGACGGCACGCCGTTCTTTCCGCTCGGCCTCACGAACATCCACGCGGCCGAGTGGTGCGGCGGCGACCTCGACCGTGGCCTTGGGGAACTCAAGGCGAACGGGATGAACTTCGTGCACACGTACATGGTGCGCGGGCGCAAGAACCACGCGATGTCCCGGCGTTACGGCGACCTCGTCGCCGCGGCCGAGAAGCACGGCCTCGCGTTCCTGCCGGAGCCGGCGGTGCGTTTCGGCACGCGGGAGGCTCGCGACGGGATGGCGGCGGCCAATATGCTTTCTGGCCGCGCCTCGGCCGCGCAGTGCGGCTGGGGAATCGGGGACGACACCTCTCGCCTCCAGTCGCCGCGCGATCTCAAGCGGCTCTACCGCTTCTGCAAGGCGGTCGATGCGGACCTGCTGACGTTCTCCGTTGATGCGACTTGCTCTGCGTCCCAGCAGGCGCCATACGTGCCGTTTGCCGATGTGCTCGTCCTGGAGGACTACCCGATCCGCAAGGCGGTGCCGCAGGACGATGAAATGGCGGTGTTTGCCGAGACGATTGACAACGGCTGGGAGGCGACGCGCCTCGCGGGGATAGGGAACCGCTCGGTCATGTCGATGCCCCAGGCCTTTCGGGGGTTCAGGAGCTGGCTGCGCTATCCGACCGAGGCGGAGCTGCGTTGCCAGGCGTACCTTTCGCTTGCGTGTCGCGCGCGCGGGATCATCGCCTACACGTCTTTCTCCTACGACGGGAATGAAGGCGCGTTCAACCGGCCCGAGACGAGGGCCGAATTCGAGGCGCTGATGCGCGAGGTCTCCGCGCTCCTGCCGAGCCTCGTCTTGCGGGACTCCGCCGAGCAACCGCAGGTCACGGTGACGGAAGGCCCGGAGAGAAACGTCCGCGGCGGCGATTCGGTGCGTTGCCTCCTCAAGGCAGACGGCCTTCTGGTGCTGGCGAACAGCTCTCACCGGGCCGTCAAGGCGAAGATCCGCCTGCCTTCTGGGGCCGAGCTTGTCCGCGAGCTGCCGCGCAACGCCGGCTGGGCCGAGCGCGTCCCGCGCGACGTCACGTCACGGATGATGCCCTGTCGGCAGTTTCCGCAGGAATCGGAGGAGGCGGCGCGCTTCGCGACATCCGGCACGCACATCAGAGAAATGGAGCGCTGACATGAGAAGGGATTGCCTTTGCCTGGCTGTCGCGCTCTGCGCTCGCCTCTTGGCAGCCGCTGCCGCTCTCGTGCCGAGCGGCGAGACGATCTGCATCGACGAGGGTGCGGTCGAGAAGGCCGAGAACGTCCCAGCCGCCGACTGGTGCCTGAGGAGCGGCGAGACGGTCGCCGTCCTGTCCGGGCGCACGGGCGCTCTCCAGTCGCTGAAAGGCGCGGACGGCGCGGAGCGCGTCGTTCCGGCCCCCGAGGCGTTCTCGCTGTCGCTCCTGTCGGAGGCGGGAGAGGAGACGGTCCTGAAGTCCTCCGACTTCGCTTTCGTGCGCAGGGGGAACCTCCTTCGCTACGCGCGGCCGGAGGGGCCGACCGTGGAGATCGCCGTGCGGACGGCGGGTGGCGAGATCCTCTTCCGTCCGCGCGTCTTCGACTGGCCGAAGGGCCTGCGCCTCAACTGGATCGACGCGCCGCGCGTGGACGTGGCGGAATCTGGGGCGCTATACTGGCCGATGCTGGACGGATGCGAGGTGACGGACTATCGCACGCGCCTCAACAGGCGTTCCTGGGCCTGGTACGAGCCGATCTGCTGGCCGAAGCGCCGGAAGGGCTCGGGCGGGCTCTATCCCGGCTACGCGCAGATGCAGTTCCTCGCGCACTACCGTGACGGGAAGGGCCTGTACTTTGCCGCGCACGACGAGACGCACGTCCAGAAGGGCGTGGAATGGGAATGGATGGAGGCGGGGCGCATCCGCCTCTCCCTCCAGACGTTCTGCGGCGAGGCGAAGGCGGGCATCTACGAGAGCGCGTTCGACTACCGGCTGCGCCCGTATGCCGGCGGATGGCTCGAGGCCTGCTCGCTCCATCGTGACTGGGTCCGCACGCTTCCCGGATTCGCGAAGAAGGCAGAGCGTCCGAAGTGGCTGCGCGAGTCGCCGGTTGTCCTGATCTATCCCGTGAAGGGGCATGGGCTGGACAATGAGCTGGAGATGGGGCCCAACCGCTATTATCCCTACGAGAATGCGCTGCCCGACGTCGAGAGGTACGCCGCGGCGTTTGACTCGAAGGTCATGGCGCTTCTCATGCATTGGGAAGGCACGGCGCCGTGGTGTCCGCCCTATGTCTGGCCGCCGTACGGCGGGGAGGCGGCGGCCGCGACGCCGTTCATCCGGACGCTCCCGTTCAACGACGCGCGCAGCTTCTTCGCGCGGAAGTACGGGCGCGCCGTCCCCGGGCTCTCATTTGTCTTTCACGAGTGGATGAGCAATTTCAGCGGCAACCAGTGCGGGTGCCGGTCGGATCCGTTCTTCCGCATGGCCTACTCGTTCCACTGCGGCGACATGATGTCGGTCGTGCTGGGGCCGGACGGAAAGATCGTCACGTCCTGGACGACGCCCTGGACGGATCCGCTCCCGGACCAGGCGGCGATGACGAAGATGGTGCGTGACCTCAACGGCTTGCGTAAGAGGCATGCGGGGCACCTCTACGACGGCCGGATGATTCGTCCGTTCGCCGACGTGCGGACGGCCCTGGCGACGGACGGCGATCCGTCCTTCGCGCGCGAATACCCGTGCGTCCTGTCGTCGTTCTGGGAGGACGACGCGGGCGTCCGTCTCGGCTTTCTGACGAACTGGCGCGACGAGCCAGCGTCCGCGACGCTTGTGTTCGCGGACGGCCGGACGGAGTCCCTTACGCTGTCTGCGCGCGAGACGCGTGTTGTCGAGGGCGGATTGCCGTTGACAAGGCAAGGCAAGCCAAAGGAAGGATTCTAATCTCAAGGAGGTCTGCAAATGGTCATGTGTGACGTTTTACTGGCGGCGACACTGGTGCCGCTGCCGCGCCAAGTCGAATGGCAGGAGGGCTCGTGCCCGACGAACGCGGCTGTCCGCGAAGTGGCCGATGCGGCATTGCCGCCCGAGGGCTATCGGCTTGACGTGCGTCCCGATGGGGTGCGCATCGCGTCTTCCGCGCCGGCCGGCGCGTTTTACGCGCGGCAGACGCTCGCGCAGCTTGCCGAGGACGCGTCGATCCCGTGCTGCACGATCACGGACGGCCCCGCCTATCCGTGGCGCGGCTTCCTGCTGGACGAGGGGCGGCACTTCTTCGGGAAGGAGACGGTCAAGGACGTTCTCGACCTGATGGCCGCGCACAAGCTCAACGTCTTCCACTGGCACCTGACCGAAGACCAGGGGTGGCGCATTGACGTGCCGGGGCATCCGGAGCTTGTCCGGCACGGCTCGGTTCGCCCCGAATCGCCGAAGCACGGCGCGAAGCTCAGGAAGCTGGCCGACTACCAGTACCGAAGCGAGGCTCTGAACGGCGTCCCCTACGGGCCGTTCTTCTACTCCGAGGCGGACTTGCGCGAAATCGTGGCCTACGCGCAGGCGCGTCACATCAAGGTCGTCCCCGAGATTGACCTGCCGGGGCACGCGCTTGCCATCCTGGCCGCCTACCCGGAGCTGGCGTGCTTCCCGGAGAACATCAAGACGCGCATGGCCTGGCCCGACTGGGGCATCTTTGCCGACGTCCTTTGCGTTGGAAACGACAAGACGCTCGAGTTCCTCTTCCGCGTCCTCGACTTCGTGTGCGAGGTCTTCCCGTCCGATGTCATCCACATCGGCGGTGACGAATGCCCGTTCGTGAACTGGGCGAAATGCCCGAAGTGCCAGGCGCGCATGAAGCGGGAGGGGCTGAAGGAGCCGAAGGATCTCCAGGCGTGGATCACGACGAAGGTCGCGGCGCATCTCGCGGCGAAGGGGCGCCGCGTCATGGGCTGGGACGAGATTCTGGCCGGCGACATCCCCGTCTCGGCCATCGGACAGAGCTGGCGGACCTCGGGCGAGAACGGCGCGGGGACGGATTTCGTCGCGGGCGCCGCAGGCGTGGCAAAGGGGCACGACATGGTCATGACGCCCCACGACGAGACGTACTATTCGGCTTTGCAGGGGCTCGCGGAAGACCCGTTCGTGCGGGATGGCGGCGTGCTGTCCCTTGAGAAGGCGTATGCGTTCGATCCGGTCCGGGGCGTGGCGCCGGCCGCGCGGAAGAGGGTCCTTGGCAGCGAGGCGTGCCTGTGGAGCGAGTACATCTGGAACGAGTACGACCTCGCCTGGCGGGCCTGGCCACGGACGTGCGCGATGGCGGAGATCCTCTGGACGAGTCCGCGCACGCGCGATTTCGCGGACTTCGCGGCGCGGATGGAAAGGCACCGCAAGCGTCTCCTGTCGAGGGGGGTCAATTGCGCCCCGCTGAAATGACGGTCCGGCCCCCGACACACGAAACCTACAGGAGGCATCCAAGATGATCATTGCAGCTCTGACGGTCGCGACGACGCTGTCCTTTGCCGGCGATCCGGTTCCGTTCCAGATGCCGGCGATCCCTGTCGCGGCGATCCCATCGCGTGACTTCCGAATTACGGACTATGGCGCGAAGCCTGGCGGGTCGAATGCGGCAGTGGCTTTCTCTGAGGCATTTGCCTCAGCGGAGAGAGCCGGCGGCGGTCGTGTCGTAGTGCCGAAAGGCGAGTGGGTGGCTGGCGCGATCCATTTCAGGAGCAATTGCGCACTCCATTTCGAGGACGGGGCGAAGCTCGTCTTCACGGACGATCCCGCCGACTATCCCGAGGTGTTCACGACGTGGGAAGGCATAGAGTGCTACAACCATTCGCCTCTCATATATGCCTTTGGATGCACGAATGTCGCAATCACGGGCAAGGGTCTGATCGAGCCCCGGATGAAGCGCTGGAGCGAAGAATGGGCCGGGTATGACGCGAAGCAGATGGCGGCGACGAGGGAACTCTACCTCTGGGGGGCCACGAACGCGCCGATGAACGTGCGGCGGCTGATGGCGCTCGACGGCGCGCGGGCGCGTCCGCACCTCATCCAGTTCAACCGCTGCGCGAACGTCCTCTTGGACGGCTTCCGCGTCAACGGCTCGCCGTTCTGGCTGATTCACCTTTACCACAGCGAGAACTGCATCGTCCGCAACCTTTCAACATACGCGCGCGGGCTCAACAACGACGGGCTCGACATCGACATGACGCGGAACGTGCTCGTGGAGAACTGCCGCTTCGACCAGGGGGACGACGGCATCGTCCTCAAGGCCGGGCGCAACGCCGACGCCTGGCGCCTCGGCCGCCCGACGGAGAACGTCGTGGTCAGGAACTGCGACCTCGCCTCGTCCCATTCCCTGCTGGGGATCGGCTCGGAGCTTTCGGGCGGCATCCGCAACGTGTGGGTGACGGACTGCAAGGTCGAGACGGCGTTTAACCTCCTGAAGATCAAGACGGGACGGCGGCGCGGCGGATTCGTCAGGGACGTCTGGGTCGAGAACTGCACGGCGGACGACGTCGGCAGCGTCTTCAGCCTGACGACCGTCTACGCGGCGCAGTACGCGAAGTTCCCCGACTTCGAGATCCGCTACACGGACATCTCGGGCATTCGCCTGAAGAACATCTCATGCAACCGTGCGAGGTTGGGTGTTGACCTGAAGGGCGAGGTCAACCATCCGGCTCGTGGCATCGAGATCGCCAACGTCAGGATTGGCGAGGTCACAGAAGGGCTTTCGCGTGTGGAGAACTGCGAGGAGGTGAGGATTGACGGCCTTGCGCTGGGAACGCCCGACCGTGCGCGCCGCTGGATTCGGGAGGCGGAACTCGACAAGGCCGACGCGATCGCGCGCCTCTCGCCGTCCTACGCGAAGGCCATCGCCTTTCTGCGCCGCCCGGATCTCGGGGAGCTTCCGCTCGGGCGCTATCCGATCGACGGCGAGAAGGTGGTCGCCGAGATCTCGGAAGTGACGACGTCGCGCTTCTCGCCGACGGACAAGATGGCGGTATGCGACCAGGAGCGCGACCTGCTGTACTTCATCGTTGACGGCGAGGAGGAGATGATGGAGATCGGCGAGAGCTTCGCGTTTCACTGGGTGTGGAGACCGCTCGTCGTGGTCATTCCCGCCGGCATGGTGCATTCGCCGCACCACACGAACAAGGGCCCGAAGCGCCTACGGGTCTGCGTGATCGGGATCAAGGCATAGGTGATTGAAAGAATGTGATACAATTGTCGCCGCTTTATTGGAGGACAAGTGAAGTGGCGGAAGATTGTGCGAAAAGGCGGAGAGTTGAGGAAATTCGCTATTGCCTGGTTGTGGCGGCAATTGCATCGGCATCGCTTGCGGCATTCATCGTTGCGGCAACGCCGCCGCTCCCTGCATTCACGAATCATGCCGGACATGCCGTGCACGGCATTCCTGTCGCCGTAACCAATGGCCTCGTTTCGCTTACCCGTGACGGCACCAACTGCTGGACAGTCCCGCTTGCGGCGTTCCCCTTGCCAGAACAGAATCGTCTGCGGACTGCGGCAGGGCAACCCCTGCCGCAGACTCCGGCCACGGACGAACTGCGCCGGGCGGAGTTCATTCGCGATATGCAATTGAGGCGGGAGGCCCTGCGGAACGCTGCGCGAATCCAAAAGCGCATTTCGGACTGATCATTGCGCATTCGTCTGATGCTTTCGGCTCGTCCGCGCTCCAGTCGCGGGTTGATGCCTCAAACTTGTCCGCAAGGCCAGGCCTCAAAGCGAGAATACCGCACCAGTTGGATGCCGTGAGCGTGGAAAGGTCACATTTGTCGGCGAAGCACTGCTGATGAAGATGCCGACGACGATGCGCTTTCAGATTCGTCAACATGTAGTGAATTCTGAAATCGGCCATTGGCCCGGGCGGACGCTTTTGATATAATTCTATCACTTTTAAATCCGTTGTCCTTCGCCGAGTTTTACCCATTGATGAAGGAGTCCGCAGAGTTCAAGGAAATCGTTGACTCGTACTTCATATTCGGCGGTCTTCCGGAATGTGCGCTCCTCAATACGGATGCCGAAAAGAGCAGCTATCTTACAAATCTCATCAAGACGATATATCTCAAAGACGTGGTGGAAAGGCACGGTCTCAAAAATGACAGCCTTCTTTCCGTGCTTACAGACACCGCCATGAGCAACATTGGATGCCTCGTCAATCCGACCAAACTTGCAAATACGATAACCACGACTTTACAGATCAAGACCAATCACGTCACAGTAGCAAAGTATCTTACCTACCTTGAAGATGCCTTTCTCGTCCACAAATCGAAGCGCTACGACATAAAGGGGAACAGGCGTCTTGCCAGCCCTCTTAAATACTATGCAACGGACACCGGCATAAGAAACGCCAAAATCAATTTCAGGCAGATCGAGTCGTCCCATCTCATGGAAAATGTCATATTCAACGAATTGATGCGCCGAGGATATTCGGTAGATGTGGGAATGGTCATCACAAACCCTGTAGTCAACGGAGCCCGAACCCAAATAACGAGCGAAATCGACTTTGTGATCAACAAGGCATCCGAGCGCATATACGTACAATCGGCGTTTTCCATCCCCGATCCTGCGAAAAGAGAACAAGAGACCTATTCTCTGCGCCATGTCCGAGATTCCTTCCGCAAGATCGTGATTACCGGCGATCCATACGAAAGGCCATGGATGGACAGAAACGGAATAACCTTCATGGGGCTCAAGGCCTTTCTCCTCGACCCCCACTCGCTTGAAACGCTTTAACAAACCACAGAGCTCGGCGATTCCCACCCCATCATGTCCGTGGTTATACATCAACCATATGCAATTGAGGCGGGAGGCCCTGCGGAACGCCGATAGATAGCCCAATGGCGGCGAGCCTGCTCAGGCAGCCTCAGCCTCGTCAGAAACGCCCCCATTCAGCCTTTCGTAGCGGTTCCTGATCTTAATGAAAGCCATGACGGTCACAGGAACAGTGAAGATGTAGAGTGCGCCGACCACGCCTATCGTCAGCCAGAAGTTCGACACGAGAAACGCTATCAGGAGCAGCAGCCCTACCATGACGGGAAGCAGATAGGCACGTTCTATGTGTATGGACTTAAGCGAAATCGTGGGCAGGCGCGATGCCATCAGCGTCACCCGAAAGAATCTAGAAGGCGCCGGTGAACTTCGGCTTAAACCCAGCCTTTGGCGCATACGTCAATCCGCCATAGCCCTGTCCGGCAAGCTCAACCTCACCGCTCAGCGTATCGGTGAAGCGAGGCAGGAGGCGCACACCAAACGTGTGGGTGTCGAACGTCTTGCCCTCCTTGCGGTACTTTGAGTCCTTGCTGCGGAATTCCCGCTTCGCCAAAAATCGTAAGTTCTATTCACTGCCATCTATCAATCTCAACCCACAACGCACAACTCATTCAATCGTAAATCCAACGCTCAACTCTCCACTCTCAACCCATAAATCGCCAAATCTGCCAAAGCAGGTTTTTGGCGCAGTTGCATGGAATCGGATTGTCATTGACTGTGTCGTGTGCGATAATCTGCGGCAATGAGATGTCATGGAGGATAAGTCCGTGGCGTGATTTCAAGTTGAAGGAGCGTATCTTAATGAAATTGCTGAATGTGGCAGTGTCGGTTCTGTGTTTTGGCGTTGTCGTCTCTGCGGTCGAGGCGCGATGCACTTGGTGCGGCCCGTCTGGCGCACAGGATTGGAACGAGCAGTCAAACTGGGTCGATGGCATAGTTCCTGGCGCAGATGATGTCGCGTATTTCCCGGTAAATGCAGGCGGCAATAATGGACAGCGCAGGGCTGTGTTCAGGGTTGCACCGCCGGCGTCTTTCCGTGGTGTCATACTGACCACGAACGAGACGGCGACATCCGACTGGGAGAACAGCTGGCAAAGCGTGGCATTGATGCCGGCTGTGGCGCCGATTGTGCGTGATGGCGCTCAGTGGACTGTCGCGGGAGACGGCATGCTTATCGCCACGACAGGCATCGCTAATCGCATTTCGCAAGAGTTTCACGGAACGCTCTCTGTGGAGCGGAACATGGAGGTTGCTTTGCCTGTGGGGCTGAACCCTGCCGTCACAGTGGTTGGGGCTGGTCGCGTTTTGCTTCAGGATGATGGCCAGCTTTCCCAGATGGCGGCATTTGCGGGCGATGTCGAGATGATGTCATCTTCGACCGTTTCAAACCTGATGGGGTTCAGGGACAGGTCGTTGACGATGCACAACGGACAAACGCTGACGGTCAACGGGCATGATTCCATGTTCAATCCGGTGACTGTAATCGATAGTTTCGTTGATGCGCCGGAAAAATGGTCGTTCAACGGTTCAACATGGGCGGCCGGCAACATTCCGAGCGGTCCGTTCAACCCGAATCCACCATACGTTCGTGATGGCGAGCTGTGGCTGACGGACGAGCCGGCGCAGGCTCATACCGTATGGTACACGAATCGCGTTTTCCGATGGACAGAGGACTGGGGCATGCGCTTCACATACAATCCCGACCTGCCTACCGATACGCGCATAACCACGGAGAATCGTGCAGACGGAAACGTTCGTAACCAATGCATCTCCGGATACTTCAACATCCTTTTCTCAAGAACGTCGCCGACGAATTGCTCATACTCGGCAACAAGCCATTCTGCGCTTGCCAGCAATGCGCGTGGCTTTTCGATCTATCTCTACCGCGATCCAAATGCCTATGTGGGATGGATTAACGAGGCTTCACCAAGCTCTACCCGAAACATTCCTGAGCAGGATACCGGAATCAAGCTGAACATGCCGATGGAGATAGTCGTATCCGTAATCAAGAAGGTCATGACCGTGACAATGAATCAGGGAGATGTGTCGTTCACCACTGCGCATAACTTCTCTGAACTTAATACTCGGGCGTCAGACGGCTGCTACATAGGACTCGCTGGTTCGTCCGACTGGTGGGGCGACAACTATGTCGTTCCTTGGGTTCGTCATCGCATTTCGAACTTCAGTGCGTGGTATCACGATGAGACGGATGGCGAAGGCTGGGTTGACGTGCCAAACGCAACAGACTTCTCAATAGACAACAAGGCCAATTGGGATAGTCTCCAGGTCACACGCGGATTCGACGATACGGCGGTAACGAACGAAGTTGATGTGTTTCAGTCCGATGGCGTGCATCTTACAAAGTCCGCCCCGCGCAACGGAACCTATCTGTTCAGCAAGAAGAACTTGGGCGTGACATTGGGCGAATTTCCGATTTGCTTCAAGTATCGGTTCAAGACAGACAAGCCGTTCTTTAAGGAGGCATCCGCTCCGATCATCTCATTCCTTTTCGGAAACAAGAACGACTCTACCATGTCGCGTGCGTTGAGGTGGAACTCCAATCAGTTCTATGAGTATTTCGGAGATTGGACGTATGGACTTGACGCGAGCTTTGAGCTTGATGGCGGGAGTGCGCAGATTCACGCGTCGCGCTGGGATGGAAATGTCCCTTCAGGTGTCTCTGTCATGGCGTCAACGAAGTCCATGAGTACGGTAAACTGCAAAGCCACGGAAAATGAAAGCAATGTTTCAGCGGACTTCGTGTGGGATCCGTCAGGACGTTTTGTGATGATAGGTTCGTCTTCGGCGGCGAACAGGCGAGGCAACGGCGGATGCGATAGGATGTCGTTTGAAAACATGTCAAATGTCTCATCCTTCAATGATCTTCTTGCGCGTGCACCGTACATTGGTGTGAAGGCGTTTTGCCGCGATACCGCCTATACGGAGATTACCTTGACTGATCTTACGATTCGCAGGCTTGAGGCTTCGCGCCCGGGCCGCATGGGGAATATCCGCTTGCCGGCGCAGTCACAGGCGATGATAAAGGCCGGACGCGCGATGTCTCAGCAGGACTCGGAGGTTGTGGAGATCGGCAGTGTCTGCCTTGGTGCTGATTCGCGTTTGACGCTATCCCCGGACGTATACGGGGCTTCGACAAAGGTGGGCATCGGCGAGGTCATATGTACAAACGCCACTCTTGCCGCTTCTTCTGGTGCAGGCGTGGTACTCGGCGAACACATTAGCCTCGGCGGCGATCCGTCGCGTCCGGCCTTACAGCTCATCGGAGACATGCAATTCTCCGGCAAGCCTCTTGTCGTGCGTATTCCGTCCGCCTGGCGTGGCTACAAGGATGGCGAGATATCAATTGTCGATGGCAGCCAGCTTGTCGGTACGCTTGGTGTCACGGCGGAGGACATCGAGGTAATTGACGAAAATGGCAAGTCGTTTGCAAGCAAAACACGTGTGTTCGTTCGTGGCAATTCCATACACTTGGATTGCTCCAACGGATTTATCCTAATCGTTCGGTAAGCCATGTGTGGAATAATTCTTTTTGCGGCCCTTGCGTCGGCCTGTACGCACGACGGAGACTTGCGTCGCTTCTACTCGGAAAATGACGGGAAGGCCTTGCGCAGGTTGCCGAGCTACATTGTGCCGGAAAATGCCTTCATAAGCATCTCCGACCCTGATTTCGATGATTTCTCGGCGCAGAACGAGATATGGAGGGCGCACATAGAGGATAGCGACTACAATGTGCTTACGTATACGCTAAGATGTGTGCCGGATCTCAGCGACAGGCGCGTAGAGGAGATTGTTCGGAAGGCTGCCAAGGCGTATCGTGCCGCCGGTATTGAGCTCGCAATGGACATAGATGCGAGAATCGCTCGCAATGAGTTCCTGCGGCGATGGCCGGAGGATGCGCTTCGCGTGCGTCGCTACGAGTATGCCAAGGCCGATGCCGCCGGAACTGCGTATTTCAATGTCAAGACGGAGTTCATGCGTGATCACATGTGCTACGGTACAGAGCCGTATAGCGGCCACTACCCGCCGAAGCTCATATCCGTGCGGCAATTGCCATGCCTCGCGAAGATTGGCGGCATCAATGTCTCCGAAGTGACGACAAACGGCATTTCGGGCGCAGTAAGCGGATTGAAGCCAGGGGATGAGATACTTGTTGAGACTGAATTCAGGTTGAAGGAGGCGGATCCTACGTCTCCACGTCTCAACCAGTTCGTTCGCGAGATGATGTTGCGGTACAGGAAACTTGGAATCTCATCGGCCATGCGTGACGAATGGGGATACCAGACTCCACGGACGGCAATGCGTGAACATCGGGCATTCTGGTATTCGAATCATTTTAGAGACGCGTATGCAAAGACCAGCGGTGGGCGAGATCTTGACGCTGATATGCCGCGCTGGACCTCGAATGTCGTTTTTGATGGGCAGAAGGAATCCATTGCCGCCTATTTCAAGACAATCTATTCAACCTGCAAGGCAAATGAAGAGGATTTCTATGCGGCGAACCGAGAGTATTTCGGGACGGATGTGCATGTCTCAAAGCATGCCACCTGGCTCGCATACTTCACGTGTGCGGAGTTTGCCCACAACGGCTTTGACTGGTGGGTCGCAAAGCGCGATTGGGCGCAGTCCGACGAATCTACTCCAGTGCCGGTATGCAACGGAATGATGAAGAAGTTTGGCACTCCGCTGTGGCTCAACGAAGGGTATGGCCCTAATGCCGAGCATTATCTAAGGGCGCAGTGGCGCTATATCCTTTGCGGTGGACGTCTCGTCTATCACGGAATATACAACCCTCGTGCCAAGCAGTCATCCGGTGCGGCGAAACGCTTTGGACAGCTTGATCTCCTGAACACGGCGCAGTTGCGCACCGAGGAGATGTCCCGTCTCTTGCCGCTCATTTCAAGGGCGCCGATTGACTCTCCTGTGGCGCACATCTTCGGCTACGACCGCATGGTTGACTGGAGCGACAGCCACCACGAGAAATGGGGCGAGGAGATGGCCCACGGCCTTGGCTACGCAGGTTATGCCGTAGATGCCTACCCGGCAAACGAAATCAGGCAGAACACGTTCCGCGTCGATGCCGATGGCTACGTCACTGTTGGACGTCAGCGGTATGAGGTTTGTACCCTTGTGGCGCTTTCACAGCGCGAGCGCGAAGAGTGGCAGAGCCTTGTTCATGGGAAAAGCCTCAAGACAAGGGTGTTCAACGACCCGTCGCTTAAGGAAGTCGCCGAGTACATAGACTCCATCGGCGCGGTCAGGCAGACCCCGCTAACGATGAGCGGACTGACGCCCGACAACCAAAATCGTCTGCCGCCAACAGAAGGGACGCTGAGGCTTACGGACGGCACCGTGGCGGTCATAAAGGCGGGCAGGCCTGACTGGTGCGGAGATCCTATAAGTGGCGCGATTGAGACAGGCGGACTGAAGGTTGAGTATTCGGCGAGGGGATTGTTTGCTGCCCGTGCTAAGGCTGGTGAGCTGCTTGCGCTGGCGGGCGGCGAAGTGTCGTATGTGCGCACTAAGGACTTTGAGCTGAAACTCAATGAGCCGACAGACATCGCCCTTGTGAAGATAGACGGCACTTGGCGCGGCGTGTGGCAAAGCGCAGATTACCAGAAGCCCGTCCCTGCGGAGTTGGCATCGGTCGCGTCCAATTGGATTAGGCTTCGCGGCGTGCGCACGGATAGGCGCGTGCGTTTTGAAAAGTCGGTGCACAATTGTCGGCCTGGCGAAAGCGAATGGCGAAAGTCCGGTGGATGGGTTAGGCATAGCCTCGCTTGGCCAGGGCTGAAGCCGTTCGACCCGCCGGAAGAGATTGTTCTTGAGTGTGCGAAAACCTATGGCGGAAAGATAGAGTTGTTGCTGGCCACCTCTGGGAACCCGAAGAATCGGCAACTGTTTCGGTTCACCAACAGCTGGAACAACATTACGCGCTTCGACACGTCCAATTTGCCGAAGGGCGGAAAATACGTGCTTTGGGATTTTCGGATCGCATCTGCGGACAAGGCGTTTGCCACAAATGCATTCGAGGCCTTGTCCATAAACGGCGTATACTCTGGGAGCAAGGCGCAGGCTTTGGCGCTTGAGGTGCGAACCAGAAGCCCGATATCCGTGGTGGAAGGCGACAGTGTTCCGCTTGCGCTCGTCAATCGGTCTGGAGACCTGATAGCGGTTCGCGGGAAGGTTCGCGCATGTGGTTTTCGCGGGAGCGTGACGGAGCATCCTTTCTCTGCGACGATTCCACCGCGAGGTGAGTTTGTGTTTGAGATGCCTGCGCGTGGACTCACGAAAGGGGTTTGGCGCACGGTGGCGGAGGTGGAGTGTTCGGATGGATCAAAGGCCGTTACGGACGAGGTGCGTTTCGCGGTTCTTGATGAACACAAGATTACGCCATCGCTTGCGGTTGGGAAGTTCAGGATGGGAATAAACTACCATCGTGACAAGTATTTCCCGCAGTGCCAGAAATGGTGTGATGAAGCGCTTGTCCGCTGCGGAGCAAAACTTGTACGCACGGGGTTTGGCTCATGGGCTGCGGTTCAGCCGGATGGGCCGGACGATTATCGATGGGATAATGAAGACCGCAAGCTTGCGGCTCTTCACGCGCTTGGCATAGATGTCAACGGCGGATGCTGGTCGGTGCCGTACTGGGCGGCAGACGATGACATGCGCAGACGGGCCAAGGAGGAGGGCAACTGGAAGTTGCATCGCTACCTGCCGCCGAAGGATACCGCTGTGTTGGAGCGTTACTACGAGACTTTGGCGAGACGCTACGGTAGACGCCTTGCTTATTATGAGATCGGCAACGAGTGGGACCTCAAAACGTTCTTCCCAGGAACCACGGATCAGGCTATTCGGGCTACGAAGGCCGTGGCAAATGCGTTGCGCAGGGGATGTCCTTCGGCAACGATTACGGCTTGCGGGTGGGCTTGTGCGGACGATTCCAGGATGATCGCAAACACAGGTATTCAGGAGTGCGTCATGCATGAGATGAAGGATCTTGTGAACGTGCATGCCGTTCACCTTCACGGCAATGCCACGGATTTCAAGAAGCGGTTGACTAAGTCCTTCTTCCCCCTGCGTGAACGTGCTGGCGTGTCTATCCCATGGTATGCGAACGAGACGGCAATTTCCACCACAGGCATAGGCGAGTCGTCTGCGGCCGAAACCGTATGGAAGAAAATCCTACTCGCTTGGGCCTATGGCTCTACGGATTACATTTGGTATAACCTGAGAGCGACAGGATGGGATCCCAAAGACCCTGAGCAGGGGTACGGATTGCTCACGGCGGATTTCCGTCCACGTGACACTTACGCGGCGTTTTCGTCCCTGACGGCCCTCTTGAATGGGTTTGACTTCACAAGCCGAATAGCGAGCGAGACTGATCGTGAATTCTATCGCTTTGATGGTGTGCGGGATGGGGCGAAGGAGATTGTCGTCGCAGGATGGGAAGGCCGTTCTCGCCAGTGGCGACGCTCGGTTTCGGTGGTGACGGATGCGCAGTCCGCGCATTTCGTGGACTTGATGGGGAACACCCGCGAGATCCCAATCGTTGGAGGCAAGGTCTCATGGACGGTATCATCGACTCCATCGGCGTTGAGGTTGGTCGCCGCCAGCACGGCGGATATCGCGGCGGCGGAACTTGCCGTGAGTCCGGTTGAGCGCACCTCAATTCATGTCGGTAACGGAAAACGCCCGCCGGATCTCGTTGTTGACGGCAAGGCGTTCGTGCACGAGTTCTTTGAGGCGAATCCTGCAATGACGCATAGACTTTGGAAGGGCAAGGATGATTGCTCGTTCAAGGCTTGGTTCTCAAAGGGTGAGGTGCCTTCAATTGTGCTGAGGATCGATGTGACGGACGATGTACATCGGCAGCATGCCCAGTCGGCTCGGTCCATGAGCGATGGTGACTGCGCAAGGGTTGACTTTGAGATCGCAGGTCAGGATGGAATATGGCATACAGGACTCCGCCGATGCGATGACGGTCGCAGCGAAGCGGTCGTTTGGCGGACGCCGAAAGGATTCAGCGCAAGTGCGTCCTGCTCGGCGATAAGACTTGAAACGAGCCGCAACGGTAATGTCACATCGTATGTCGCGGAGTATCCGTCAGCCGCTTTTGGCTTTCCTGTGGAGCCGTTTGCTGGCGACGTGAAGGTTTCGGTAAAGGTGGACGATGCCGATTATGAAGACCGAAACTTCTGGATCGGCCTTGACGGGCCGGCCTATTTGCTGAAGTGACGGCGGCTCTGTGCCTTTGCGCCACGATTGGTGGATTCGCGACTGATCAATTCGACATCAAGCTGTATGTGCCTTGGCGGCGTTTCGGGTTTGCGCATTCTGCTGATAAGAACTTCCGTGGCAGTTGCAGCTATGAGACCTACCGGTTGCCTTATGCTTGTGAGCGCGGGTGAGAGGTAGCGGGCGAAGTCCGCATCGTCAAAGCCCGCGATCATTACAGATTTCGGCACCTTGATTCTCAGCCGTGACAATACCTGGATTAATCGTGCGGCGAGAGGGTCGTTTCGGCAGACTATCGCGTCTGGCCTATCCTTCCCTTTGAACATGGATGTCAAGGTCTCTATGTCATCTGGGTTTATCTCAATGGCGTACGATTTCCGCCATTCGCCCCCGGCATCGATTACGGCCTGCGCAACGCCTTGTATGCGTTGGCGGATTGTTGAGGCCGGTTGCGGCTCGGTAAGAAAGCGCAGTTTTCTCGCGCCATTTTCGAGGAGGGGCTTGGCGACCCTGTATCCGGCCTGTACATTATCAATGCCAATCAGATCGTATTGGCTGCGCATGGGCGGCTGTTCGATGTCACGGTCTATGAGGACAACCGGTATATGGGCAGCTTGGAGGATTCCAAGGGCCTCCAGCGTAGCCTCGCTGCTCTCGTCCACAAGGTCAACGGGTTCCATAATCACGCCAGTGACGCGCTTGGAGACGTATTCCTTCGCAAGGCCGATTGTCCACTGTCCGCGTGTCAACGGGTCGGGCGTAGAGATATCACCAAGTAGCACCGAGTAGCCGCTGTCACGGCATTTGCGCGAAATCTCTGCGCAAAGTGAAGTGAAGAAGTCTATCTTTTGGTAGTCTGGCACGATCAAGCCGATTGCGCCGGTCGCGTTTCGTGCCATAAGAGAAAGATACGATCCTGACCCGATGCGCGATTCTATCAGCCCGCACCTTTTAAGTTCCCGCAACGCCCGCTCGATCGTTGGGCGTGATACGCCAAATCTCCGGACAAGTGCCTCCTCGCTTGGAAACCGTTTGTGGTTCAGGAATCTCCCGTTGAGGATTTCTTCCCGGAGTCGCTTGAAGATGTCTATGTATTTAGCCTGCCGACAATCATTCATGCGATGATTATAGCAAATTGCCGTTATGCGGCATCGAAAAACCTGCTAAGGGAGGTTTCTTCCATGCCAGCGTGAAATCGGATTGTCTTGAAATGAGGTGTGTGCGATAATCGGGGGCAATGAAGAGTTCTGGTAAGATTGTTGTTTTAGGTTCAACCAATACAGATATGGTGATCGTCGGCAAGCGTATCCCATTGCCCGGGGAGACGGTTTGCGGCGGAACGTTTATGATGAACCCTGGCGGGAAGGGCGCGAATCAGGCAGTTGCGGTCGCGCGTCTTTCCAAGGTGCGAGGTAGATGCGTGTTCATCGCGAAGGTTGGCGCAGATATGTTTGGGCGTGATACGGCGGCGCGAATGAAAAAGGATTTCATTGATGCTATGCTCGTCATTGACCAAGATACGCCGAGCGGCACCGCCCTCATCATGGTTGATGACAAGGGTCAGAATGTCATCTCGGTTGCCTTGGGCGCAAACGACACGCTCTCTGTTGAGGACATTGCGCCATGCGCCAAGGATATATCAGAGGCGGCGGCTCTGCTGCTCCAGCTTGAGACGCCGGTGAAGACGGTGCTTGCGGCGGCAAAGATGGCCCATGGGAATGGAGTGACGGTGGTCCTAAATCCCGCCCCAGCCAAAAAGTTGCCGAAGGAACTCTATGGACAGCTCGACTGGATTACGCCGAACGAGACCGAGGCTGAGATTTTAACAGGTATCAAGGTTTCTGATGTTTCGAATGCCGAGAGGGCAAGGGACTGGTTCATGAAACGCGGCGTGAAGCATGTTGCGATAACTCTTGGCTCAAGAGGTGTCTATTGTGGCGATTGCAACAGTATCTATCCGTGTAAGAAAGTGCGTGCTGTTGATTGCGTTGCGGCAGGGGACACGTTCAATGGAGCGTTTGTCGTTGCTCTTGCGGAGGGTCGGCCTTGCGAGGAGGCGATTGCGTTCGCGCAAAAGGCCTCTGCCATTTCTGTAACTCGCGTCGGGGCGCAGTCGTCTATACCGTTCCGTGAAGAGATTGACTAAGGATTTAAGGAATATCTTGCTTGGGAGAATGCCATGTTGTATGTAAGTGACTATTTGCTTGCCGTTGTCTTCTGCGTCATTACGATGCTATGCTGGGGGTCATGGGGCAACACTCAGAAACTCGCGGGAAAATCGTGGCGATATGAATTGTTCTACTGGGATTATGTGATAGGGGTGCTTTTCTTCGCGCTTGTCTTGGGGGTGACTGCTGGTTCGCGAGGCGGCGAGTGGAGTTTCCTCACGAATCTGAAGCAGGCATCGTTTGGAAATATTGCGAGTGCCTTTACCGGCGGAATAGTGTTCAATGCCGCGAACATACTCCTTTCGGCTGCCATTTCCATTGCCGGGATGAGTGTTGCTTTTCCAGTAGGCATTGGCCTTGCACTTGTTCTTGGTGTTGTTGTGAATTATGTCGGAGAACCCAAGGGCGATGCCTGTAGCCTCTTTGCGGGCGTGGCGTTGATTGTTGTCGCGATCCTGTGCAATGCCTTCGCCTATGGAATTAAGACCAAGCAGGCGGCTTCCCAGACATCCAAGTCTCATGCCAAAGGTATCGTCCTCAGCGTTGTGTGCGGCATCCTGATGGCGTTTTTCTACCGTTTCATGGCATGCACGATGGACATGGATTTCGCAAAGGATGCGCCTTCGGCTGGAATGATGACTCCGTACTCGGCGTTCTTTGTTTTTGCGCTTGGCATTTTTGCCTCCAATTTTGTTTTCAACGCAATCGCAATGCGGCATCCTGTGAATGGTGCGCCGATAACTGAACGCGAGTATTTCAGGGGCGGGCTGAAGATTCATCTTGTCGGCATCCTTGGAGGATTGATCTGGGGACTCGGCAACGGCATAAACCTGGTTGCTGCAGGCAAGGCCGGCGCGGCAGTCTCTTATGGTCTTGGGCAAGGTGCTACTCTTGTCTCGGCGCTTTGGGGAATTCTTGTATGGCGGGAGTTCAAGGGTGCGCCGAGGTTGTCGATATTCTTGAATGTTGCGATGTTTGTCTTGTTTTTGTCCGGTCTTGGTTTGATCATCAAGGCAGGATGTTGATTTATGGTGTGGACATTTGTCCAATCGGTAAAAGGGCGGTAGCTCGGCAGAAAATCTTGATGGAGGTGCTGTGATGATTAGGATGTTTACGGTGATGGCGATGGCGCTGTTCGCATTGACATTGCGGGCGGATAAGGTGAAGGTCATATTTGATACCGATATGTATACCGACTATGACGATGTCGGTGCGCTTGCGATGCTTCATGCGCTTGCCGACGCGGGTGAATGTGAGATCGTCGCGGTTGGCTGCAACACATACGGCGATGGCAACAAGTCCGTGGCCGTATGCGAGATCGTCAACTCGTATTATGGTCGAGGTGACATTGTCGTCGGCTGCTCCCGGAAGGGCGGCGAACGCGGCGCTGGGCGTAGAGGGTATGGCTTGCCGGATAAGTATCCTCAATGGGTGAAGCATCCTGTATCGTCCGATGCCCCGGATGCGGTGGAGGTCTACCGTAAGGCACTAGAAAAGGAGCCTGACGGTTCCGTGGTTCTCTGTTCTGTTGGGTTTCTGAACAATGTGGCAGAGCTGCTTCGGGTTGACCGGACGCTTGTGGAGCGCAAGGTGAAGTCATGGGTGTGCATGGCGTGCGCATATCCGAACGGCAAGGAGTACAACTCGATGACAGATGCCGCCGCGAGCGAATACGCTTTCGTTCATTGGCCGAAGACAGTCCCCATCATATGGACGGATTTCCAATACGGACGCTATTGCTTTGCTGGGCGGGCGATCGCGGAGTTGTCAGTGGAGGGCAGCCCGGTAAAGGACGCATTTTCCGCCATGCTTACGCCGCGAGGAAAAGTCGTGAAGGACAAGACGTGGGATCAGATGGATGGACATCCGGCGTGGGACCAGACCGCCGTACTGATTGCCGTTCGCGGATGGGAGCCTTATTTCAGCCTTCAGCGCGGGTGCTATCGCATGGCAGGGAAGGACGGCGAGAATGTCTGGACAGATGACTCTAAGTCGATAAACGGACGTGTTGACGAGAAGAGGGGGTTCACACGCGCCGATGTCGGCAAGGTTATCGACGAGCTTATGTGCAGAACGCCGAAAGCGAGAATCGACCGCTCCCGATAACGATTTGTGATTGATAGTGGGTAGATGGTAGTGGGTCTTTGCCGCTGACCTGCCGTCCGCAAATCCACTGAATACAAGATCAGCCGGCGGAACGGTCTTCGATGGCCTTTGCCTGTTCGCCGTTCTGCCGCTCGTAGCGGTTTCGCGCTTTCACGAAGATGAGTGCCGTCGCCGGTACCGTGAAGATGTAGAGTGCGCCGACCACGCCTATCGTCAGCCAGAAGTTCGACACGAGAAACGCTATCAGGAGCAGCAGCCCTACCATGACGGGAAGCAGATAGGCACGTTCTATGTGTATGGACTTAAGCGAAATCGTGGGCAGGCGCGATGCCATCAGTGATCCTACGAACAGAAGCATGAATATCCCGAAGTAGGGATTCTGCAGGAAGTGCAGCGCGGAAGGGCAGGCATTGCACTTCGCATCCACGGCAAGGGAGAGCACCGCAGGGGACAGCACCATCCACGCCCCTCCAGGCGCCGGGACACCGAGGAAAAAGTGCTTCCAGTAGGGGAGCGTGGGCTGTTCGAGCATTGTGTTGAAGCGGGCAAGCCGGAAGCAGTCGCACATGGCGTAGAAAAGCGCCGCGCACAGGGTGAGGCGCACGAGCGTGGGCGACGCCCCCTCATGCAGAGGCCCGCCGGTGAGCCAGAAGTACATGAACATCGCAGGCGCGACCCCGAAGTTCACGAAGTCCGCAAGGGAGTCCAGCTCCGCCCCGAGCTTTGAGCTCGCGTTCAGGAGACGGGCAACCCGTCCATCCATGCCGTCGCATATGCACGCCACGAGAAGGGCCCACAGCGCGGGCAGGAAGCGTCCTTCGGACGACAGCGAAATCGAGGTGATCCCTGCGCATGCGGCCAGGGACGTTATCAGGTTCGGGACGATGGCCTTGAGCGGAATCCTGTCCCGACGCGCTTGCCTTTGGCGCCGTTTCCTTCCGCGAAGTCTAAATCTCGACATGGCATTTCCTCCTCAATTCAGGTGTCCAAGCACAGTCTCTCCAGCCACCATGATCTGCCCCAGGCGAACTTCCGGCTTAACGCCGTTCGGCAGATACACGTCGAGCCTTGAGCCGAAGCGGATCAGGCCGAAGCGCTCCGCCTGCCCAAGCTCGGCCCCTTCCTCGACAAACGGCACTATGCGCCGCGCAACGAGTCCTGCGATCTGGACTACGCCATACTTGGCTCCGTCTTTCGCCTTGATCAGATAGGCACACCTCTCGTTGTCCTTTGATGCCTTGTCGAGGGACGCATTGAGGTATTTTCCAGGAACATATGCCTTGCGCTCTATCGTGCCTGCCGTTGGCATTCGGTTCACATGCACGTTGAATACGCTCATGAACACGCTGACGCGGGTGAACATCTCCTTGTTCCAGTTCTCAAGCGGGACATCCGCAGGCTTCAGCTCCTCCGGCAACGGCACTTCCTGAATCAGGCATATCCTGCCGTCAGCCGGGGAAAGTACCGCCTTGGGGTCGTCTGTGGGCGGATAGCGTTCGGGGTCGCGGAAGAACAGGAACACCCCATAGGCGAGCAGCCAAAGCGGGGTCACGAATATGCCGAGTGTTGCGCAGTGCAGCACCGACGAAAGGATTGTGAACGCAAGGGCTATGCCTATGGCTATGAGGCCAAAGCGGATGCCTTCCCTGTTTATGTGTGGAAACAGATATGCGCTGTTAGAGAAGTCTGGTTTGTTTTCCATAGATGCGTATTATCTCATTTCTGGTTGCTTTTGCCAATAGGAGCGGTCGACAGGCGATTGCTTTGCGCCGGCCATCTTCAGGATGGCGCTTGTGCCGTATACCCACAGCGTGATCCAGCATGCGGGGATGTGGTATATCCATGCCAGGCTTGGGCGGCGCAGCATTCCCCGCGCCATCTGCCACAGCAGCGGCAGGACGAGGGCCGATTCGAGGCAGAACAGCGCTATTCCGCATTTGCGTTGCCTGTCCCACGGGTATGAACGCTGCTTTTGCTGCGCAAAGTACAGGAAGTCGCGTATGCGGCGGCGCTGCTTGCGCACGAAGTCGCGCAGCCGGGGGCAGTACAGGTGCACTATGCCCGTCTTGACCTTTGCGACGCTGACAGCCCCGAATTTGCCTATGCGGTCGCAGAGGATGTCTATGTCGAACAGGTATGGCTCCCATTTGACTCCATCCAGCAGCGATCTGCGGAAGACGAACCCGTTCGCCCCGATTGTCGGTATCGCATTGGAGTCGAGCCAGACCTTCATGTAGTCGCCCTTCTCCTCCTGCCGGATGTCGAGCCCTGTCCATTTGCCGGTAACCGCGCACATGCGGTCATAGTTGCCCGTGAACAGGCAGATCGGGTCATTCATCCCAAGGAGGGCGAAATACCGTATGAGGAGCGGATCTTCTGTCCGGCACGTGTATTCGATCGGTTCCGTGGCGATGATATCCTCGTCGGAGAAGGGCGCGAGCATGCGCACAAGCCAGTCGGCGCCTGGGAGGATGTTGTCGGAATCGATGAGGGCGATGCAGTCTCCCTTTGCCGCCTTGATGCCTGCGGTCTTGCCGGCTTCTCCCGTCTTGAGCGGGTTCGCCACTATCGTATCCACGCCATATTCATGCGCCACGGCGAGCGTTCCATCCGAAGAGCCGGCGTCAGCCACCACGATTTCGTATGCGCTGCGCGGAAGCGTCTGTGCACGTATGGCGGCAAGGCACTCGCCAAGCGTCTTCTCCGAATTGAGCGTTGGTATCACTATGGAAAGAAACATGCGCCAATTATACCAAAAAGTCTCATCTAGTTGGACGTCCGACTTTCCCTGCGCTCAATTTGCCGCTTGAAAATCGGATTGTGGTTTGATATACTTTCATGCAATTTTTTAAAGGAGAAAAACAATGGGTCTGCTTGGTCAGGGAATAGTTTTGATGGTCGCAGGAATGGGCATTGTGTACTTGTTTCTGGGCGTTTTGATTGCCGTAACAGGCGTTTCATCCAAGTTTGTCGCGAAGTTCGATTCCATCCTGCCGCAGGATGCCCCGAAGAAGGCCCCAAAGAAAGTCGTCTCCAACGATGACGCGAATGTCGCGCTTGCGGTCGCCGTCGCGCTCAGGGGCTAAGATCGCCAATAGTCTGCCAATCTAACAACCAGGAGTAATTATGGCTAAGAAGAAAACAGTAAAGTACATGCTAACCGCGTTCCGTGACGGATTTCAGTCCGTGGTCGGTGCGCGAGTTCTCTCCAAGGATTTCCTCCCATGCGTGGAGGAGGCTTACGCGGCTGGCGTTCGCTGGTTCGAGGCGGGCGGCGGCGCCCGGTTCCAGAGCTGCTACTTCTACTGTCAGGAAGATGCCTTCGACGTGATGGACAAGTTCCGCAAGGCGGCGCCGGAGGCCGATCTGCAGACGCTCTCTCGCGGCGTGAACGTCGTTGGCCTTGAAAGCCAGTCGAGCGACATGATCAAGCTCCATGCGCAGATGTTCAAGAAGCACGGCATGAGCTCGATCCGCAACTTCGATGCGCTCAACGACGTCAACAACCTCAAGTGGTCCGGCCAGTGCATCCATGATGCGGGGCTCAACCACGAAGTCGTGGTGACGATGATGGGGCTGCCGCCCGGAATCGACAACAAGGGCACCCACACTCCGGAGTTCTACCGTGACCGCCTGAAAATGATCATGGATGCCGGGATTCCGTTCGACCGCGTGTGCTTCAAGGATGCGTCCGGCACCTCCACGCCTACGACCGTGTACAACACGATGAAGCTGGCCCGTCAGCTCCTTGGCGACAAGGTGCACATCCAGTTCCATTCGCACGAGACGGCCGGCAACGGAGTTGCCTGCTACCTCGCGGCCCTTCGCGGCGGCGCGGATGGCCTCGACCTCTCGATGGCCCCGATGAGCGGCGGCACCTGCCAGCCCGACATCATCACGATGTGGCACTGCCTCGACGGCGACCCCGACTTCGAGTTTGATTTCGACATCAACAAGATCAAGAAGGCGGAGGATTCGTTCAAGAACGCGATGAAGAAGTACTTCCTCCCGCCGGAGGCCATGAACGTCAATCCGCAGATCGTGTGGAGCCCGATGCCGGGCGGCGCCTTGACGGCGAACACGCAGATGCTGCGCGACAACGGCATGATGGACAAGTACGACGACATGATCGCGGAGATGTACGACTGCGTGCGTCTCGGCGGCTTCGGCACGTCCGTTACGCCGGTCTCGCAGTTCTACGCGCAGCAGGCGATCCAGAACGTGATGTTCGGCAAGTTCAAGAAGTTCGCGCCGGGCTACGCGAAGATGGTTCTCGGCTACTTTGGCAAGACGCCAGTCGCGCCCGATCCGGAGATCGTGAAGAAGGCTTCCGAGTTCATGGCGTCGAGCGAGCTCACCAAGGCCTACTCCACCCCTACCACCAAGACGGTTCTCGAGCTCAACGACGCCGATCCGAAGAAGGGCGGCGCGGTCGCGAAGAAGGCTCTCGAGGATGCCGGCCTGCCGGTGACCGACGAGAACATCTTCATCGCCGCATCCTGCAAGGAAAAGGGAATCCTCTTCCTCAAGGATCCGTCCAAGGCCCCGATGGGCTGCCGCTTCGCGGAGGATGCCCCGAAGGTCGGCTCTAAGGGCGGCGCGGTCACCGTCACGATCAACGGCAAGGCCTATGGCGTGGAGATCAAGGGCGACGGCAAGGCGGTCGTCAACGGCAAGGCCGTGGACTTCAAGGCGGAAGATGGCCTCAAGGCCGCTCCTGCCGCAGCGGCGGCTCCTGCCGGCGGGCAGGAGGTCAAGGCGCCGGTCCCTGGCATGGTGCTCCGCGTCACGGCGCAGAACGGTCAGGCTGTCGCGAAGGGCGATGAGATCCTCGTGATGGATGTCATGAAGATGGAGACTCCTGTGACGGCTCCCTGCGACGGCAAGGTCACGGTCATGGTCGCCGCCACGGACAAGGTCGCCACGGGTGACGTGCTTGCGGTCATCGGATAATCAGGCTGGCTAGAAATGATCGAAGTTCCATAATGCATGGAACTTCTATCCATCTAGAAAGGAAAGACAATGAAAAAGATTCTTATGTCGCTTCTTCTGGCGGTTGGCTGCTTCGCGGCCCACGCGGAGGGCGATTGGAAGACGACGCTCGGGAAGGTGAAGGATCTTTCCGGCGACACGGGCATCATGGCCTTCCTGAAGAAGGAGGCCCCTGCCTACATCACCGGCAACTTTGCGGAGGCCGATCGTCCGGAGGCGAAGCCTTTTTCCGCAAACCGCAACGGCTACTACGACAAGGACTGCAAGTGGCAAGGCGGATATTTCGACGATACGGGCGCATTCGTGAAGGGACACGAGGTCAAGACGCTTGCCGGGATGCCGTATGGCGTTGGCCAGTTCATCATGATCCCCGTGTGCCTCATCCTGATGTACCTCGCGATCGTGAAGGGCTTCGAGCCGCTTCTCCTTCTGCCGATCGGCTTCGGAGGGTTGCTCGCCAACTGCCCGCTTTCCGGCATCACCATGCCGGCAATGATGCATGATGGCGTAATCTCGTTCCTGGCGAGCGGCTTGCCGGTCATGTCCGGCGGCGTTGTCGAACCGGGTGGATTCCTGCACTACTTCTTCAAGTTCGGCATCGACACGGGCGTATTCCCGATCATGATCTTCATGGGCGTAGGCGCGATGACGGACTTCGGCCCGCTGATCGCCAACCCCAAGGCGGCGATTCTTGGCGGCGCCGCGCAGTTCGGCATCTTCTTTGCGCTGTTCGGATCCCTTGGCTGCGCGTCGCTCTTCGGCATGGACTTCTTCGGCCCCGGCGTTTCGCCGCTGAAGGCTGCCGCGTCGATCGGCATCATTGGCGGTGCGGACGGCCCTACGGCCATCTGGCTCACCTCGCGCCTGGCCCCGGATCTGCTTGGCGCGATCGCGGTCGCGGCCTATTCGTACATGGCTCTCGTCCCGATCATCCAGCCGCCGATCATGAAGATGCTCACCACGAAGGAGGAGCGTCTCATCAAGATGCCGCAGCTGCGCAACGTCACCAAGATCGAGAAGATATGCTTCCCGCTCGTGGTGCTGCTCCTCTGCGCGTTGCTTCTGCCGTCCGCAGTGCCGCTCATCGGCGCCTTGATGCTCGGCAACCTTGCGAAGGAGGTCGGCCCTTCCGTGAGCCGCATCGCGGATACCATGTCCAACGCGCTCATCAACATCGTCACGATCATGCTCGGCCTCTCGGTCGGCTCGAAGCTCGCGTGCGAGAAGTTCCTCTCCGGCACGACCCTCGCGATCCTCGCGCTCGGCCTCTGCGCATTCTGCGTAGGAACGGCTGGCGGCGTGATCATGGCGAAGATCATGAACCTCTTCACGAAGGAGAAGATCAACCCGCTGATCGGCTCTGCCGGTGTTTCCGCCGTTCCTATGGCTGCGCGAGTCTCCAACAAGGTTGCGCTTTCCGAGGATCCGACGAACTACGTACTCATGCAGGCGATGGGGCCGAACGTCTCCGGCGTGATCGGCTCTGCCGTTGTGGCAGGTGTGCTCTACACGCTCTGCCGCTGAACGTTCCGGCATGCAAGGCAAGAAGGCGGGTGGCTTTTCCACCCGCCTTTTCTTTTCAATGTACGCCTGTTGCACCACAATGCTTTCATTCTGCACAGGTGGCGTCGGCGCCCCAGCCGTCGCCCGGCGTACAGGCCCTGGACGTCCACGATGGCGAGGGCGCCATCGCCACTTCTAAACGATGAATTATAGGTAGGTTTCTGTCGGTTGTTATTACAACAGACTTTCATGGCGGCAAAGCCTATGATATACGGCGTTGGGAGAGCTGTTCTCCCTGTGAAAACGAAAGGAACCATATCATGGACAAAAACAGAAACTGCGCCTGCACCGCAATCCGCTCGGTCGCTCACCTTGACATCCAGTATGCACATCGTTTCTACGGGTTCAAGGGAGAGGCCGGATACCTGCATGGGCATACGGGCGGATTGACGATTGAAGTCGAGGATTCGGTCAACCCCGGCGTCAACATGGTATTCCCATGCAATGAGATACAGAAGACCGCGTGGAATGTTCTCAAGAACTTTGACCATGCCCTTGTGCTGCGGGAGGACGATCCGCTCCTGCCGGCCGTTCTTGCCGCATACGAAAAGGAGGGCATACGCAACGGTACTCCGACGAACACGATGAAGGGACCCGCGTTCAAGACGGAGCTCTGCACCGCCTATCCGGAGTGCCGGCTTGTTGTGACGAAGGAGACGATGACGGTGGAGGGGTTCATCAAGATCGTGTATGAACTTCTCAAGGACAGGCTCAACATCGTAAAGATAACCTTCACGAGCGGCGTAAACGCGGCGACGGCCACCTTCCCGTCCCACATGTCGCTCGACAGGTGCCCTGACTGCGGCATCGCATTGAGGAATGGCGTATGCCCGAAGTGCGGGTACGGGGCCTGATGCCTTCGGTCGCGACAAGCGCGACCCTCCCGCCGAAAAATATGACGGGGAAGCGGCTATACAAAGGCGTTTTGTGCTATAATCCCTTACCTCAACTAAACCAAAAAGGAGAAAACAATGGCTCACAAGATTGATGCCGCGAATTGTGTCGCGTGCGGATGCTGCAAGGATGCCTGCCCTGCGGATGCTATTATCGAGGGAGACACCTACTCGATCGACCCTGAAAAGTGCGTCGATTGCGGTGCTTGCGCCTCCACATGCCCTAACAACGCGATTTCCGCCGCATGACGGAGTTTTTGTTAGACAATCTGCTGTTGCTTCCGTTTCTCTTCGCAACCTATCTGGTGCTTGAGATTCTGGAGGCGAGAGCCGATGGTGCGCTCGAGCGTAGTCTCGGGCGCACTCGCCGTTTGGGCCCGCTGATCGGCTCGATCGCAGGGGTGTTCCCGCAGTGCGGCGTTTCGGCGGCGGCGGCTTCGCTGTATGCCGGAGGGGCGATAACGGCGGGGACGTTGGTTGCCGTTTTCCTGTCCACGTCAGATGAACTCATACCCGTCCTGATTTCGGAGAAGGTCCCCGTTTCCCTGATAGTGAAGATACTCGCCGTGAAGGTTGTGTCCGGCGTATTCGTCGGTTTCGTCGTGAATGCCGTGATGACCATGCTCGGCAAAGGCGGCACAAAGCTTCATGTGGATGAGCTGTGTGCGCACAGCAGATGCAGTTGCAAACGGCGTAAAGGGGTGCTGGTGCCAGCCCTTGTGCATACGGCCGAGATATTCCTTTTCATACTGGTGGTGTCGGCGCTGTTTGAGGTGGCGCTGCATTTCATGGGCGAGGATAGCCTGCGCAGCCTGATCCTCAACGATCCGTGGATAGGCGAGGCCATCGCGGGACTTGTGGGCTTCATACCAAATTGCGCCGTGTCCGTGTCGTGTGCGCAGCTGTACCTGAAGGGCGGAATGTCCGCCGGCGCATTGATGGCGATGTCCCTGACGGGTTCCGGCGTGGGGCTGCTTGTGCTGTTCCGCACGAACAGGCACTGGGCGGCAAATGTCATGATCCTTGCCGTGCTCTATGTCTCGGGGGTCGTTCTCGGGCGCTTTGCCGGATTCCTGTTTTGACGTTCGGGAATGTGGTATAATCGGCGGCATTCCGGTTTTTGGTCAAATCAACAATCAAACAAGAAAAGCCAAGAGGAGAAAAATATGGACATTCCAGCCAAATGCAAGGTTTCGGTTCTCAAGGAACCGAAGAAGATGGAGATCGTAGAGGTAGACATCCCGAAGATAGGCGACGACGAGATGCTCGTCAAGGTAGAGGGATGCGGGATCTGCGGAACGGACGTCCACGAGTACAAGGGCGACCCCTTCGGCTTCTGTCCCGTGCAGCTCGGCCACGAGGGGACAGGCGAGATTGTCGCGCTCGGCAAGAACGTGACGAAGGACTTCACCGGCAAGCCGCTGAAGGTCGGCGACAAGATCGTGACGGGGCTCAAGCCGTGCGGCGAGTGCGACACGTGCAAGTTCCACCCCGAGATAATGGAGCTGTGCAACAACGGCGAGATATTCGGCCTCCTGCCCGGTCCGGAGCACTATCTGAACGGCTGGTTCGGCGAGTACATGAAGGTCAATGCCGGCGGAGTCGTGTTCAACGTGTCCGACATGGATCGCGACCTCCGCATCCTCATAGAGCCGGCGGCGGTGATCGTGCACGCCGTTGAGCAGGCGAAGCAGATATTCGACTTCAAGTTCAACAGCTACGTGCTTGTGCAGGGGTGCGGTCCGATCGGGCTTCTTCTGCTGGCCATGGTCCGCTGCCTCGGCGTGCGCAACATAATCGCCTGCGATGGCGATGCCAACCGCCTTGAATTCGCCAAGAGGCTCGGCGCCCGCTATGCCGTGAACGGCATGGATGCGGATGCGATCGAGCAGGTGAACAGGATCACGGAAGGCAAGGGCGCGGAGATGGTGTTCCAGTGCACCGGTTCGCCAAAGGCCGCAACGCGCGCGTGGAAGTACGTCCGTCGCGGCGGAAGCTTCTGCGAACTCGGCTTCTTCACGAACAACGGCGACACCACGTACAATCCGCATCTCGACATGTGCAACAAGCAGGTCAAGGCAATCGGGTCCTGGACATACCAGGCAAAGGACTGGGTGCAGAGCTTCGACTTCCTCAAGGAAGCGCAGGAACGTGGCCTCCCAGTCACGGATCTCATCACGCACAAGTATCCGCTTGACAAGATGAACGAGGCGATGGAGATGAACATCTCCATGAAGGGCCTCAAGATTGCGTTTGTCGCGTAATGGACTCGTCGTTCAAGATAGGCTGTCATCTCTCAAGCGCGGGGGGCTACCTCGCGATGGGGATGACGGCCGAGTCGATAGGCGCGAACGTATTCCAGTTCTTTACGCGCAATCCCCGCGGAGGGGCGTCCAAGCCAATTGACGCAAGGGACGTTAAGGAGTTCATCACCTACGCAGACAAGGTCGGGATCGGGCCGATTATGGCCCATGCCCCATACACGCTGAATGCGGCGGGCAGCGAACAGCGCGTAAGGGACTTCGCCGAAATGACGATGGCCGATGACCTCTCCCGCCTTGAGTCCACGCCCGGTGCGTTGTACAACTTCCATCCCGGATCGCATGTCGGGCAGGGCGCGGAGCGGGGCATTGAACTGATATCCTCCATGCTCGTGCGGATACTTTCAGGAAGGTTCTCGAAGGCCGGAAGGGGGTGTTCCACAACCGTGCTGCTTGAGACAATGGCCGGCAAGGGCAGCGAGGTCGGCCGGTGCTTTGAGGAGATAAGGTCGATAATCGACATGGCGGAGTCCGCACTTGAACGCGATGGCGTGACGCTGGACCGCCGGCTTGGCGTGTGCCTCGACACCTGCCACGTATGGGATGCCGGCTACGACATAGTGAAGGATCTGGATGGGGTCGTGTCCGAGTTTGACAGGGTTATCGGCCTTGATAGGCTCAAGGCCATCCACCTCAACGACTCCATGAACGCGCTCGGTTCGCACAAGGATCGGCATGCCTGCATCGGCAAGGGAAAGATCGGCCTCGATGGATTGGCACGGGTCGTGAACCACCCCAGGCTTCGCGCCCTCCCGTTCTACCTCGAAACGCCGAACGATCTCGACGGCTATCGGGACGAAATATCGCTCTTGCGCAGCCTGCGCAGTTAGGCATCCACGGGTGACAACATGGGATTCTTCAAGGCATACGATATGAGAGGCACCTTCGGGGTGGATTTCAACCTCGATACCGTCCGGAAGGTCGGCATGGCCCTGCCGAAGGTTGTCGGCGGAAGACGATGGCTTGTCGGTCGGGACGCCAGGGTGTCGTCAGAGGCGATCCGCGACGCACTCATCGAAGGGCTTAAGGCATCTGGCGCGGAGGTCTCCGACATGGGGCTTGCCACCACGCCCATGGTCTATTTCTTTACGGTCAAGGAAGGGTTCGACGGAAGCGTGATGGTCACGGCCTCCCACAATCCGCCTGGGGACAATGGACTTAAGGTCTCAAGAAAGGGCGGCTTGCCTGTCGGCTACGATTCCGGATTGCGTGAAGTGGAGGCACTTGTGCATGGCACGGCTCGATGAATACATCGGTTGGCTCCTTGAACATGGTGGAGACCATTCTGGACTGCGATTCGCGGTCGATTGCAGCGATGGCTCCGCCGGAATCCTCGCCAAGCGGCTGTTCCCGGATGCACTGCTGCTGAACGATACGCCGGACGGACGCTTCCCGCACCACAGTCCGAATCCTCTCAAGGCGGAGGCGCGGGCGCAGATCGCGGAAACGGTTCGTCGCGAGGGACTTGATTGCGGCGCGATATTCGACGGGGACGCCGACAGGGTGATGTTCGTCGACGAGAACGGCGATTTCATCCAGCCGGACTATCTCATCCCGGTTGTGGCGGAGACGTTCCTGCCGACGGAAACGCTGCCGAAGGCCGTCATCCATGATGTCCGTACAAGCCGGGCGGCGATCGAGCGGCTGCGGTCCGACGGCTTCACGCCTGTGATGGGGAAGGTCGGCCATGCCTTCGCCAAGGTGCTCCTGCGGGAGACAAATGCAGTATGCGGCGGCGAACTGGCCGGACACTACTATTTCAGGGACTTTGTCCACTGCGACTCAGGCGAGTTGGCCGCCCTTCGCATCCTGAGCGCCTTTGCGGCGGCGAAGCGGTCTGGGCAGTGCGTCAGTGCGTTCATGGCGCCGCTTGTCGGAAAGTACGCGAATTCCGGCGAGGTGAACTTCGAGGTGTCGGACAAGCCGGCTGCTATCGCAAGGGCGCTCGCCGTCGCCAAGACTCTTGCGCGTGAGACGGGGCGCAGCGAAATGGATGGCTATCGCCTCGAGTATGAGGAAGGCTGGATTTCAATACGCCAGTCAAACACGGAGCCTTACCTCAGGTTGATCGTGGAGTGCCGTGACCGTGATGCGATGATGTCATGGCTCGATGCACTGTCGGACGCAATCCGCCGATAGTGGCAAATGGAGGAACGCATGGGTGTGTCGCTTAGATGCGCTACGGTTGTTGTCTTCGCTTCCGCCCTGATTGCGGCAGGGGCCGTGTCCCGATTGGACTACCCGGATGCGGACGTTGTGGTGCTGGATGACGCTACTCGCATCGAATATTCGCCAGATGGAACGTACGTGTCGGAGAACGACGAACGGATCCTTGCCCTTACGGAAAAAGGAGTGCGCGCGCTGCGTTCCGCTTCGGTATCGATTTCGCGACGGTATGGAGATGCGGAGATAGTGTGCGTCGAAGTGATCGGTACAAATGGTGCATCGCGTGCGGTTGACTTCAGGAAGACCATCAAGGAGGCTACGGACAACTCATCTACGGCATCCAACATCTACGATCCCCTGGACAGGCGCATTACCTGTGCGGTTCCCGGAATGGAGGTCGGCGAAGTCCGGCGCATTGTCACGCGGGAGCGGATGTTGAAGCCACGGATGAGGAACGCATTCGCGACCGGGGCGCTGTTCGAGTCCACCATGCCGATAAGGCGCGCCTCGCTTGAGATAATCGCACCTGCGAATCTCCCAATAGCAAGCGTGAAGCTCCGCAATCCACAGGAAGGCACCGTCACCCGGAGCGAGGACGAGACTCTTCCCGGCGGTCGAGTGGCAATGCGCTGGGTTGCGGAGAATGTGCCGCAGGCATTCCCGGAACCTGATATGCCGCCGTTCGGATCTGTTGCGCAGAAACTGCTCGTTTCCACGACGAGACGGTGGGAGGACGTCTCAAAATGGTACTGGGATCTCTGCAGACCGCGCCTTGAGGCGGTGAACGCGGCGATGTCAAACAAGGTCTCGAATCTGCTCTCCGGACAGGAGACGCGCATCGGCAAGATCCGTGCGCTTTTCAAGTTCGTGTCGCAGGAGGTGCGATACATGGGGCTTACGCTGGAGGATGAATCTCCGGGATATGCGCCGCATGACGTTTCCGTGACCTTCGACAATCGCTATGGGGTGTGCCGCGACAAGGCCGCGCTTCTTGTCTCGATGTTCCGCATTGCGGGGATCGAAGCGTATCCCGTGCTTATCAGCGTCGGGCCGAAGATGGACGAGGATGTGCCGTTGCCGTACTTCAACCATGCGATAGTGGCCGTTGCGCGTGAGCCGGGAATGGCGGCGGCGCCAGGGGACTTCATGCTCATGGATCCTACGAACGAAAGCACGCATGACCTTCTCCCGGCATACCTGATGGACTGTTCGTATCTTGTTGCGCATCCAGAAGGGTTGCCTCTTGCGGTGAGCCCGGTGAAGCCGTCCACGGAGAATGCATTCCGGGCGGATACAAAGGGAACCCTTGCATCCGACGGCTCTGCGCTCGTAGAGGCTACCGTCTCCTTTGGCGGGGTGAACGACCTCTACCGTGGCAAGTTCCTTAAGATGGTGCCGGAGGACCGCCGCCGCTTCTTTGAGCGGATCGTGCGCGCGTCCTATCCGGGGGCGGAACTGCTTTCGTTTGACATGACGCCATCGGATCTGCGCGACACCGACACGCCGCTTGGAGTGTCGCTTGCCGTCCGTCTGCACGATCTTGTGGTGCGTGGCAAGACTCGCGACGAGCTTGTCCCACCATTCCTGTTCGATGGCTTTGCGATTGCCGACCGCATTCTAGTCGGGGGGACGGAGCTTGAGCATCGTCGCTACCCTCTCGAATTCTTTTCCACAGCGCTTGCGGAGGAGAAGGTGTCGATCAGGCTTGGGGATTCCGTCGGTAAGGTCTTCAGTCTGCCGCCAGACGTGAAACTGGGCCGGAATGGATACCTGTACGAGCGGTGCATGTCGGTTGACGGTGGAACGTTCACGGCTGCGCGGAAATGCGCAGTGGATGTCACCGAGATATCGCCGGAAGGCTATCTTGAGCTAAAGCAGGATCTTGAGGCGATCGAACTTGGCGAAAGGAGAAGCCCGCAGTTCAGTTCGCGCGACGAAGGCGGCGCCAATGTCCGTACGCTGTATGACCGGCGCGATGTGCACGTCGCTGCGCCATATTGCTGGACGGTCACGAACACGTGGGAGCGGGAGATCCTCACCTATGCCGGTAAAAAGGCGTCCGCCGAGCTGCGTTATGAATATAATCCGTGCGTAGGAAGCATCGACGTGGTCTGCGCTACGGTTTCCAACCGCAACGGGAGGGTCCATTCCGTCACCGCACGGGAAAGGAACTCCCTGGATGCGGGATGGGTTGCGTCTGCTCCGCGTTATCCGGCGGCGAAGCGTCTCGTGGTGAACCTTCCGGCTGTGGAGATCGGCAGCGTGATCAGGGTCACGACCGTCCAGACGGTGACAAATGCCCCGGTCGCGTTCTGCGGACAGTACTCGTTTGATTCCGTAGAGCCGATATCCGTGAAGGAATTGAATGTGGAGTGCGGCGACCTGGCGATGAAAGTCGCATGGGGCGGCGATGTCGGTCGTGTGATCGAGACGAACCGCATCTGCCATGCAGTCACGAACCCGCCGGCATTGCCGCGTGAGAAGTCGCAGCCGCCGTCATTGACGTGGCGCAATTGCGTAATCATGTCGCTTGCCGACCTTGACGAGAGCCGGGATGCGCTATGGGCGGCGCTTGCCGGGGCCCGTTCGGCAGGAGCGGATGTCGCGGCCTCAAAGGCGCGGGAGCTTGTGCGCGGCGCGGAGACAGCCGAGGAGAAGGTCAGGGCCATCCGCAATTGGCTGTGGAGAAACGTGCGGCTTGCCGGCCCGGATATGTATTCGATCCCATTCGACATGGCGTTCTTCCCGCCGGACAGGTCTATCTCCGATGGCTATGCATCCGCGGCAGACTGGATGAACGCCTACTACGCGATGCTGGAGGCGGTCGGATTTGATGTGGAGTACATTCTGTCGGATGGTGATGCCGCAGGATATCCGGAGATTTCGCAAGTCAGGCGCACCGTGCCGCAGCCAGATGATTTCGACGACCTTCTCATGCGGGCCGGCATCCGCGAAGGCGGATTCCTCGGGCTGTTTGGCGGCGAGTTGAAGTCCTACGTGCTCGATTACGAGAACGACTGTGCGCCACTTGGCGTGCGTGATGTCGAGGGGCGCAACGGACGCACGGAGAATTTCATGTCGATAGATGTCAACGACACGGGTGCCGCGCGGATCGTCGTGTCCAATTCTACCTGGGGCGTTGCCGTGGCCGGGCTTCGCAAACTGTACTCTGAAATGCTGCCGGAGCGCAGGTCGCGGCATTACGCGGAACTCATCGGGAACATCGCCGAATCGGCCGAAGCCATTTCAGGGCTTGAGACGGACGTGAAGGGATATCCATTTGTAATAAGATATTCTGCCTACGCGCCGAACTATGCCGCAAGGAACGGAGACACCATTTCGCTTGTTGTCCCTGGGCTTGGCGGGGCGTTCCTGCCTGAAGCGGAATCGGAGCGCAAGAGCCCGTTTGGCGTAGGCGGCAGGTTGCGGCCCGTAGTGACTGTGCGTGAGGTGGTAATGCCGGAAGGGTACACCGCCGTGGAGCGCATTCCGGAGGGATGGGAACTGCATTTGCCGGGAGAGGATGCACCTCGTTGCCGTAGCGAGGTGACGAGCTTCGTGAAGGGGGATCGTCTGCACGTTCTTGTGAAGGAGGAGCTGCTTCCTGCATCGTCCGGCGTGTTCGGACTGGATTGGCTCGGCTATTTCCGCGACTGGAACCGGCGAACAGCTTCTCGTCTGGTGCGCACCATTGTCGTCCGCAAAGGTGAGTGAGCGTCCGTCCTTCGCCGTGGCAGTGTGATGCGATGGAGGGTCGGCGCATGGGGCATTTACTCAGGCAATCCACGGAATCATTTTTTTCACTATATTCTCTTGCGTCCAAAAATGCGATATGATATACTACGCTTCGTTTTTCACCTACTGGGGGGTTGTGGCGCAATTGGTTAGCGCACTGGACTGTCGATCCGGGGGTTGCGGGT
>SAMEA104315424__coassemble_393_pt1 | contig 47550 bp, 36 predicted proteins | sample SAMEA104315424__metabat2_low_PE_034 | metagenome-assembled genome bin SAMEA104315424 (sample SAMEA104315424) | gut metagenome | biome: Monkey gut; feature: monkey-associated habitat; material: faeces | place: China | collected 2013 | reverse complement strand
CGGCAGGTAGACATACACACCCATGATGTCCGGGGGAAGGACGGGGCTTACGGAGATAGACGGGGATATGCTTGTGGCCAAACACAGATCTGTCCGCGTCATGTCTCGAGTTTCTTGTAGCATAATGACATGGTACCCAGCCTTTTTCTTTCCAATGACGCCATTATAGCACACATCCCTTCTTGGACAAACGCCCCGGTTAAAGGAAAATACGAGAAGTCGCAAATATTTATCATAGACTAACAATCCACGTACATAGGCCTATACATCATGGGAAAAGTAATCCAGCGGAAACTGCAACCGGCTCGTGCGCAGGTGGTACCCCAAGGGGACCGACTTCGGCAGGTGCACGCGCGCGGAGATGCACCGGCTGGAGAGGGTCATCAACTCGATCCACCGGAGGCTGCTCGGCGGGAAGACAGCCTATGAATACGACACCGCATATGCAAAGGCGACTTGATGAGAAACCAAATGAGAATGTTCGGACTGCTGCCGAGACCGCTCGGAAAGACATTCAGGAATTTGAGCCGCCCGCCTGGGTTGCAATCCTCCAAGACGGATTGAAGCGGCGTGGGCCTCACGAGCCACGGCACGCAGCCTCATACTTGGCGATGTAGCCTTCAAGATGGCCAGTGAAATGGAACGCCCAGGCGATCGCGAACTCCATGAGAACCGCCAGAGCGGCGAAAGCGGCAAATGGGGTGGCAGCGCCCGCAAAAACCCACCAGCCGAGCGTGATGCCGACACCCAACCCAAAGGCAAAGCCCGACATGAATCGGAAGGCATTCGTTCGAGGGTAGCCCTTGTAGAGTTCCCCTGCCGTAAAATCGATCCCAGCTGGAAGCATCAACGCCAATGCGAAAGGCGAACGAAGCAATGTGGGGTGAAGCGCGAATGCCCAGACAATGGCGATGCCACATGGAACCGCCAGCGCCATCGCGAGGCAACGGACGCAGACCCGTACGCCGAACATCGGCCATGTGCGGTCGAGATCGCATGGCGCATGATGCGAAAGCAGCATCCACCATGTCGATCCCGACGCGCCAACGGCCGCATGATCCGAACACTTACTGTGCCGGCCCAAAGTTCGAGCCTCCGCATATCGGGCACTTCTTGCTCTTGAGAAGGTACACCGGCAGATAGAACAGCCCGCAGAGGAAGATGAAGACGAGCCAGTTGAACTTCTTGCTCGGCGTCACATTGCGCTTACAGGCATGACAATACTTTACTCCCATTTGTTTTCCTTTCTTGTTTTGCTTGCCTGACTCGGAGGTCAGGCCATACGAACGCACCTCTCGTCCTCCCGAACGAACAGGATTTCGAGAAGAATCCAGATGTATACCGCAATTAGCGGCACAACGAACCATCCGAGAAGGATGGTCGTCGCGAGCTGCATGCCTCCTCGCAAGTTGTAGCCCGCATAGAAGTTATGGACGCCCAGCGGTCCCAACAGGATCGCGAGGACAATGAATGCAGCACGGCTCTTCGGATAGATCGGCGGTGGCGGCGCACATGGCGTGACCGCCTGCTCGGACTTCACGACGACCTGTATGGACGCATCGGGCTTATTGCCGCCCGACGGCACCACCGATCCGTCCAGCATTTCCCCGCAGAAGCGACACTTCTTCGCCACCGCCCTGATCGTCTCCCCACAAAACGGACACGGCTTCGTGTCGCCTTCGTTAATTGGCGTTTCCGTCATCAATCCCTCCTTTCACAGGTGATTACGCAAGACCAGTGCCATCATGCAGGCCATGCGCCGACTTCACATTATTGCACGTCGAGATACTTCAGCCCTGGAGCGGAAAACGGCTGTCTGCCATACAGCATCGAGTATGTGAAGTTCTTGGCCTCTATGACCTGCGCCGCCCCACCCTTCCGGATCACGACGACAAAGGCGTCGCACCAGGGCAATTTTGTGCGGCCTACTTGCGACCCAAACGGGATCGGGGTATTGTCATTTCCGCTGAACGACGTCTTCAGCGCCTTTGGATCGACATTCGCCGAAATCAGCACGGGGATGACGTCGCTATACTCGTCTTTCACGTTGGCGGCCACTATCCAATCGCAAGGGCCGCTGTCTTTGGACAGTTTCAGCACATCTAGATCAACCCCAGACACATACGGTTGCCAATTGGCCTTTCCAAAGGAAGCCATATCGAAAAGCACCTTGAAATACTCCGTAGAATTCTTGAAGTCAATTCCGGCAATGTCATTCTTGTCGCCGGACAGGTTTCCGGCCGTACGCGGCCAAACCCCATCGAGTCCCGCAGCCTCGCGTTCGGTGTTCGCCTGCGTAATTCCTACAAACAGATTGCGTCCTCGCATCGCGGATGCGCCTGATGCCGCTCCCTGTTGGGCCTTGTTCCAGCCCTCCGAGATGGCCTTAAGCGGGCCTCTTTTATTCTTGTCTCCCTCATTGCCGCAACCCGAAACGATTGCGGTGCCGCAAAGCGCAATGGCCACCATTATTGTCTTTCTCATGCTGTCTGTCCTTCATTTGCCTGTCTCGTTTGACTGACACATCGTTGCAGGTTGAAGAATGTGCCGCCTTGCTTCACCACTCGGCGGCCAACATAAAGAAAACCTCTCCATGCATTCCACGAGAGGCTGTGAGATTGCCTAGACAGAAACACAATGGAGAGGAGGCGCATTGCGCTCCCTGCATAGTGCCGCCTGTCCTGAAACTTCTCACATTTCTCGTGACGATCGCTTTGCAGCTGCAAATTGATTTTGGTATCCGAGGGTGGAAACGGTAGCCAACGCACTTGACGGCGCTTGACGCCCGAATCAGTTCCCGGACTCTATTCTTGCCCCTTCGCGCACACGGCAAGCCGTACACACGAAAGAACGCCTAAAATTATATCATAAATTCAGAGATGTCTTCACCCCGGCATATTTTATTTTGACCATAATGCGAGCCGTTGTCGGACAGCTAACCCTCACGCCCCACTTCACTTGACATTACCTGCGGCCTTGGCATCCGCTTCGGCATTCTGGCCAAGCCATTGAGAATCACCGCCTGCGTCTTTTATGAGTTTCTCGTAACAAAGGGCCTCTTTGGCGAACTTCACATTCACCTTCTTGCAATGAGCACATCGAAATCCGATATAAAAGGACTTGAACTTGCCATTTTCGCGATTAATCTCTTTCGCGCAGCCAGGATTCGCACATTGACACCAGTCACCATTAGAATCATCCAGATCCATCTTTTTGAGATCGTCCATAGAGACAGGCTTGGCGTGAGAAACCTTCTCCTCTATCTGTCCATCTTTCTTGTCCTGCTGATCACGAACTGCAGCCTCTGGATTGTGAGCCGTTTGACCTGACTTGTAAATCACAGTATTCGTCTTATAGAAGTCGCTGTCAAAATCATCGTACAGCCCCTTCAACGCCTTGTCCCTATGTGCATTATAAGAGTCGTCCCCGGCATAGTGCACGCCCAGATACATCGCCCCAGGGTCTGGATTATTGCAACGTATCAAGTTGGCATAGAACAATAAGTCGGCGTCCACTTTTGAATACTTCAGTGGATTTCGATACATCCAATCATGAATCAATCCTTCGCTTATGGCTGAAGTGTACCGCGTATTACCCACTTCAAGCCATCCCGTCGAGACCCAACCTTTTAACGTTTTTTCTTTCAGATTTGGGATGGAGGCTCCATCCCAAATAAAGCCAGCAGGGATGACATGGTGTTGTCCCTCCAAATCCTCAAAGGCATAGTCCTCCTGCAGTATGAAGTATGCATTTACTTGTGGATTAGCAAGCGAATCTTCCAGATACCTGTCAACAAGCGGATAATTTCTGATGTCAGAAGCCAACACCAAACCATACTTCGGCATTTTCAACGACCCCTTCTTCTTTGCTGCATCAAAAAGCGATTGCTTGTCCAAACTCTTCAATCGCGATTCGGTAGACCTTACGCTTGAGTCTATGCCAGGATTTACCGCCTTTCCACGAAAAGAAACAACCTCCTGACTTGATTCCCGTTTAACCTTAGGATTAACTGCGCATACTTCATCCGCAACAAACGCAAGCCATACGGCAACGCACAAAAGCCAAACCAGCTTCATCATCGTCCCCCTTTCGGATCGAGGATTTCGCGCAGGGTTTTGAGCGCATTGCCGGTGTCGGGAACGACAACGGGGTCGTTGGTGTTCGTCTTCGGCGTGGCAAACTCGATCTTTTCGGCCTTTCCGTCGGTGATGGCAATCTGGCCATGTGAGTTCTTCCAGTAAATCGACACACCATCGGCAACCGTCTTGCGAACGAAATCATCCGTCGCGCCCAAATCCTTATAACGTTCCAACAGAGCATCAGCAAGTGCCAATTGCTTCTTGAAGAGTTCGCTCCGCTCGGCTCGCGTGTCGTCCACGTCTCTCTGCTCGTTGTGCGTCTTGCGATCCTGTTCCTTCAACGCACGCCCTTCGTCCGTCAGCTGCAGCACAACGGCAAATGTCTGACCATCAAACAGTTTCGCCTCGTGGCGCACAAATGGCAGATAATATGGCGGATAGGAAACCTCGATCCGATGGATGCCCGGCGTGACCTTGACTTCCGCAGGGAGCGTTCCATGCGAAACGCCGTCAATCTGAACGTCCGCGCCAAGGACATTGCATCCGAAAAAGACCTTGCAGGACGCAACTTCTGGCGCAACGATTCCCGCCGTCTCAGCTTTCTTGAGAAACTGTTTCGATACTTTGGCGACAGTACCATGCAAAAGATCCTCAAACAAGACTGAATTGTCCTCATTCAGTCGCTCTATGCTGTAGTTCTTGCTGTACTCGCCGTCCATGATGCCGCAGACCGTATCGCCCGTTCCCGCCTTGGCGAGATTGAGCGAAAGACGAACCTTCAGCCTGTTGGCGACGACAGGGATGCCGATCGATTCGCCGACAAACTCCTGAATCGTCGCCGTCATGATAAAGTCGCAATCAAGCTTCTGCGCCATCGCACGAGGCGAATCAGCCGCCGCCCTATCGCCAAGTGCCGTCTTGGGATTCACCAAAGTGAAGCGATCACCCGACAAGGACGCTTCCAATGTAGCCGCAACGGAATTGAGCGGCAATGTCTCCATGTTAGTGCATCGATTATTGACAATCAGAAGACACCGCGCAGGATCAGCCAAACAAGACAGTGAAAGGAGCAGAAAAACTGCCGTCCCAAGTACATTTTTCATAGCCCGACCTCCTCTCACTTGATCGCCGTCTTCTTGCCGTCCCACACGACCTTGCCAGTCTTGAGACTGTGCAAGGCCAGATGAACGCGGCAAGTCTTGCGCCTCCCATGATCGACAAAAAGGCGGATGTCGCCTACGATGACGAAATCTGGCGAACCATGCTGCTTCAGCGCACTCATCAGTTCGCCATCCTCAACCGGCGATTTGTCGCTCGATAGGATGCGTTGGGCAAGTGACATGCTCAACTCATCATCCTTGACATCGAACAGATTGGAATTGAAGAGTTCGATGCGAAGCGTGTCTGGAATTGCCCGAAGCAGATCGCCGTAGGATTGCGAAGCCGCGCCATCCGATTTGTTCGTCACCGAACCAACGATGACGATAGGCAGTCCGCCTTTCTCCGTCTGTGCGGTCTCATAGTTTTCCCTGAATCGCGAATGGACGAGCATCGCCTTGACAAGCGACCCGAACATCACATCAAAATCCGACATCGTGAAATCAGCAGTTCTGGGTATACCGTTATCGGGCTTAAGTTTGTCTCGCGGGCTCTTGGGCGCCTTATGTCCAAGATCAAGAGTATCGCCGCAATTCTCCTTTTCAGGAATATTTGAAACCACGGGCATCGGCAACGGAGCCGGATGCCAATCAATCGCTTTTTCAACCAACAGATCCGCACATTTATCGGCTGCGGAATACATCAAATCACCAAGATACTCAAGTCGGTTGGCACGGTCTTGCGAAATCGTGTATTGCCGACTTTTCACCTTGATGGTCTCGCCACAAACCGTCGCTCCTGTCGATGCGTCGGCAAGGCTGAAAGCGAGGCGAACGACATACTGATGCAAGACAGGAGGGTTCCCGATTGTCGTATCAAGGAATTCAATGACGGATGCGGTAATTACTCCATCTGCTTCCAACCCCTGCGCGAGTTCAATGGCAGACATCTTTGGCAACTTTTCACCGGCAACCGTCCTGTTTTCGTTTTCCCCAACCGCATTGTATGGATTGATGACTTGAAGCCCCTTTCCAGACAGCCGTGCGGTCAGCGCATCCGTCAAGGCCATCATGGGGATGCCAGCTCCCGGCGCACAGTGGTTCTGCACGATTAGTGCCACTTTATGCGCCGATGCCGGCGGACTCTTCGATTCCGTCGCAATAGCAGTGCACATTGCAATCGTCGTTCCGAAAGCGAGCAAAATAGCGATCCTCCACATTTCCACATCCCCTTCCTTCTACCATCCGATAACCGACCGTTTGCTGACCTTTCGGATTTCTTTAGAACCGACCCAGTCGCTCTTCTTTGTTCTCTTGCTGACGAGTCTCGCCGACATCTTGTAGTAGACATCATGTACGCGGCCATCGCCCTCTCTGAACTCATTCAACGTCGCATGGAGAATGTAGTCTGCACCCTGGGCATTCTTGAGCGGTTCAGACGACTCGTCCGCAACAATCGCCCCGTCACGCTCTTCTGCCCAATCCTTGACGATCAGACGATCTGCCCGACGATCCATGAAATCAAAGCGGCCAGACTTCTGCAGACGCTCCATAATCGTCTCAAGCATGACCTCTTTCAATTTGTCCGTAGCGGCATGCTGATAGGTCAGGTTCTCGAAACGGACAACGACAATCGGCGTCTTGCCCGGGGCAAAAGACCTCTTGATCTTTTCCGCAAGAGTGGAATCGCTCAAAATGTCATCCGCCAACGCATTCGCGCACTGCTGGAAATCATAGGTCGTGAAATCAACCGTACGTCCGCGAACCTCTCCCGGATCGCGGTAAGGGGACTCACTTGTGGTCGAACAACCGACAAGACCAGACGTAGCAATCAGCACAAAGGTAGCTTTAGCGATATTCATGTCTCACTCTCCTTTTGTGATGCGCCGGGCGCGAACCCGGAAACCGACAGCCTTTTGCGAAGGTGCCGTGGCCGACAACGTGCGGCTTTCGCCGCCATGTATGACAAGCTGATCCCATGAACGGGCTTCCGGCAGAATGGGCGAGCCATCCGCATCAAGAAACACGAATCGGTATTGGAACGTGAAATCGTCATCGTCCGCATTGCGGACATCCACCTCGGCCACGGAAAGGCCTGACGATGCACGGCGAATCCGTGTTCGCTCGACGCCCAGCGTCTCCGCGAAGTCATTGTCATCCACGCGAAACCGCATGCTCTCGCCCTTACCTTCGAATAGCGAGACTTCCCAGCCCCCCGTGCCGGTCGCACATCCAGTCACCAGCAATGTGCCAAGCGTCGCCAACATCATGACATGTTTCATCATTTTCCTTTCCTTTATTTTTCCAGATTCGCCGCAAAGCATCTGAGGCGACCAGCCACCGCCATACAATGAACGATCGTCTTCACTCTGGGCTTCACGTTCACCACCACATTCTGCCTCATGCCAGATGCATACAGCGCAATCTCATGGCGACCGCTTTTGAGCGCTGTCCGAGACACCTGAACACGACGTGGCAAAAGCGTCCAACTCCGCAAATCGGGTCGTTCGCCGCAGAGGTACGCGATCTCGGCAACCGGGCAGGTGACCAATCCACCGAGCAACAGAATGCCCTCATAAAACGGGTTCACGGTAATCGTTCCATTGAAGAACCTGTTTATGCCGATGAGACTGCTGGACACTCCGGACGAGAGTGCCTTACGCGCGACAATACCCTCCATACGCTCGTCATGGGCCTTGACGGCAAGCGACGCGATATCACAGAGCATCGTTGTCGCGGAGAGGCATTTCCTTCCCTTGAACAGGATAAGAGGCCCACCTTCTTGATATGGCAAGCAGTCGGCAAGACCGTAGCGCGGCAATGTCATGCGCAGATCCGGCGCATATTTGCCCATGTCCACGACTGCATGGTCAACCCTCTTCCCTGGCACAAATCCTTCCTCGAAGAACACGACCATCTCACCCTCATCATTGGCCACAGCTTGCCCTTGGCATGCGGTGATGCCCCTATTGACCGCATCATTTGAAACCCCAAGCCTCTTTATCTTCTCATAATAGGACTGCGCCTCGCGAACATCGCCCTTCATCTCCCGATAAAGCGCCATAAGGAAAAGCGCATAGGCATTGTCGCACGAGCTGTTAATGATTGGCGTAAAGTCAGACGGTGTCGCGACAAGCCCATTTGACCGCATATTGACGGACTGACGCGTCTGCCCATAGCCAGTTTCAGCCGTCTTGCCGCCCCTCTTCAATCGTTCCGCAACATACCGCTCGGACAGCTCGTGGATGCGTTCAAGATGTCGCACGTCAACCCCAAATCCGTCAACGTCACCGATTGCAAGGCAATTGTGCGAATTCAGCACATGCAGCATCATGCGTTCAAACGGCAACACCGGATAGTCCATTGCCAGATCATTGCCAGAAGCGACAGACATCGTGCCGTCGGCCGCATCCCCTATGCTGAACAGCGCCTTGTCCTCCAACTTATCGCTGAACGAGATCGCTTCGCCATACAAGGCGGCTGATTCACGGTAGTTTCCGTTCAGCTGTGCCAGGCGACCGCTTTCCTGTAGCGCGAGAAGCCCGTTCCCCCCGGTCTTCGAATAGACGTCATACGCCGTCGGCCTCCCGGCCGCAAGATCCCGCTTGATCTCGGCCGTTCTATCGGAATACACCATACATCCCGCCACCATTCCGGCAAGCAGCATGAGTGGGAAACGTGCAATCCGTACGTCCTTCACTTCGCACCTCCTTTCTCAAAGAGCAGCGACACGATTTTATCGCGCCGATGCTGATTGACGGCCCTCATAATCAAAGCCGCGATGACATCGCCATCAACCTTGGGTTCGAAAACCAGATCGCGGACGCAATCAATGCCGTTCGCCTTGTCAGACAGATTCGACACAAGAGAATCCTTGTCTGAACGCATGAAGCAGAATGTCTTGGGCCAGTCAGACTTGCCGGGGATTGGAATAAAGCCGATCGGTAATAACCATGTCTCCCATGTTTCGCTCATCCGGGACGCCGATCCCGTCGCACTCCATGATTCCGCAGAATCGGTCACCGTCACCCAATAGATGGTTTCCTGTTCGGCTCCATCTGGAACAATCAAGTTTGTCAGGAATGAATGGACGATCGGATCTCCCTGATAGCACATGCGCCAAGCCACCCTAACAGTAAGGGAACGCGCCGACCGAGAATCGGAAAAGACCATTGGATAGTTCCTGTAAAGTGACTCGCGCACGGCCTTCAGCATCGCCTGCGTATCCTCCTCGTGCCGAGATGCGAACTTCACCTGATCAACATCTGCCTTGACGTTTGGCTTGGTCAACGTCAAGCCATCAAGGCGATAACTGATTGACAGCCCTTTGTCGGGCAACACGGTATCGGGCCGCACCGAAGCGACATGACGCGAGCTTGAAAAACAGCCCGCGACCATGAGCGCAGTCGCAAAAGTTCCTATGGTCTTCATCGGTTCTTCTCCTTGTCATGCGCAGCAACACGATCAAAAAAGAAACGGCCTCTCTTTGATCTTGAGAGAGGCTGTAAGAATTGCATATACAGAAAGACAATGAAAGGAAGCGCATTGCGCTCCCTGCATAGTGCCGCCTGTCCTGAAACTTCTCACATTTCTCGTGACGATCGCTTTGCAGCTGCAAATTGATTTCGGTATCCGAGGGTGGAAACGGTAGCCAACGCACTTGATGCGCGTCACGCCCGAATCAGTTCCCGGACTCTATTATTCTTGCCCCTTCGTACACGCGGCAAGCCGCACACACAAAAGAACGCATAAAATTATATCACAAATTCCAAAGATGTTTTCGCCTCGGCATATTTTGGCCATAAGTTTTCGACACGGAAGGCAAACCAAATGACAAGACAATTAGGATTTGAATCCTCACTTTTCTAAAAAGTGAGGATTGTGTCTTCAAACAACAAACTTGAACTTACGCTACGTGGACAGCCGAACGGTTCATTGGAGCAGAGGCCGGATAGCCCGCCATCAGACGACCTTGGCGATTGAGTTCCTCGATGACCCGAAGCCGGTCATCAAGCGAGAGGGACAGGCAGAAAGCTTCGTCCTGCTTCTCCAAAGTCGTCTTTTTGACAATCGTCCTATCCATTCTTTCGCTCCCTCAACTTTTCCAATGCTAACGCATCGGCAATGTCCTTGGGTCTTCCTGAAGCTCGCTTGTTCGCAATGAGGTCTTCAAGGGAGATCACCTTCAGCGAAAGCCCGTCCACTTGCATGAGTTCGGCACGCAAAACGGCATCCTCATACTTGACACCCGAAACGGACGAGAGAATGTCAATGCGTTGCGGCTCAGTCCCAATCTGGAACACAATGCCCGGCACATGGAAATCTTCTTCGGACAGATCCATCAGCGGGGCTCCGAACCTTTTCAACGCCCGCATAAGGGCCGCAGCATTCTTGGGATTGGCCAATATCCAGAAATCAATGTCAAATGTCGTGCGTGGCCAACCATGCAGGCCAACCGCGTAACCACCTACCAACATGAACTCCACGCCCTCAAACTGAAGGCATGTCACCATGTCCCGATAATCGGCATTTAGCAATTGGTCTTTCATGTAAAGAATGGTCGAATTATAGCACAAAACCAAGGTGTTTGAACCACTGGGGTCAGACACTTTCGGCACGGCTCTTGGCGCTCAGGCCAAGAAATGCTATAATGGCGTCACTTTTGCTGGAATGCCGATGACAAGACGGCAGGGCAACGGCAGAAAGGAAGGATGAAACATGACATTCGCATCAAGAGGCGGAATGCTTACCGCCGCAGCGGTTTGCGCGACAATGGCCTTCGGCGGAACGTCGGTTACGCTCGACGGAAAATGGAAACTCGACTACTTCCCGCAGCCGGACGACGGAGCCGTGCGGACGCTCGACATCCCTGAACACAAGACTGCCGATGCGACCGTGCCCGGAACCTGCGAACTCGACCTCGTTGCGGTCGGGATACTGCCCGAGCCAGAGATTGGTCTGAACATCTTCAAGTTTCGTCCATACGAGGGATATGAATGGCTGTACACGCGCACGTTCTCCGCTCCTGCGTTTGACGCCAAATCCGGCGAGCGGGCAATGTTGGTCTTCGATGGGATTGATACGCTCGCCGACATATTCCTCAATGGAGAAAAGATCGGCGAAGCGGAAAACATGCTGATCCCGCACAAGTTCGACGTGACGAAAAGGCTGAAGCCGGGAGAGAATATCGTTCAGGTCCTGATCCGCTCGCTCATGCTCGATGCGCAGTACCGCACGATCGGGGTGCTCGGCTACTGCATGGATGGCGGTGCGGACGGCGAACCGTACCGCAAGGCCGGACACATGGGCGGCTGGGACATCTTCCCGCGCGCATTCGTATCCGGACTGTGGAGAAGCGTGCGCATCGACATCGAGGATGCGTGCCGCATCGACGAAGTCGCATGGCTGGTAACTGATGTGAACACAAGGGCGAAGACGGCCCGCGTTGGATGCCGCGCGCGCCTTCAGGCGCCATTCCGCCACATCGGAAATGCCGACATACGCTATACGGTCGAACGCAACGGCAAGCGCATCCACGAATGCGTGAAACGGTTCAACACCTATCATGTCTTTTCCCAGTCGCACGGGGCTCCAGTGAAGGACGTTGAATTCTGGTGGCCGCGCGGATGGGGAGAACCGGCCCTGTACGACGCCACGGTGGAACTCGTCGCAGATGACGGCACCCTTCTCGCACGGAACTCGCAGAAGATCGGCTTCCGCAGCATTCGCCTCGAAAACCGCGACATCTATCCCGACAAGCCCGGCGAGTTCCGCTTCATCGTGAACGGCAGGCCCTGCTACATACGCGGGACAAACTGGGTTCCACTCGACAGCTTCCACAGCCGCGACCGCGAGTTCCTGATCCCCACGCTGGAGCTTGTCAAAGACCTCAACTGCAACATGATCCGAATCTGGGGAGGCGGCGTGTATGAACCCGAAGAGCTGTTCGACTGGTGCGACGCGAATGGCATCATGGTGTGGCAGGACTTCATGACCGGATGTTCAGTATTTCCTCAAGACGACGAATACGCGAACCTCACCCGCAAGGAGATACTTGACGTGGTGCTGCGTTTCCGCAACCATGCGTCTCTCGCCCTCTGGAGCGGCAACAACGAGAATGACGGCGCGTTCTACTGGAAACTTGGCGGCGAACTGGGCAGACGCTTCGATCCGAACCACGACCGCAATTCACGCAAGACCATCCCAGACGTGATATGGGAACACGATCCGATGCACGACTATCTTCCCAGTTCGCCATATGTAAGCCCAGACGTATATGCGAAAAAGGCCACAAAACCGGAAGGCCACCTATGGGGAGCCAGAGGATACTACAAGGTGCCGTTCTATACGAATTCGCCATGCTACTTCGCAAGCGAAATGGGGTATCACGGCTGTCCCAACCGCAAATCCCTCGAACGAATGATGACGAAAAATAGCGTATATCCGTGGACCAAGATCACCGGAAACGATCCGCTCAAAGATTTCCACTGGAACGACGAATGGCAGGCGAAGGCGTCAAACGCATTCGGCACGGACGAGAAGTCCATCATCCATACTGGACGGAACAGCCTCATGACCAAGCAGGTGAATTCCGTGTTTGGCTCGGTGCCGCACGACCTCGACGAATTCATATGGCAAAGCCAGTTCGTACAGGGCGAGGCGATGAAGACTTTCGTGGAGCAGTTCCGTGGAAAGAAGTTCAATGGCAAGAACGGCCTCATCTGGTGGAACGTGCGTGACGGATGGCCGCAGATATCGGATGCCGTCTTCTGCTTGTGGGGCGGCAAGAAACGTGCGTACCACACGATCAAGATGGTGCAGCAGGACGAACTCGTGATGCTGTTCGACGACCACCGCGCCGTTGCCGTCAACGACCGTCTGCATCCGGTCAAAGGGCACGCGAAATTCACCGACCACGCGTCAGGGAAAGTGCTGCTCGACGTGGATTATGCCGTGGACGCAAATTCCACCGCAGAGATCGGAGTCGTTCCATTCGAGGGGCAGGGACTTATCGACATCGAATACTCATGCGATGGCCTTACGCTCAGCAACTACTTTCTCTACGGCGAACCGCCGTTTGACCCCAAGCAGGTCAAAGGCTGGATAAAATAAGGTGCGCTCATGCGGCGGCGGCATTTTTGCCGCCTCGAAGGTAGTTGCGGTCATACAGCAATGCCGCGTTCAGCACCACCAGAAGCGATCCGGCATTGTGGACGAGCGCACCTGTGACGGGCGTGAGCAGCCCAAGGACCGACAGGGCTATCGCGACGGCATTGATGCCCATTGAGATCGATATGTTCAGCTTTATGAGGCGCACGCACGCGACAGACAGCCTCTTCAGGTACGCGAGCTTTCCTATGTCATCCCCGACAAGCGCGATGTCCGCAGCCTCTACCGCAATGTCGCAGCCTTCTCCACCCATCGCTATGCCCACATCCGCAGTCTTCAGGGCCACGGCATCGTTCACCCCGTCGCCCACCATGCATGCGGAGCGGCCTCCATCCTGAATCTGCGATATCATTGACGCCTTCTCCCCGGGCAAAAGCTCCGCATGGACTTCGCCTATTCCAAGCGCCGTGGCCACCGCAGCTGCCGTCGCTTCGCTGTCCCCCGTAAGCAGACATGGAGACACGCCTTCGCTGCGCAATTCCGCAATCGTGTTCTTCGAATCCTCCCGCAGCGTATCCGCAAGCGCTATTGCGCCTGCGATCTTTCCGTCCACTGCGACAAGGACAACCGCGCAGCCGTCATTGCGCAGCCTCTCCACGGAATCGCGCATCCCATCGTCCTTCGACGCCATTTCACCCGAGACGCCATTCTCCGCCAACCACTTTTCCGTACCGCACACGACAGAACGTCCGTCCACATCCGCCGTCACGCCCTTGCCAGGCGCCATCCTGAAATCCTTGACCGTGGAATGCGATGGTGCGGTCGATGCGACTATCGCCTTCGCAAGCGGATGTTCGGACGAAGCCTCGACGGATGCAGCCAACCGCAAAATCTCGTCCTTGCCAGACAAATCGCCATATGCCTCAACTGTCTTAACCGAGAGCTTTCCTGTTGTCAGCGTACCCGTCTTGTCAAGGCAGGCGACGTTAACGCGCCCCATCTTCTCAAGCGCCTCCCCGCTCTTCACTATCACTCCATATTTCGTCGCCTGCCCGATCGCCGCCATGATCGCAGTCGGCGTGGCGAGCGCAAGCGAGCATGGGCAGAACACCACGAGTATAGTGACGCCGCGAATAAGCCCGACGGCCATGTCCCCCTGCCACGCCCAAACGGCAAGGAACGTAAGCGCAGCGATGGCAAGCGAGGCGGGCACGAGTATCTCGGCCCACCTGTCGGCGACCCTCTGTATCCTGGATTTCCTGCCTGCCGCCCCCTTCACCAGACGCACAAGCTTCTGGATCGACGAGTCCTCTCCCTTTTTCCCGACCCTTACCGTAACCGCTCCGAACTGGTTTATGGCACCGGAATACACGTTGTCCCCAACACGCTTGTCAACCGGCAGCGACTCCCCCGTGATCACGCTCTGGTCTACAGAGGTCTCGCCTTCCGTTATCACACCATCGACCGGGATCGTCTCTCCTGGCAGGATGCGTACGCCGTCCCCGACGTTAAGCTCTTCTATCGGCACATCCTTGTACCGCATGCCCTGGCTGAGGCATTTTGGACACGTCACCACATACCGGGCCGTCTGCGGGAGCAAAGAGACAAGCTTCGCCATTCCCTTTTTGGCGCGCTTAAGCGTCATGGCCTCAAGCATCTCGCCAAGCGCCATGATGAACGCAACTTCGCCGGCGGCAAATATCTGCCCGATCGACAGGCATCCGACCATCGCGATCGATATCAGCAGGCTTGCGCGTATCTTTCTTTCCGCCCATATTGACGATATGGCCTCCCTCAATACCGGCACCCCGCAGATGAATACGGTCGCAAACGCCGGATTCCACCAGTCAACGCCATGCGTACCGTCATCGGCGCACGAATGACCCGTAATCAGGAGACTTGCGAGCAGGCAAGCCCCGCCAAGCAACAGCGCCGGCACGCTTTCAAGGCGTTCGCACATCTTGGCGAACCATTCCGACACGCCATTTTTTCCCGCATCCTCATGTTCCGCCTTGTCTTCTACGGCCAAACTACAGCAACTTCCCATTTCATGCCTCCATGTAAATACCTATACCCGTATGGGTATCTCGTTTTTGCGAATTATTCTCCCAGAATTTTACTTCCATCACTCCGAAATAAAGTCGTCAAGTCATGCTCGCGAAATGCTCCAGCGCATCCGCAAAATTCTCGATCGTCGTATCGGCATTGCCGTTCTCTATGCCCTCGCGGACGCAATGCCTAAGGTGACCTTCCAATATCATGAGGCCAATCTTGTGGAGAGCTCCATTTGCGGCACTGATCTGGGTGAGGATGTCCTCGCACGGAACGTCCTCACCGAGCATCTTCTGTACGCCATTCAGCTGCCCAATGATCCGGTTGATCCGAACCTTGAGCGCGTTGGCATCTCCCATGCAGTATCGCATTTCCTAATCTCCCTTAAATTCGCCGCGTATTATACCCCATGGGGTATGCAAAGTCAACACCCCAAAATTCCCGGGACAAAGGCATTCACGTAAGGAGTTCCACGGAGAACGGCCCGTCATTCAGGAGCCGCACCTTCATTTCTGCGCCGAAGCGGCCTGTCCCCACACGTCCATCGCCAAGCCTTTTGCGGAGATTCGCAACGACGCGCTCGTAGAGCGGTTCGGCGCGTTCCGGACGCGCCGCATTCGAGAACCCCGGCCTTCTGCCATGCGACGTATCGGCATAAAGCGTAAATTGCGACACGACTATCACACTGCCGCCTATGTCGATCAGCGATCGGTTCGTCTTGCCGTTCTCGTCCTCGAATATACGCAGGTTGCAAATACGCTCTGCCATTTCATCGGCGTTCTTTTCCGCATCGGAATGCGTAACGCCAAGCAGGACGAGATAACCCTGGCCAATCTCCGAGACCTTCTCGCCAACTATCTCTACGGATGCCTCAAGGACACGCTGTACCCACGCCTTCATTATCAAAGCCCCCTACGCTATTATACCCCCGCAGACAATCCGTCCGTCATCATCGTAAAACACCGCGGACTGCCCCGGCGCAACACCGAAAAGCCCTTCGCCATCGGCGATGCAGACTCCCCGCCGCAACGTAACCGGGCCAACCGGCTCGCCTGTGCTCCGGATCTTCACCCTGCACGCGATTGGATCGGGCCGCTCTGCGTGGCCCATCCATTTCAAGTCCACAACCTGGAACTCCCTTGTGAACGCCTCGCTGCGGTTTCCGACCACAACCCTGTTGTGGCATGCGTCAAGGCGGATCACATAGTGCGGCTCGGGACCGAACACTCCTATTCCTTTGCGCTGCCCTACGGTAAAATGCCAGAATCCATTGTGCCGTCCCAAGACATTCCCGGCAAGATCCACAATGTCGCCCTCGCGATCCACCGCCCCAATCAGCTCATCCTTGTCGCCTGAATAGAAATCCTGCGAATCCATGCGATCTGCCGTGACAAGCCCGTGCCCGGCCGCAATCTTTCTCACTTCCGTCTTTGTCAGGCCTCCCAACGGGAACATAGTCTCGGCAAGCTGCTCTTGAGACAAGCGGTACAGGAAGTAACTCTGGTCTTTCCTGGCGTCCACTGCGCGGCATACGGCCAAACGCCCGCCATCCGTGCGGACGATGCGCGCATAGTGCCCCGTCGCGAAGCGGTCAAACGCAAGCCCGTCCTTCCTTGCCATCTGAGGAAGCAGCCCGAACTTCATGGCCGCATTGCACATCACGCACGGGTTTGGAGTGAGTCCTTTGAGGCTCGTTTCCCGGAAATATCCCACTATCGCCCTTTCGTACTCCTCGGAGCAGTCAAACACGTGATAGCCGATGCCGAGCGAACGCGCAAGGTCTGATGCCCGGTCTATATCCTCCGCCTCATGTGGCCCATAGCAGGCATCGCGCTCTCCGCCACGGTATCGCCCATCACGCCAAAGCCTCATCGTAACGCCGGTCACTTCATGTCCGGCCTCCTTGAGCAAAAGGGCGGCGACCGAAGAATCCACCCCTCCGGAAAGTCCAACTGCTATCTTCATCTTCGTTCCCAATGTGGCGAATCCCCTCGCCTGTTCCAATTTATCGTCTCGCCGATGGCGGCAATGCGCCGTTCGAGCTTCTCCCGCGACGCGGCGGGATCTTCCTCAAGGCATGGCTTGCCGAGATACAGCTGATAGTCTGCGCGACATCCCACATCCGTTATGTTCGGCATCATCACGTTCGCGCCGGCAAGCAACCCCTTTTCGCGTCCGTCTGGGTCAAGCGCCTGCAAAGCCGTCGCCGCCGCGATGTTCACGTCATGCAGATGCAAGCGCGTTACGGCTATCATGCGCAGCCCAAGCTCAAGACGCTTCGCCGCCGAATCCGCCGACCATTCCACCTGTTTGCCCAGTGGCGTATCGGGATGTGGGATATACGGCCCCATCCCAATCATGTCGATATCTTCAGACGCAAAGAATTCGATGTCCGAGGCGAGGTCATCCACTGTCTGCCCCGGGAGTCCGGCCATCACTCCGCTTCCGACCTGGTAGCCGCACCTGCGCAATGCCCGCAGACACTCCACCCGCCGATCCCACAAATGGTCGGGAGGATGTATCTTCGTGTAAAGTTTCGGATTTGATGTCTCTATGCGCAAAAGATACCTGTGAGCACCGGCATCTCGCCAGCGACGGTAGGCATCCTCGGTCTGCTCGCCAAGGCTCAGCGTAACGCCGAACTCTTCGCCGCCGAATCCGTGTATGCGCCGCAGGACATCTTCGACCATTTCCGTGTGCCGTTCGCCGGTCTGTTCGCCAGACTGCAATACAAGGTTCCCGTATCCGGCCCTGAACGCCCATTCGGCCTCCCGGACTATCTCATCGGCATCCATCACATATCGATGGACCTTGCCGTTTCCCTTGCGTATGCCGCAGTAGAGGCAGTCCTTCTCGCAGACATTCCCGCATTCGACGAGCGCACGTATCGACACCTTCTTGCCCACCTCGCGCACCTTGACGTCATATGCCGCCGCATAAAGCTCCTGAACGTCGGGCCAGGTCAAGAGTCCAACCAGTTCCCGATGCGCAAGCGTCCTCGGCGTTTCCGCCGCCCTGTCCAGCAAATTCATCATTGGGCGGATAGGATACCAAAATACTCAATCAGCTTCAATGGAATGCCACCGGAAACGGATCGATCCTGAAATCTTCACCCGGATTGACAGAATGCCAGCAGACTTTACACGCAAGTTTCTAATCCCAAAAGGCGTTCGGCAGAGATAATATTGGCAAAATATCCATCTGCGGCTATTCGCTTAGAAAGTCGGCCTTCATACACAAGAACGGGAATTACGCTCATGCCGCGCCGAACCTTTAGCCTATGGACTTTCTCCTGTACTTCCGCAACGACATCTTCTCCTATCTGCTCCCGACGTTTGATTTCAATCAGATAGATCGTGTGTCGAGTTTGGAGAAGAAGATCGATCTGACAACCACTGGCACGTGTCGTTTCGCCTTGTCGATATGGAGACGCAGACAGAAGCAAAGTCCGATCCAGATTTAGAACCTTCAGGAGCAGCGCCAAATTGTTGCAAACAAGCGATTCAAACTGAAGCCCAAGAACTGCGTTCCAACCCGGTAACTGCTCTATAGACACAAAATTATATGCACCCTTTCGAATCAAACTGCGTTGAGGCTCAATGTACTTGAGATAAAAGCGCGTGTAATTGTCGCAAATGCGATACCGTACAAAGTTTGAACGCCGTCCAGTTGCAGGATTAAATCCCTCGTCCCTTGCCACAAACCCCGCAGTCTCCAATTCGCCCATACTCGCAGAGAAATGGCCGTTAAATTCAACACCCAGCGAATCAGCCAATTCATTCGGAGAACGGGACCCATCCGTCAATGTGACTAACATCCGCCTTTTCAACCCCAGATTCTCGTCAAGTGAGTCATCGAAAATCTCCTCGAACTCGTCCACGAGAAGTCCACCTGGTCTAAAGCACAGTCTGGCAATGTTGTCATCAGCCGATGCCGCGACATCCACGCTTTCCAGATACTTGGGAACACCGCCAACAACCGACAGGATGTCAACAACATCCCGAGAAGCAATTCTGGAACCCACTTGTCGCTTTGCCCAAAAGGCATACGCTTCGCGCATGGACAGTTCAGGTATGACAAGATTCAGCGACGGACGTCCAACAAATCCACGGTTTTTAAGGATGTTCTTGTCGATCCAGCTCGAGACGGAACCACACAAGACCACAATTAATTTCGACTTCTTCGAGAAGCGATTGTCCCAAGCGTACTTGAGTTCACCTGAGAAGTTCACATCAAACTTGCCCATCCATGAAATCTCATCCAAAAGCACAACAGTCTTAGCCCGTGAATCCACGTATCTGTCCAACCGTGCAAATGCATCAAACCAATTGGCAAGCGGCGCAAAATCGCTTTCAGTCTGCTCGGATAACTGCCGTGCAAATGCCGTCAGTTGAGTTTCATTCGTCGCACCACTGCGTGGCGGAAGACCTTCCAGTTTCAGAAATCGGACGCGATTGCGACGAGCGAACTCCTCAATCAGTGTCGATTTCCCAATGCGGCGACGCCCACGACACGTCACCAAGGAAGCCACGGGCTTACGCCAGAGGGCTTTTAACTGTCCAAGCTGCTCTTCACGGCCAACGAACACAACCATCCTCCATCAATCATATTCAAATCTTTGGCGTGAATTATATACTATTGTCGCAATTTACACAACCACCTTTCGGGCGAAGAATCAACATTCTGCACATTCTCCGCCCAACAGCACGACACATATACACTTCAGAAAGCGAGAAGAACTTGGAATCACGGGGCGATGTGCGCCTTGAAATACGCGATGGCGCCTTGAAGGTCGGCAAAGCGTCCGTCAAGCTGCGCGTCAAACGCCGCTGACAGCCATTTGCCAAAGGCGTTTGAAGGCGAATAGCCCATATCCATCAGGTGCCGCCCCATCAATATCGGTCTGGGCGCCGCCGCCGCAACGCGCAACCGTTCTGCGCGCATGGCGAGCCAATCAAGCCCGGCGCCGACCTTCTCGGCGCACGGATTTAGCGGTACGCTCCCCTCTATGTCTGCGCTGGCCACCCGAATCAGCCTGTCTATGCGAACCACCCTCAGCGCGAGCCTGCGGATCGCGCTGTCTCCGGCATTCGCCCGATACAGCGCAAATGGCTGCATATGGCACTTCACAAGCGGAGGCACCTCCTTCAGCACCCGTTCCTCATTCGTAAGCCGCCGCAAGAAGGACAGCGTTGGTTCCACCCCCGCCTCGTCATGGCCACGAGACCTGATGTGGCCATCCTGGAACACGGTTGTGGCAGGCTTGCCGAAATCGTGGCAAAGGACGGCAAGCCCGACGATCAGATCCTCGCTGGCATTCCCCGTTCTGCCTCTCGCGAAGGAATCGATGCAACGGCATGTGTGGTTCCACACGTCGCCTTCAGAGTGCCATTGCGGATCCTGTCCACACCCGACGAGCGCCTGCAGTTCGGGGAAGTAGCCCAGCCACCCGGTTTTGCGCAGAAACTCCAACCCAAGGCTTATTCGTTCCCCCTTGAGGATGAGTTTCGACCATTCCCCGTACAGCCGCTCCGGAGGCAAATCCTCCATGGTGACCGTACGGCATATGTCAACGGTCTCCGCCGCAGGCGCAAGTCCAAAACGCGCAACGAACTGCATCCCGCGAAGCACTCGCAACGGATCTTCGACAAACTTCGGCGACACGTGCCTCAGCACGCGCCTTTCAATGTCGGCAATGCCGCCGTACGGGTCTTCAATCTCTCCGGCGACAGGATCGTAGTATATGGCGTTGACCGTGAAGTCTCGCCTGCCCGCAGCCTCCTTCACCGACATCCACGGATCGGCGTCCACAAGGAATCCCCTGTGCCCGATACCATGTTTCGATTCGCGGCGCGGCAACGCCACATCCACGTCAACGTGCTTTATCTTGAGGACTCCGAACGCCGCCCCGCATTGGTCCACAGGATATCTCGAGGAAATTGCGTCCAGCAATTTTCGCGGCTCAACCCCAAAGACCTCGATATCGATGTCCTTGACGGCTCGGCTTCCCATGAGAAGGTCCCTCACGGCCCCGCCGACCATGAATGCGCGGCCGCCAGCCTCTTTGGCCAGATGGGCTATCGCCATCACGGTATCGCGAAGGACCGGCTTGAGCATGGATAGATCAAGCGTTTCTTTGCTCACAACGTCTGCCATGGAATGGTGCCGCCACATGGATCGCCAAATGCGCCTCCGTTTTCGGACGGCCTCAGAGACGCCGCTCCTTCTTTATCTTCGCCCACGCGGCATTGATGCGCGACATCTGCGCATTCGCGCGGGACATCAATTCCTCCGAAAGCCCCTGTGCCTTAAGTACGTCAGGATGCAGCTGTTTAGCCTTTTCGCGATAGGCGCTTCGCAACTCTTCATTGCTTGCGTTGCCGCAGCAGCCTATGACCTCGTACGGATCCTCCTCTGGCGCAACGCCGTCCGCCGCGCCAGTGGCGACACCCCTTCTGCGGGCCTCCCATTCGAACAGCGCCGGATTGATGCGAAGATTCCTGACGATAGCCCGAAGGATATCAAGCTCTGCCTGCGATAGGGTATTGTCAATGCAAGCGAGATCCCAAAGCAACCCGTATACGACTTCCCTGACGTGTATGCTGGGTTGTATGAGCGTGAATGAATCCGCATACTCATATATGCTGTGCGAGTCATCCTTCGTTCGCTGAAACACCCGGATGCAGTACTCGCGCTTGGCGCCACGCAATCCGACCATGTCAAACACCCGTTCGCAATAGCGAACCTCGCTCGCCGAAATGCGCCCGTCGGCCTTTGCCATCTTGGACAGAATCGCGGAGAGCGCCGCAAGCGTCGCGAACTCGCCGCCGACAGCGGCATCGTCCTTGCCCTGCGAGCCGCCCTTGCCGAGTCCGTCGCGAACTTTCGCCTCAAGCCAGTTCCCGACAACCGCGCCAATTACACCGCCGAGAAGACCGCCCCTATTCGCGCCAAGGAACGCCCCGATGCTCGCACCGATCCATCTCATTTGAAAACAGCCTCCACGTTTAAGCGACAAAGCGCCCGCACGCTCATGCGAGATCGCCGCTCTCGATCGCATCGACAACCTTCAGCGCCTGATATGTCTCGCGGACATCATGCACCCGAACCACGGATGCGCCATGCAATGCGCACCACACGGCGATTCCGAGATTGCCGCCTATGTTTTTGCCGGTGACTTTCTCGCCTGTGATCTTCTTGACGATCCGCTTCCTGCTCGCGCCAACGAGAACACGGCCCTTCTTTGCCAGCTCTCCAGTCGCCCTTATCAGCGCAAGATCCTCTTCGCGTGTCGTCCCAAACCCGATCATCGGATCTATGTACGTGCGCGGCATTATTTCGCCATCACCGGCGTAGCGGTCGGCGCAACTGGCCGGCATCACCAACTCAAGCCCGTCAAACCTCCTCAGCAGCCCCACCATCGCAGGAATCGGCTCGGCATACACGCAGTTGATGATGTTCGCGCCCATCTTCGCGGCGCGTTCCGCCGTCTCCGGATGATATGTGTCTATCGACACGCACACCCCGCGACCGCTCACGCCCCTGCTCGTCCGTCCGTCAAAATACATCTTGAGCACAGGCTCAAGCCTCGACCACTCCTCCTCCCACGAAAGCGCGACCGCGCCGGGACGAGTAGACTCTGCGCCGAAATCGATTATCTCCGCCCCATCTGAGGCGATGTTCCTTGCGCGACGGACAGCCTCCTCAGGAGTGAAATACTTTCCGCCGTCCGAGAACGAATCCGGCGTTACATTGACTATGCCCATTACCTTCGTATTCATCATCTATTCTCCCATATGGCACGATGCAGGCATCCACCTTCACTTGTCCACTTTCTTTCTTATGGCCACAAACCTGCCGGGGTCCTTGGCCCGTTCGACGATATGCTCTGCGTACACTTCGCTGTATCCCCTTCCGGCAACGAGGTCGCCGTGCCTCCCGTTGTAGCGTTTAAGCGCGGTCTGCCAGCCATCGAACGTCCCGCCCGGCCGCGCTCCGGCCCGCCTGCCGCTCGCGCCGAACCCCTTGCGGACAAGGAACTTTATAGCCGCCCTGATGTTCTGTTCGGCAGAGCCTTCATTGCGCCGAGCGGGCTTGCTGAGTCCCACGTCCATCTTCACGTCGCTCCAGTCTCCCGGGACATTCACCTGCAGGGGATCCGAATCCCACGCCGCAAGCGACCGGGCATCGCGTCCGCCTGTCTCCTCTATCATGTGGGACTTCACGAGCGCCGTAGTGAGCGCGGGGATCTGCCGCCCCTGCGCAGACGTGGCGCCGGCCCACGCGGCCCGGCCCCGGTTGAACTCGTCCACGCACCTTACTATGAGCGCATCATGCTCCTGGTAGCGGTCGTCCTCGAATCCCCTGAACACCGGGACACGGCGGATGCGCCATTCCGCAATGCGATCCAGGATAACGTCGTTGCGGTTCGTGGTTGCCGGCCTTGCCGCCGCTACGGCTCTCGCCCTGCCAGGCTGCGGCTTGGACGCCCCTTCGTCCGAGGTGCGCCCATTGTCCTTCATCCATCGGCTGTGGAATCGCCTGTACAAGGCAGCCGCCCTGTCGAGCGCGGGACGCTCATCCGGCTCCACGAAACGGTCGTCAAAGCTGAGATACCCGTATCTGTCGAATGCGAACCTGTTGTTCAGCACATCAATCTCGAAAGCCACGCCGGCCTTGGACATCGGCTCCTCCTCTATCCCCTGAGCCCTGAGTTTCGCAAGGTACGCCTTCCTCCTTGCGCCGGACTTCCTCATCACGGACTCCACATCAAGAAACGCCTGAAACACCTCCATCATTTCCGACGGATCCATCCGCAGCGACATCTGCGGCGTCTTGCCGCTTGGGGACTTCCGGTTGAAGCCAATGGCGGAATTCAGCATTGCGTCGAGCATGCCACCGTCAAACGAAGCATGCTTCGCGGAAAATGCGGTGGCCGAGACCGCAAACGCGATCAGCGCCACCAATCGTACGCATGTCTTGCGGGAAATCATCGTAAGGTCCACCCCTCTTCACGCGGAAGCCTTGCCCATCACCTTGCATATAAGGTACACCTTGTCCCCGACACGGCAACGCGGAGCGGGAATCGTAACCCACGTCCCCTTTTCGGCAATCTCGGGGATCTCGTCGTCGCGCCTTAGCGACTCCACTCGGAATTCCTGTACGCCGGTTGTCGGCCCGTGCACCTGCAAAAGGTCCCCAACCCTTATTGGCGCATCCTGGATCTTTATCTGCGCAATCCCGGCCTTGAGGAAATAGTCCATGACAACGCCGACGTGACGCTTCACCTCTGTGGCGGACGAGTTCGGCGTATCCGTGAATTGATCCTTTCCGGGCCGGCCGAAATAGAGTCCGCACGAGTATTCCCTATGGAAGAACCGCCTGGTCCGCTCGACAAGCCTATCGGCAAGCCGCGGAGAATAATTCCCGGCGAGAACCGCGTCCACGGCCTCCCGGTATGCGCCCACAACCGTCATCACGTATTCGGCATTGCGCGCACGGCCCTCGATCTTGAACGACGCGATGCCGGCTTCGATGAGCCTGTCGACGAACGGCAGCGAGCATAGATCCTTCGCAGACATCACCGTATGCGGTTCGACGACAAACTGCGTAGTCGAATCATGCACCGGCTTCCCCGCGCCATCGGAATACAGGTCAACCGCCTTGACGAGGAACATGCGGCGGCAAGGCTGCTTGCACTCGCCCCGGTTCGCGCTGCATCCGTAGGCCTCATGGCTCATCATGCAGCGTCCGGACTCGGCAACGCACTGGGCTCCATGGACGAAGCACTCCACCTCGATCCCGCACGCATCCACTATCCGCCTCACCTCGGCAAGGGTACATTCCCGCGCAAGCACAACCCGCGAAGCGCCCTGTTCCTTTACGAAACTGGCGGCGACGGAATTGGAAATGCTCATCTGCGTGGAGACGTGGAACCTCGCTCCAAGCCTCTTGCACAGCGAGACCACGCCCCAGTCCGCAACGATGAAGGCATCGACGTACGGACTGGCGGCACGAATAAGCCCTTCGACCTTCCCGATCTCGTCCTCGAACATTATCGCATTGAGCGTAAGGTAGCGCTTCACCGGCCTGGTACGGCGACGGCGACACCCGCCAATTGTGAACGTGTCCGCCGCTTCGCACCTGCGCCTTATCTCGGGGAGGTCTTCAACCGAGAAGTTGATGCCCGCCCGTTGGCGCATATTGAACTCGCCAAGGCCGAAATAAACCGCATCCGCCCCCGCATCGAGAGCCGCCTGAAGGCAAGTCATGTCGCCGGCCGGCGCAAGTATCTCCGGGGCCTTCAAAACGCGATCCCTCCTGCATCTCTTGCGCCAGACGTCTTCTCCGGCAACATGCGGGAGATCGTCTCAGAGAGCCGCCACGGCAGAATTGACATGAGCCAGACCGCAAGGCGCATCGGCCACGGGAACGCGATCAGCCCGACATTGCGGTCTACGCGATCAAGTATTATGGCCGCCGCCCTGTCCGCCTCCATGAAGAACGGCATGGGGCAAGTGTTCCGTTCGGTTATCCGCGAGCGCACAAAGCCGGGGCATACCACGTTCACCGCTATGCCCTCGCGCATGAGCATGCCGCGCAGCGACAATCCCCAGCTCTTCATCGCCGCCTTTGTCGCCGCATACGAGGGGCATGTGGAAAGCGGAGCGTATCCCGCTATGCTCGCCGTGATGACGATCTGCCGCCGGCGCGATTCGCCGCCGGCGCGTCGCCTTTTGCGGAACGCCTCTATGGCCGGGAGCACTACGTTGAGCCCGCCGCCGATATTCGTCGCGAATGTCCTGCGCACGTTTTTCTCATTCTCGTCGCCCGTGCCTATGCCGGCATTGGAGAATACGACCTCAAGCGGCGCAATGCCGTCGCACTCGTTCACCCAGTCGCTCATCTGACGGGAATCGGTGACATCCAGCACCCGTCCAACGACACGCACCGGTCCCGCACCGGCGGAAGCCTCCGTCTCACAGCGCCTGGCCACCGCCGCAAGGCGTTCGGCGTTCCTTCCGCAAATGAAGATGTTGCGCACTCCGCGCCGTGCGCAGGCGACCGCCAACGCCTCGCCGATGCCGCTTGACCCTCCGGTGATGAGCACTGCGTCAGGTGTGTTGAATTTGCGGAACATGGTCAGTCCATCGCAGTCATGCGGCAATCGCGCCAGTCAATTCGCGGACGGACGAGAACCCGTTCTCCTCGCAATAGGCCACGATGCCATCGGCCACGGACGCCGCCGCGCCGGGATCGGTAAACGTCGCCGTCCCCACGGCAACCGCCGATGCGCCCGCAAGCATAAGCTCCACGGCATCTTGCCAGCCATATACGCCACCCATCGCAAGTATCGGCAACTTCGAGGATCGGTGGGCGTCGTAGACGCACTTTACGGCCACGGGATGCACGCAACGCCCGGAGAGTCCTCCCGAGACATTCGCAAGGACAGGCCTCCGCGTCTTGACGTCTATCACCATGGCCGGAATGGTGTTTATCAAGGAAAGCGCGTCCGCGCCGTTCTCTTCGCATGCGGCCACATATGGCCTAAGATCGGGGACGTTTGGCGCAAGCTTCACTATGAGCGGAAGCGCCGTCGACGCCCGCACCGCCTTCACGAGCCGGCCGAGGATTGCCGGGTCTTGTCCAAACGTATGGCCGCCCTGCTTTACGTTCGGACAGCTCACATTGCATTCGACGGCTCCAATGACGCCATTCGCCGCCGCCGATATAATGCCGGCCACCTCGGCATATTCCTCAACCGACCCTCCCCATATGTTCACGATCAGGGGCGGGACAATTCCATTTGAGACACCGTTCGTTGCGAGCGCCTTGGACACCGTGTTGCTGTAGTGCGGGACATAATCGGACAAAAACGACTTTACGCCGGGGCCCTGCAGGCCGATCGCATTCACCACGCCGCCCGGGACTTCGCAATGGCGCGGCATGGCGTTCCCCGGCCACGGGTCGAGGCGGACGCCCTTTACCGTAACCGCGCCAAGTTTCGAGTAGTCAAGCAGATCGGCATATTCCATGCCATATCCGAACGTACCGCTCGCCGTCGTCACAGGCGTAGACATGCGCAACTTTCCAAGGCTTGTTTTAGTGTCTACCATTCAAGCATCCTCCCAATTTTGTCAGTCGTCAGCGCACCGATCGCCGCAACGGCCGAATCCTCGCTGCGTCCGCGGCCGTGAACGCAAAAGCCGAAAGCGCAATGGGCGAGCCTGGGGGTGCAATGCCCTCTTCACGCCGCCGAGACTCTCGCCCTGATCCGCCCTGCCAGCACGAGAACCGCAAACAGGACAGATCCGGCAAAAACCACAATGCATCCAAGGATGGCGTCTTCCCTGCTCAAATCGAGCAGTGGCTCGCCCTCCATGGCATTCGCAACGCAATCAACGCTCCACATGAGCGCCGCCCCCCAGAACGCAAGCATGGTCGTGAACAGCGCAGAGTTTCCGCGTCCACGCCGCCTTGCGGCAAAGTATAGGGTCGTGCAGGCAAGCGCCGCAGCTATCGTCATCAGTTCGCACATGGCTCACGCTCCCTGCGGAATGGCGGCGGAATGTGCGCGATCGCGCCATACGCACACCGAAACCATCGTCGCCCAGACTATGCCGAGCAGAACGGCCATCGCAACGCCGCGTGTAGCCATCTCGTAAAGCATGTCGGCAACATTCCCATCCCTTACGGCCGTCAGGAACGGAGGGGCAAACGTTATCTCGCCATGGTATACATGCTCTATCGCCAACAGGAAGCTGCCGCCGAACATCATCTTGCCGAGCCAATCCAATCTGGACGCGAAAGGGTTCCTGCGCACCGATTCTGGCAATGAAGCCTTCACGGCCGTGGCTACTGCGGCGGCTGTCAGCGGAACGGAAAAACAGGCCATCTTAAAACCTCCTCAATAATTCTGCGAATGCGTTTCTTTGGCCTTTGATTATACCATAAAATCGATGTGCGAAAGGCCCGGAGAAAAAACAACGGCCTTCATTGCATTCCCATCCTGATTGTCAACGTAGGAAGTCCACCTATGTCTGAATCATCGAGGACTACAGGTTCACGCGCATCGATGCCGCCCGGCTTAAGGCGAAGTGTCACGCCATCAATATTCACGTCAGCGCAATGCCGGAAATAAATCCCCCACGCAGGCAAAGCAGAGTGTCCGAACATGTAGCTGTCTGGATATTCGCCAATGGCCTCCGGCACAACCGCACGAGCCTCTTCCGGAGTTCCCCCACCCATGAACGTCAGGTCGATGTTTCGCAAAGTGACGCCAGACAGGCGAAGGCCGGGAACCCCCGTCACGGAACACGCCAATCTGCTTTCGGCATCACCACAGACATTCTCGATCAAGACATTCCTGAAAAACGTCTGGCATCCCGACGCCGGCCCATGCCTACGGTCAAGCCGCACGAACAGCGGCGTTTGCACGCCACCTTCCCAGGAGATGTTGCGGACCGTGACGTTCTCCATCTGCCCGCCATCGACGACTTCAAGCGCAATGGCCGCGAGTCCGGTGATCGGTTCCGTCACGCCCGGAATCCGCTTGCGCCAGTCAAACCGCCAGCTTGCGCCCGCACGCCGAAGGCGGCAGTTCTCCACGCGAATGTCCTTCCACCTCCCATAGCTTCCCGTGCCGAACTTGATAAAGTTGCAGCAGCTGGCAAGTGTGCAGTTGCGAACGAGCACGTTCGTTATCGCGAACGACGGATCCGATTCCGACTTGAACACAAGGGCATCGTCATCCGTGTCCAGTTCGCAGTCCTCGACGAGGACATTGCGAGACTCTATGTCAATGCCGTCGTTCGACTCGTTGACATGGCTGAACGCCTTGACGCGCCTCACGACGACCCCATCATTGTTCCGCAAGTGGATGCCCCAGGCCGCCGCCTGGCGGAATGCGAAGCCTTCAAGGCGCACATTTCGGCAACGCGAGAAGCGCATGAGGACAGGCAGCGCCACCGGCTGCGATTCGCCCGAAAGGCCTTGCCGTTCCTCGAAGGCATGGCCGCGACCATCAATGACGCCGTCTCCGACGATGGCGACGTTCGTCGCGTCAAACGCTCCGACAAGGACCGGAGAGCCGTCTCGAACCACGTAATCAGATCGGTTCGTTGAGGCCAAAAGAACTGCGCCGCGCTCCAAGTGAAGCGTTACGCCGCTTTTCAGCACAAGTGGACGGATGACGTGTTCCCCGGGCGAAACGCGCACGACCCCACCTCCCCGTAGCGCCGCCGCATCTATCGCCCGCTGAATCGACTCGTCATAAATCCCTGGAGAAGGATCTCCAGTGACATCCACCCCCGTGCATCTATCGAATACAAACGGCGGCTCCCCCCAGCCTTGGAAATCCGAATTGTAGACAACACGATTGTTGCGCCAATGGATGCCGGATGCACTCCGCGCGAAGAGCAATGTTGCGTCAAACGTCAGAAACAGATTGTCTTCTATCCGGATGTTTCTGTGGCAAGGCGTCTTCTGCTCGGCAAGGTGGTCGATTTGAGGGTGTATCGAAATCATTCCGGTTTCCATCTCATGGCATCTGGCCGAAACAAGGCAGTTTGAAAAGACATTGCCACGGATCAGGACATCCTTGCAAAAGCCAGACTCAAACCAATAGGAGGAATCGCCTTCAATCACAATTGCCGCGCTTGTGCAGCGCTCAAAGCGGTTCGACTCGACAACCACCGGCTTTGGCGTCGTAAACAGCGCTCCCCTTGCACGATTGTTCCTGACGACATTCCCCCGGAACTCGACCCCGCATTGGAAATCGGCATTTTCCACTGCATCACCACACCCGAACCCCGTTGGAACATCCTTGTCCAAGGCAATCTCGACCTCATCCGCAGCAAGACGGCGAACCGAAACGACCGTTGCCACGGGCCCCTCCTCATTCGTCAGCGAACGAATGAAGCGAATGCGTTCGCCCGGACTGAAGACGTCAAAGCCGATCGATTCATGGTGGCGGTAGCGACAGCGGATGGTCCGCGCGTTGAGCACGTCGGCAATTTGCAGACATGTCGAATGAACATTAATGGCGTCGTCCATCATCCCCTCGAACCAGCAATTCTCGACGCGCACGAATCCGCCGACATTGGAAAAGTGCGAAGCGTCCGCATGCGTGCTTGCGACGCAGCCCGCTCTCGGCCAAACGCCGCTCGTACGCGCTTCAGCCGTCCGCGTACCACGCCAAGTGACGTTTTTGCTCCGCTGGGCGATCAACCCCATCCCGATGGCGCCTTGCACCACGACATCCTCAAGTACGACATCGCTCGAATCCTGAATTGCAATCGCAGGATATGGCCGCAAACCCGGACGGAAAACAATCCTATCTCCCGGCTTCATCCCATCGCCCTCGCGTGAGAAATCATATTGAAGGACAATTGTCCCCTCTTCCGGCCTCTCCCGCGCGACTCCATGATAGCGCACATCACCGGCATTCTCAAGCTGAAGCCCATTGGCATGATACAATCGCGCCTTGCATACGGAATTAGTCCATCCGGCGCCTGTCATCACCATGCGCCCATTGACGAACGCTACGGGGAACTGCGCGCGATCAACCCGCACAACGGTTTCACCATCCTCGAAACGGACAATCCGGGCCTCAACCAGAGACGGACTTTCCTGATCAACATGGACATTGCGGATCGTCAGCCCCTGACACTCGCGAACGAGGTAGGCGATCGCCTCGCCACGGACCTTCTCGCACACCCCTTTTGCGTCATAGACGACATTCGTCAACCCGACCAGTTCATGCACAACCCCGCGCTGTGGGAAATCCGTATGGTTGGAGATCCAGAGATCCCTCTTTGCCGATGCGCTCACGACCGAAATCAGATTCCACGTCGCCTCGACCGTCCGACCGCCGCTTTCAAGCCGAACGACATTCCGGCCCCCTGCAAGCCGCACACCCTTCCACACTACGGTATTGACCTCATCCGGCATCTGCGTTCCGATTGGACTCCCGTTGAGAAACAGGCGCACCTCTCCCAGATTCGAGAATCCGACTACAGTCGCATTCTCATTTGTCGTTTCCGTCATGCGTGATCCCACAAGATGAAGTTCCGGCTCCATGCTCCAGTTTGCCTTGTAGAAATAAAACGCGTCCTTTGGCGTCTTGTGATCAAACGTGACAAGCCCCTTGTCATTGATGCCGTGCCGAGGCCCCTCATGACGCACGTCGGCGGCGAAGTCAAACATCGCCCAGACGAAGCTTCCCCACACCCTCTCATGCGCACGGATCTGCCTGTAATTCCGATAATGCACCCAAGCCTGCCATTCTTCAATGTGAAGAGGGCTCTGCGGCTGATTGCGAGCGAGCGCGTCGCCGTGCTGGAGAACGCTTGCGCCGGCCCCGTATTCCGTCACTCCAATCGTCCCCAATCCGGGGTTCTGCTCCAGAGCGTCATCGATCGTCCCCTTCATCCCATCCGGCTCATTGCGATACCAGCCAGGATAGAAATTGAAGCCGACAACATCTGTGATCGCGTTGAGTCTCGACTGATACGGCAGAAACGACGCCGACGCCGAAGGGCGCGACGGATCCAGGCCTTTTGCCAGACCATCCAGCCACGTCGTCACCTTCTCGGCCACGCCTGTCCCATCCATGCGATTCGTCGCGACTTCATTGCATACGCTCCAGACAAAGATAGACGGATGGTTCTTCAGTTGCCAGATCGCCTCCGTAAGATTCGTCTCAGCCCTGCGAAGATAGGCCGGATCGTCCTTCAGCGCATTGACGTTCGGGCTCTCAACCCAGGCCAGAAGCCCCTTTTCGTCGCAAAGATCGTAGATGTGCCCGCTTTGCGGGTAGTGCGCCGTCCGCAAGCCGTCCGCCCCCATCCGCTTGATCCATTCAATGTCTTCCGTCTCATCAGCGGCAGACACGGCCCATCCCTTCCCTTCTCGATCCTGATGGCGATTGACACCTCGGATCTTCCTCTTCATGCCGTTGAGATAAAACCCATCCGGACGAAAGGCGAAACTGCGGAATCCAAAGCGGACAGAGACGGAATCTCGCGACGCGCCATCCGTCAATCGGGCCGTCAGCGTGTAGAGGGCAGGTGTTTCAGGCGTCCACAATGTCGGGTTCTTCACCCTGAACGACTTGGACGCAGTCTTCGCCACAAGTTTCCCGGACTGGTCTTTCACCTCATAGACAACGCTCGTACCGGGCGTGGAGCCTCGTATCCGAACATCAACCTGAACCGCGCCGGAGGCATCCGCCTCGACCCAGACGCCAGGACCGGCAAAATGAAGCGGATCAATGCACGTGGCGGCGGTCTCTATCCATTCGACATCGCGATAAAGCCCGCCGAAAACGCTATAGTCCGCCGCCCACGGAGGGACGCTGCGAGCGGGATCGATGAAATTATCGACTTCCACCTCCAACACGCCGCCGTCATCCCTCAGCGCCTCCGTCACCTCGAACGCAAAGGCCGTATATGCGCCCTCATGCCGCCCCACCTCTTTCCCGTTCACACGAACTGCGGCCCTTTCAGACGCGCCGCCAAACCGCACGAAGGCTCGACGTCCGACAGGATTCGGCGGCAGTTGACGACGGTAAACAACGCGCCGTCGTGCATAGCTGGGCGAATTCGCCGACTCGTCCGTACAGGCGCCCAACCCATCCGCACCGTCAATGGCGTTCCACGTGTGCGGGACACAGACGCTCTCGCCATCTGCCGTCCAGCCCGCGCCCGAAAGCGAAATGACGCGGCGGTCTTCGCCAGCCGGCATCGCGGCACCCGCGACCCGCGCAGACAGGACAACAGCCAAAAGCAAACACGGTCGTTTCAATGCATCAACTCCTTGATTTCAGGGAGGCTGGGCTGCGGCTTCGAGAAATCGGCCTTCCGGCCGCGTCGCTGCCGAGACAGCCACTCGAAACCCGCGGGATAATTGCAATCGTGCCCGCCCTCGAAATACGTCAGTTGAACGTTCGCGGACGTCCGGCGAAAATGAATGCGCGCCTCTGGCGGATAGAAAGGGTCGTCCGCTCCAGTGTAGGCCAGCTCCGGCCTTACAGTCTCATTAGTGTCAATCCAGGCAATATCCTCGTCCGACAATCGATCATCCGGGCGACAGAGTTCATTGAACGCAAGCGCCGACTGCCCGGCGGGAACGCAATAGCCGCGCGGACGATGCCCATCGTGAATGCCAGTCCCGATATAGACAGGTACGCCAGCGTCTCGCGCCCGACAAAGCCATGTTCTCGGCGAGCGCAATAGGTATTCGTTGCGCTTTTCGGCCGGGGAACCGCCACAGGACTTCTCCATCATGCCTGCATAGTCCTCGCATCCGGGAATCTTGCGCACCTGCCGATGCCACAACGCCAGGTCGGAGATTGCGCACCAGGCGACGACACCGGCAAACACATCTGGGGCATAGCCCGCCAACAGCAACGCCATATGTCCGCCCCCAGATCCGCCCATGACATAGACGCGATCCGGGTCGATTCTGCAACGAGACTTCATCCAGTTGATCGCATCAACCACATCTTGCACCGCAAGCGCACTTCCACACGCCGACGGATGATCGTTTCCTCCCCTAAAGTTGGGACAGACGAGCGCCCAGTCATTGGCCTTGCACCAACGATACGGCCCCCAGTAGTGGCCAAGGCTGTTCATGTCACTGCTCCATGTATGTAGGCCTACAAACAAAGGGACTTTCTCGGCATTGGCCTTTGCCGGGATCCAGGCCCATGCCGGTTGCAGTGTCTCGTCCTTTGTAGACTTGACTTCAATCCTCTCGACGAGAGCCCGCCATTCCTCAAGAGTCTCCTTTGCCTCGCCCTTCATGGGGATGCCGCTCACGCAAGCGACGACACCGAAAATCAGTCCGCGCATGTATGTGATTCCTTTCATATCTATTTCAGGTTGTTCAACTCAACGCAAATGACGTCTAAAGGCAAGGCGTTCGCCACCATCGTCAGTTCCCGCTCTCCTGGCTGATGCATGTCCATCCCTCCGGCAACTTGACGTCAAAGACAGGGCGTCCGGACGCATCCTTCTTCCAGGCGACGCAGGCGACCTCATTCGCCCCCAGTGGGATTTCGCCTTCACACCAGGCCAAAGGCAACGCCCGAGGCGGACGGAGCATAACCGTCTTGTGCCCATAATCAACTGCGCGGACACCCAGGACATCGCGATACAGGACAACTGCGATGTGCGAAGCAAATCCATGGCTACAGCTTGCCCGTGGCGAAATCATCTCCCAGAGCGTCCCCGTCCGGTCGGCCATATACAGGAAGAAGTCCCTCGTTTCCTCAAGGATTCTCTCCGACAGCCCTTGCCGTGACAGGCATTCAAGACGCAGGTAGTTGCCAATGAATGCGTTCGACGGCCAGATGTCGGGATGGCTCTTCAGCGAAACGCCGTCGGCCCCAAGACGGCCAGGGCCAAAATCGTCAACCAGCGTGCGCCAAAGTTCCCGATGCGTATCCGGGGTCGCAATCCGGAAGAAAAAGGCGTAGTACTGGCAGGTCTCCGTGCAAATGCCCGTCGGCTTCAACACGCCGTCCGCCCCACGCACGGCATTGTCGCAAAACCACTTCCCAGTCCAGCTTTGGCGGCGGATCTCCCTGCGCACAGCCTCTGCCTCCGAGGCGTACGCGGGCATGCCATAGAGCCGGTCCATGGCATCAAGCGTCTCGGCCCATATCATGTTTGAAGGATAGTTCACGTCCCGCACAAGTCGGTTGGAGGCGCTCCACTCGACAAAGACCCATCGTGGCAGCTTTTCAAGCAGTCCGCATTCGTTGCGAAAATCCATCAAGCAATCGATGATGCCCTGTAGACGGGAGCGCAGGAGATCGATCGTTGCGCGATCGCCAGACCTTTTCAGATACTCTTCGACCTCGAGCACGAGCCACATCGCCCAATTCGGAATGAAGTCGCCATTGCAATGGTCTGCGGGATAGCACATCGGCACCATCCCGCGCGGCAGATGATCGAACTCTTCGGGGATCTGGTAGTTCTGGAGAAACAGCCGCTCAAGATCGTCCGTGCCCGTCAGCAAGCGATTGACACGTGCGATGAAGAAGCTGTCGCACAACCATCCGGCCCGCTCGCGGCTGGGGCAATCCGTGAACACGTCGACGGCATTCTGCGCGAACGTCTCGCGCGCCGCAGAAAAGATCCTGTCAAACGCAGGGTCTGAGCAGCGGAACTTCGCCCTGCCGACCTGCGCGTTCTTATAGGTCCGCACGAAGGGCGAGGAAACGATCATCCGGCCCTCGAGCGCGAAGAGGTTTGCGTAGCGCCAGACGTAGGGCTCGAAGGTTTCCACGGCATACCTTCCGGGCCTTTCGAACATCCACTCAACGACATTGCAGCAATTCAAGCGCGACGGATCGACTTCGCCGCCGGATAGAACTTCATCAAAGGTGAACATCAGTCGTCCCGGCGTCCGCACATCTACTGTCATGCCAAAGAATCCGCAGTCGTTCAACCCGGCGTCAAGCATGTAAGAGCGTCCGTCGCCAAGATCAAGGACGGTACCCGCATCGGCCGGGCGGCGATTCGAGAAATCGACATAGGCACCGTCCTTCCAGCCGTTTGCCTCAAGTTCGCCGGCGGCGAACCCCTTTCGCTGCACAGGCGGACGAGTCGGCGCGATAAACCGCATGTCACGGACGGGGCGATCGGGATTCGGACTCATGTCGGCCGATGAGACGACACGCAGTTCGCGGTTCTGGGCGAAAGACGGATAGGGGGCGAGACGTTCCAAAAGATTGACGGATGGGCGTTCGGCCAGTTCATACCGTTCCGACCGGACGCCATATCGGTAGACTTCCGAGAACGTCCGCTGGAAACTGTAGCGCGGCGTCCGGCGGAGACGCTCCGTTGATGTCGCGCGGAAATCATCGCCACGTCCTGTCGCCAGAATCACACGTCCGCCCGCGTCTATGATTTCAGCCTGCAGGAAAGACGGCTGATCCTGGAAATAGTAGCTGTTGCAGCAATATCCGGCAACATCGATCTCCAGGCCGGTCGCCTGCGCGGCTGGCTCCAACGTCCATTCGTCCACACGGAAGCACCCCTTCGGCGCACGTGCCGGGCCATAGCCGACGAAAGCGCCGTCTCGCCGGATGCGATAGGCGCTCGAGCCCGTGATTCGCAACGTCAACGCCCCGGACGCCGTCGCGGGGATGCGCGCATGGAATCGAACGTTCACGTTCATCTCGCGTTCAAGCCCCTTGGGCCAGACGCACTTCGCGGCGGAGAACCCGGCGGCCGAAGCATTTGCAAGGGCCAGGGCAACGCATACAGGCAAAACAAGGCGCGGCATGGTCAACTCCCGAAGCGCTCGACCATCACACAGCCGCTTGAATGAATCGGCACACGGTAGATGCCGTCCGCGTCAAGCTCCGCGCGAATTTCACCGTCCGGGCCAGAAATGCGCACTCGGCCGCCCGGAACGCGGAACCGCAGAACGTGCGTCCGATCAGCGACGTCATAGGGATCGTCCGCCGAGAACACGAAGATCGCCCGCGCCCCCGTATCCTTGCGGGCGACCATCTCCCCGACGACGGCGGCAGATCCGTCAGCCATGCATACATCCCGGAAGAATCCAGTATCCACGGTGTCCTTGCTCCGAAGCGGCGTATTCTGCAGCCATTCCGTTCCGTCGAACCCCACGAGATGGGTCGCCGTGTTGCGATACCTCATGAACGTCTCTCCGAGACGGCGGATCTCCCCGTTGACCTTCTTTACCCTTTCATACTGAGCCGTCCGCTTGCCGTTGGCCTCGACTACCTGGTTCGTGAACCAGCCGGGGCACCAGCAGCACCAGTTGATCATCTCCGCGCCGTAGGCCATCGCCGAATACGCCTGAAAGCGGAGCATGTTCGCGCTTGTCCAGAGAGCGGGGCGGCGGGAGTTCACCATGGGCGCGTACCAGAACGACCGACCTCCTCGGCGACACGCCTTGGCGACGACATCGTAGTTGTCATACATCTTCTGCACAAGACGCCGATCATCGGGATCCTGATAGACGAAGAAGTCATAGGACAGATAATCCGTCGAGACTTCCTTCATGTAGATGTCAATGTGCTCGGCGTAGGTCCTCGTCCCAAGCTGGCTCTTCGCCTTGTCCCGCCCGACCTCCGCCAGCGTACCGTAGTTCGGGAGCAAGTCAAAGTACATTATCTTGCCGGGATAGTGCCCCTTCAGCCGATCGACGACTTCCCCGATGTATGGCAGATCCAGGGCGTTCGGCTCATCGCAGATCGTGAAGCCCCAGATGGCCGGATGGTCGACGTAGGCAGCCTTCGCCGCATCGTAGTCACTGATGGGATTTTTCTCGCGCATCGTCCCTGCCGGCAGCCACGCTCCCCAATATGGCATCGGCGCATACGCCTCTCGCCGACAGATGAAGCACCCGATGCCGTGCTTCTCGAACAGGTCAAGCACGACTTTTGTGTCCTTGCCCTTCTCGCCAGCAATGCACGAAAGGTCCATCCCCGCATCCTTGTACTCCCTCACGTGCTCCTCGTCCCACAGGTAGGAGCGGAAGCGCCACGACCCGATCAGCACACGGGAGCGGTCCACTTTCGGCAGAACGGCATCGGGCTCGACAGTCACCACCGCAGGCGAACCGACCGGGACGGAAACGGAGAAAGCCCCGGCTTCCGGACCCATAACATTCAGCGGCAGACCTGTCGCATCGTAGGCCAAGACGGATGTCCCGCCCGTACGGAAACGGACCTCCCGGCTTGTATGGTCGTCCAGTCTCCAGTCGCCAAGAGGGACGACGACAATGGCGCGCGTGCCTACGGGCGTCTCTCGCAGTACGAAGTCCCCGACCAGCAGCGGTGACGAATCAGCGGTGCAGACAGCCCGAAAGCAGCCGATGTCAACACGCTCTTCACATATCGCCCCGAACTTCCCGAGCGCCACCTCCAGTGGTTTCATGTTTACGAAGTGCGTGTTGACGTTGCGAAACTGCGCCAACACCCCGCAGGCGCCGGTCTCGTCTCCAAAGGCCGTCGCGATCGCGGCAGCTCGCCTGTCTTGCCCTTTCGCCGCGCAAAGCAGCACACGCCCCGTCCGCCGGGCCGCATCAGAAGCCAGCCACAGGTCGCCCAGTGCTTCGGCCCAGGCGTCAGGGGACGAGTCCGTCGGCAGGCTCAACTCATGGCGGATCTCCCTTGACGGCGCGGTCCGGCAGTACGAGGCCAGTCTTTCCGCGTAGGGGCTTGGCTGGTGCGGGCAATCCGCAACTGCGGCAAGGCACGTGCCGCCGGCAAGGAGCGACAAGGCCATCTGGAATCTAACGTTAGTCATGTCTTTCGCCTTTTTCCTCATGATGATGTGATCTGATATCGTTCTTTCTTGGACTTCCCGTGACGCGGCCCGTTCAGCGGATGACCATCAGCGTCCCGCGGATCCTCGTCATCTGCAACAGATCCGCGTAGCCCTCGCCGGAATAGGCAAATACCAGTTCGTTGGACGCCATGGACGTGTCAATGCCAACATCAACCGGATCATCGCCGCCTACGACGATCGTGCGGACAAGGTCTCCGTTGAGCCAAACGGACAACTCGCCGGAATGCACAGACGTGCGCAGCGCACAATGAGCCATTCCCCCGGCAGGATCAGCCGTCCAGCGCATTGTGACAGACGTGCCATTCGGCAACCGGACGGCACGGGCGGCAGTCTCCACCACGTCCGCATCCGCCGCCGATACAGTGAACATCCTTGAGCCCGTCAAGTCGGCCCGATACGCCGGACGCCAATCGCCTTCAAGCGCACCGACGTCGCGAAAGCCGTTCATGATGCGCTGGAACCCCGTGAGGTCCTCCGCGTAATCAAAGCCGGCGACGTCAGCCGACGCATCCCTCACGGCATCGACAAGCGCGCTCCTGCCGACGACTGGACGATAGGACGCATCCAACCCCAATTCATGGTCGGAGACGACCGTCACGCCGGCACGCGCGGCATCTCCCGTCGCCTCTGTAGTGAAGACGTTGACTTGCGCATTCTTGTCGGGAGCATAGCACTCGATCTTCCCGCGCACGGCGACATTCCTGGCGCAGGAGCCGGTGCCGTCCGCCTTGAGATCGACAAACCGCCAAGCCAATGCGGAGGATGTCTGAGAGAGGTTCGTGTTGTCCGCAAATGTGCAATCGGCCAGTTCGTTCAGGTCGTAGCAGACGGAACCCTCACCGCGGTTTCGCGCGACAAGGGAACCGATGAGGGACCCTTCGCCCAAGGCCGCAGAGTTGCCGAGGGCAAGGCAGTCCTCGATTCGGCACTTCCTCAACGTCGCATAGCGCGCACCGCCTCCGCGGAAGGCGCCACAATTGGTGATGACGCAGTTTTCGACGAGGCACGACCGCGCAAGGCCGCACACGCCGCCACCGCTGAAGTCACGGTTGTAATGATTGTTCCCTTCCTCGATTCCGCGCACACGGCCTCCCCGGAGCGTGAAGCCGTCAATGCGCGCGCCCTCGCCGTTCAGGACAGCGCAGCGGATGCCCCGAGGGCCGCATCCATGCGCCGCGTCATCTGGGTCGGAAGCGCCCTCGATGAACGTCACGTCCGCTCCGCCGTCGGACACAAGGGCTACGCCCGCCGGGACAACCACACGGGATTTCACCAACATTGACGCATCATGGCTTTCAGCCCCTTCCGCATAGACGCCCGGCGCGGCCCGCACGACATCGCCGCGAACGGCATGTGCCATTGCGTTCGTCAGCGTCAGGAACGCCGTGCCCGCCGTGAAGCCGAGCGCGGCGTCGCTTCCGCAAGGGGACACGTGCCATTCGTTCGTAAACACCGGGCGAAACGTCATGCCACCCGCCGCGACAATCTCCGCCGCTGTCATCGTCAACGACGTCTCCGCCCCGAAAGGCACCGCAACGCCATTGACCTCAACCCCAGCGCAAGGACGCTTTGCCGCCGCCATCGCGACCTCAAGTTCATCCATGTCGGCCAATGGGACAACCCCCGCACGACCGCCTACGGCGATTCCGCCGTTCGGAGCGTCTACGAAAACAGCTCGCGTCTCCCCTGCCTGACGTGCGCCGGGCATGACCGAACCGTACCGCAAGTCGAACGACGCGCCGTCAATGTCGCCAGATGCGAACCAATGAATGGTCGATCCGGCATTGCCGACGCTTGGCGCAGCGCCTTTCCCCCAGATTTCGGAGCGGGCAAAGACGGAGGGTTCATCGCCGGGGACAAGCAACGGATCGACCTCGAAGAGTCCGGCCGATGAGCTCAGATTCGCGTAGTCCCAGATGACATTCCCGGCGCTCACGGTTGACTTGAAGTCCAAGCCTCCCTTAAGCACGCAGGCGAAGACCGCATCGCCCGAATCCGTCACAAGCCCGTATTTGCCATCTCTCAGGCTATCCGTAACCGTGCACCCCATCAGGGTCATCCGCCTGTACGGACTGAACGGAGACGTCGATGGCGCGCGAACATTGCTGAAATATGTCGCGATCGCGTGTCCAACGTCATCCGTCGCGATCTCCATGACCTTCCACCCCGGACGGCAATCAACGACCCGGCAACGCACCAGCGAGCCGGCTGTCATCATTTCGCAAGCCCCGCCGCAATTCGTGATTACGCAATCGTGGAACTGGAGCCTGTCACCGTTGTGGTAGGAGAGTCCGCCATGCCCACCATCATTCGAGGCGTCGGCATCAAGCGTGAACCCGTTCGCGAACGTGATGTTCTGGAACTGCACGTTCCCGCCAAATACGGCCAAGATGCGCATAGCGTCCTCTCCGCACCCCGGACGCGCGGCATTCGTCGGATTCGTCGCGGCACGTCCCTCAATGCGCACCGGCATTGCGCCATGCTCTCCAATCCACCGGACGTCCTGATTGCCCGGAATCCAGAGCCGGCAATCCATCCCCCAGTGGTGCGCAAAGTCCCCTTCATCCGCATAGGTGCCGGGCAGAAGGCGAACGATCACCCTCGTTTCCCCCTGCACGGCCGCAGCCGCCGAATTCAATCTTCCGTACGGCCTTTCGAGGGAGCCGTCGGCGACGGAATCATCCGCCGACGCAGAGACATAGATCGTCCTGAGCGAAGTCTCAAGGGTGTTCGTGGCGACAAGCGCCGTATCCGCCGGTGGCATCATTCGCACGGAACCGTCCATCTGCGGGAAACGGTATCGCCCGCCCGAGTTGCCGTTGCCCACGCTGTCGGAATAGGCGTAGCCGAACAGATTCGTCCCTTCCGGCAGGACCGCCGACACGACCCACTGAACCGGATAGTTCGTCGCGAAGGCATAGATGCCGTCGGCCCCCGACACGAAACCAGACAGCGAAATGCGATTCTTCGACGAAAGCCCGCGAAACACAAACGCCCCGCTTGCGGGCGCCACCGTCGCATTGACGGCTCCGGCAACGATCGATTCGCCGGTCCCGAACGGGACGCCAAAGAAGTCCTTGCGAAGCTCTTCCTCCGGGAACGCCGCGTCTGAACGCTGCGCAAATTCGGCGGCGTCCAGATGGCTCGCCCTCCCCGCGACGGAAGCCGCACACGCCGGAAGCAGCCTCATGTCACCGAAAATCGGCGCGACGGCCTGGAACGGACCGTCCGTCTCGTCAGTCACGTTGCCGTCTGAAGCGGTCGCGTTGACAATCGCGTTCCCAGCCGCAGCGCTCACGGACACAAGCGTATTGTAGACATGCGAAACGCCGCGCAAGGCGCGTGATGAGGCATTCCCAACGACCGTGCACCCGATCACGGAACCGCCTGAATTGCAGAGACTGTAGGCGCTCCCGTGAAGAACGTTCCGCGTAAGCACGCAGCTGTAAAGATCCGCCTGCCGGACAATCCCGCCCTCATAACCACGGTTGTCCGAGATCAGCGTGCGGAAGCAGTTGCCGCGATAGACAACGCCGTAGCGCGCAACGCAGTTCGACACCACGCATCCAATCAACGATGCGGGATAGTCTGTCACGCTGCAGAACATCGCCGCGCCCTCCGTCGGGTTCGTCTCATCCGTGCCGGCCGCAGTCGCGCCGTTTAGCAGAGTCAAGTCAACCAGGCGAAGGCCCCTCGCACGGTTGGACGCGACACACCGAATGGCTGCCGCACCCAATCCATCCGCCGTCGCGTCATGCGCCCCGTGGATACGCACGGTCCCCTGTCCGTCTCGTGCGCGGATCGTGAGAAACGACTTGCGATCGACGAAGACCCGGCAGCGTCCGCCGTCCTTTCCGCCTATCCAGGCGTTCGTGACACCCGTGTCGTAGTCTCCGGGCAAGACGAATATCGTGCTGCGGCCGTCAGGGCTTCCGTCGGGAATTGCGTCAACCGCCTCCTGAACCGTCCCGAATGCCCTCGCCTCGGAGCCATCCATTCCGGCCTTCCCGAGATTGCGGCAGTCAACATAGAGCGACGCGCCGCCCGCCGATACGTGCGCACCGACGGCGGCGAATGCTAAAAGCAACTTTAGCGACATGACCTGCTCTCCTTATTGCATGTAAATGAATTTGCCATGACTTCACTCCAAAGCCGCCGCCACGCGTTCGGCGATGCGACTTCCCCCTCGCCAAACCGTACGTGCGGATTTCCCGCATACGGCTTTCCATCAATTGCCTTTCCTGTCGTCACGGTCTTGCTCCTTTCTTGTCTTTTAAGAATCTGCTGCGTAGTATAGCCATTTTTTTTTCCTGTCAAGTCCGCCTGGCCTTGCTTGGCGCACCACGGCCGCACTTCTCCTCGTTTTTTCTTGCGCCAATAATATAGCATATCACTTGACGCGGCAACCAACCGATCAGGCAACAGAAAAACAACCGATCCGGCAGTCTGGTTTTGCTATACTACCATGCCATGAAACGACATGTACTCCTTTTCCAGTCCAGCATTGACAAGTCCTGGCGCGACAAGTTCGAGGGCGTATCCATCTTCGCACGGAGCGTCGGCTGGCAACTTCACGTCATAGGAGCCGACACGCCGCCGCAGACCGTTCGCCAGTGGATTCGCCAATGGGATCCTATCGGCTGCCTGGTGGAAAGGGGCATGTCGATGGGAAAGAATCCCGTTGCGCTCTTCGGCGGGATACCAACCGTGTACCTTGACCAAAACCTCGCGACCGCAACCCCAAACGCTTCGATCGTATCCAACGACTCGGCGGCCTTCGCCCGACTGGCGGCGAAGGAACTGCTCAAGTCCGAATGCCCAAACTTCACCTACATTCCCACAAGTGACCCCACGGCCTGGAGCATCAGCCGCGGAAAGGCCTTTGAATCGGCCGTCCGGAGGGCCAGGCGCAATTTCGTCACGTGGTCAGGCTCGCTGGAAGCGCTGCCCCGTCCCTGCGGCATCCTCTGCGCAGAAGACGCCGTCGCCCGGGAATGGATGGACAAGGCCAACATGTACGGCATCTCCATCCCGGGCGAACTGATGTTTGTCGGAATCGACAACGATCCGCTGATCTGCGAAAACACGAACCCGCCCCTGACAAGTGTCCAACCGGACTTCAAGTATGCGGGATACATGCTGGCGGAGATGCTGGCCAAGCGCCTCGCAGATCCGCAGGCGCCTCCGCAAAGGCTGAAGTACGGCCCTTCCGCCATCGTCGTCCGGGCTTCCAGCTCACGGTCGCGCGCCTACGACATTCGCCTTGGCAAGGCACTGGCCTACATCACCGAACATGCCTTCGACACGCGCCTGACTTCCGCGACGGTCGTCAAGGCCATGGGCTGCTCACGCCGTCTTGCCGACCTGATCTTCAATACCCACCTCGGGCACTCGATCCTCTGGGAGATTCAGAATCGCCGTTTTGAAAAGGCCTGTTCCCTCTTGCTTTCGGGCCGCACGGCAATCTCGAACATCCCACTGCTCTGCGGCTACGAGACGGGCAACTTCTTCATGAAGCTGTTCAAGCGCAAAAGCGGCATGACCATGCGCAAATGGCGCAAAGCCAACAGCATCAGAGTGGGCCACGTAAAGAATCCACGGTGATTCGGTCTGAACGCAGTCCGGCCATCATGCAAGCAAGCCAACGCAGAAAGAAGCCGCCCTCCGGCTATCGGCCTTCACGCCCGCGCGGGAGCAGGCCTGCGCCGCCGCCAAGCAACCGTCATCGTTCGCTTACAATCTCGTCCACAAGGTAGGGTATGCTCATGCAGTGCATATCGGCTACGGCCCGCGCGCGGTCTCGCGGACTTACCGCGATCGCAGCGGCTGCCTGAACGTCTTCTGCCGGCTCGGCGGCGACGGGGCTCGCCAGGAGGCGGTCACGACGCGGAGGCCGTCACGCACTTCACATGACAAGGCTCCATGTCACCGCCACGCGCGAAACCGGCGCGTCGAACACGACCGCCAGCCGCTTCACGGGCAGGTTCCCGTTGTTCGGAACCGCCTTCTCCTCGAAATGCCAGGCATCGCCGCCGGAGACGTCGACCCGTGCCGTCACTGCCGCGTTCGCGCGTGTGAGGCGAACGGACTTCCCGTCGGGCAAGCGCTCAATGTCGCCGCAGGTCAGGATCGCGCTCTCGAACGTCAGGGGACGGCTGAAGACGGCCGCGTCGGAGATCGCGACCGACGGCTGCTTCCCGCGCCTGAAGTCGATCGTGCGCACGAGCGAGCCGAGCTTGTCGACGGCAAGCCCGGAATAGGCGCCGCTCAGGTCGAGGACGAGACGGTCGGCGTCGTCGCCGAAGCTCGTCGAGAGGACTTTCGCCCCCCACCGGGCGCCGGTCGGCTGAAGCTCTCCTCCGACGACGGGCACCGGATGTCCGTAGGAGTTCAGCATCTGCGACTTGTAGCGGTTCTCCGTGAACGTGTCGCGTCCGTACAGTTCCGGGCCGCCCTCGCCGGCGATGTCCACGCCCTTCACGAGCAGCATCCAGCTGCCGACGTCGTTATGGTTGTGGAACTCACCGTTGTTGCCGCCCTTGACCGCAAAGGCGAAGTCCGGCTCGCGGCCGATGTAGACCTGGGCATCGGGAAAGAAGGTGCGCGGCGGAAGCTTGCCCTCCACCGACGGAACGAGGTCCGAAAAGAAGCGGACACCCTTCTTCAGGGTCTTGACGCCCACTCTGCCGCCGCCGTCCGAGAACGCGGGGCAGTGTTCCTTGTCGAGCCGCGACTCCGCGCCATACAGGAACGCGCGGCGGGCGCGCGGCAGCCGCGAGAAGTCGACGAGCCCGCCCGTCGCGCCGATGACCGCCGTGGTCAGGTCAAGGTAATGGCCGTACCCGTAGTCCCAGTACGACGAGCCTTCCGTGCAGTAGCCGTCCTCGAGAAACCCGCCGAGGAAGATCCGCATGGCACGTTCAGACGCCTCGACATAGCGCGCCCGGCGCTCGGGATCCCCAATGACGGCAAGCGCCGCGCGAACGACGCCCGCATGGCAGACCGCCGACCAGTTGTTCCGCCCGAAAAACCAGAAGTTGCCGAGGCGATCGCCCGCGCGGCCCGACTGCGCGTTCGTCCGCTCGTACAGGGAGAAGATCCGCTTCTCCAGCGTGTCCAGGGCGAGACGCCGGACTTCCGGGTCAGCCTTGTCGCCAAGCAGGCACAGGGCCGACGCGACCGCATGGGCCATCGCCGAGGAGCCGAGGTCGATGCGCGTCTCCCGGCAGACCGTGTCGGGATCGGACCCATAGGGCGGCAGCAGCCAGGTCTTGAGGCCACAGGCCTGACGCAGGCAGGCCTGCGTCCCGGCGACGCACGCGGGACTGTCCTTTGCCGCCGCCGCCAGGAGGACCATCCGGCTCGCCAGTTCGAAGAACGCCGGCTGATAGGCCTTGCGGCGTCCGCTCAGCGCCGCCTCGCGGTACGTCGCGGCCGTGCAGTCCGGCGGCGGCGCCTCAAGCTTCCGCCTGACGACTGCCGGATCGTATTTCTCCTCGCCGCAGTAAACGCCAGGACGCGCGGGGAGATACGCCGCGATCTGGCGGACCCGCGCCGGATCCGGCGGCGGATTGCCGCCGGACTTCCCGAGCACGGCCTTCGCGTGCGCGGAAAGGAGTCCGCGGCAGTCCTTCGCATAGGTCTCGCAGGTCTGGCGCGCGAGGCCCTCGCAGTCGCCGCAGGCGAGAAGCGCACGGGCGACGGCCAGCTCGCGCAGGCACAGGTCGAACTCCGGTGATGGCCCGTAGCCGCCCGTCGGCGTCAATGCCGCGATGTCGGAGACGGCATGTCCGCCGAAGCCCTCCCGGCGCAGAAGCTCCGCCAGCGGACGGGCCGCCTCGGGCGCCTCCAGCGCCTCCAGCGCCAGGAGAACGGGCCGGCAGGCCTCGCAGTCCATCCCGACGTTCAGCTTGGCGAGTTCCGACAGCAGCGGCGCGAGCGCCCGTCCGTCGTGCGTCCGTCCGAGCGCCAGCAGCATGCCGTTGCGGACGCTTCCTCCCGTATAGGCCCTGCCGAACTTCCGCGGCGTCTCGCGCACGACGCACAGCTCTTCCGCGCCCGTCAGGCATCCGACGAGCGTCTCGACGCCCGTCGGATCGCCCATCAGCCCGAGCGCAAGGGCATACGTCTGCTTCGCACGGGGTTCGGACGCCGCGCGATACGCCTCTCGCAGCAGCGGCAGGGCGCGGACGCGGTTCTCCGGACGGTAGACGACATGTCCGCCCCGATAGGCGTCCGGCAGGGACCGGACGGCCTCCGCCAGCACGGCGTCGGACGAGACGTCCTCGTCCGCCTCCCAGCGCAGCGCCTCCGCGGGCAGGATGCCACACCCGACGACGCGACGGCGAAGCTCCCCGAGGTCGATTGCGCGGAAATCGCCGTCCTTCGCGGCCGCCATCGCCGCCGCGATGCCGACGCTGTAGCCCATGTTCATGAGGTCGGCCTGCATCCGCGTAATCGCCACGACGTCGCGCTCGATGCCGGCGCCCAGGCCGACGACGGAAATCCCCTTCAGCCCCTTCGGCAGCGTGCAGCGGAGCGGCACGTTGACACGGAAGAGCCAGCGGACCTGCGCGCCCGGACTGCGCTCCGCCGAGTTTTCCGCCAGATAGCCGAAGTCGTCCGTCAGGAAGCCGTGCGGATCCTGCCGGCTCAAGGCCTGCGCCAGCGTGTCCGGGAAACGGCGGCGCGCGGCCACGTCTTCGCCGGAAAGCCGAAGGTCCGGCACGATGCGCCGGCGCTCGCGCGAATCGGGCAGCCTGGAGATGTCCCACGCCTCGGGCGAGCCGGCGCGCGCGCGCAGCATGAAGAGCCAGACGTCCCGCGCGTCCGCGTCGTTGACATAGCCGAAGTCAGAGTTGACGCCGTTCCGCCCCA